>CEVA01080640.1_pt1 | contig 19412 bp, 14 predicted proteins | sample 361521 | NCBI WGS metagenome assembly CEVA01 (sample SAMEA2622823, study PRJEB7988) | marine metagenome | isolation source: saline water (ENVO:00002010), including
AAGCGGTGCTCCTGAACCCGCTTTGGTCTTTACCCTGCTAGGATTGACTCTTGGAGGTTTTGCTGGATGCCGGGAATGGGTTCGCCATCGCGCCCAAACGAATCATTCCCCGCTTGAAACCTGAAGAATCCTTTGCTTGCCCCAACATTTGAGCATCAACGGTCATGAAGAAGATCGTTTTGGTTGTTTCTTTAGCCTTGTTGACTTGGGTTATTTACCTATGGCGAGACAGCAAGCAATGGAATCGTCAAGTTGAGGAATACGATGATCTTGTGGGGCATGGGAGTCGCAAGGAAGTGCAGGCTAAGCTTGAATCCATGCGTCAAGATCGACCGGATGACCCTGATTTGTTACGGCGTGAAGCCAAAGCTTTGGCAATTGAAAACCCTCCCAAAGCCTTGGAGTTATTACGTCGTCTGCGAGATTCTCGGGAAGCGACTTGGCAAGATTTGGCGCTCTTGGTTGAAATTTCCCAAGATTATATCGAAGAGCCTGTTGAACGGAGCATTTTGCAGGAATTGGAGAATACGCATTCAGAGCAACCTGAAGTGGTTGCCTTGCTTGCCAGGCAGGAGTTTTTGGAATCGCGCCTAGACGATGCGTTGCAACGATTGGCTCAGGCCCCTCAGCATCCCGCCGTTCGTTTTCAACTTGCTCGTATCCTCTTGTTTTCGACCGATCTTGTCTCAAGACTCAAAGCGAAACGAATCCTCTTTGAATTGGGCAAGGAGAACACTCACGTTGGTCTCAAAGCGCTTTATTTGCTCATGAGCAGGGAGCTGGGTCCTGGGGTTTTTCCCGAAGACCTTATTGACGCGCTTCAAGCCATTCAACGTCATCCTTTGACTGGAGACGCCACTTATTTGCGGGCGGCTTCTCTTCATTTGCAGTTGGCACCCGATCGGCGTGATGAAATTCTCTACGCTGCCGTCGAAACCATCCATGTAAGGGATGAAGTATTATTGGCCGTTTGGTTGAACAAGGAATTTGCCCCGGATTTGGTTTTGGAAGTTCTTTCTTCTGAAACCGCGGTGAGGGAGGAAGCTTGCTTCCATCCCTATTTTCAGGCCCTGCTCATGTTGAAGAAAACAAAGGAAGCTCGTCTTTTGCTGGATGGTGCCGATTCCTTGTTGGATGCAAGCTCCAAGATGCAAGCCAACGCCTATCTGCTTCTGGCGCAGGGAAGAAAAGAGGAAGTTTTCTCGCGCATAGTTCCAGATGCCATCTCTTCAGGAGACCAAAGCACCTTGTTGGCAGTCGGACGATTGGCCTTGTTGACGGGTCATGGGGAAGAGGCCTGGAAAGCTTATTTGCAAGCTTTGGTGGCGGGCGGTGAAGAAATTGGGCAGTCAGTCGGCTTGCAATTGTTGCAAATGGCTTTGCATCGTCGCGAAACGGAAGTTGCTTGGCGAATCGCCAAATTCTTGACTGAGCGTTATCCGCGACGGAACGGAAATCGCAACAACTACTCCTACCTAGCTCTTTTATTGGATCGCGACGTTGCTCAGGCGACGGATTCAGCCGAGAAAGTGGTCAAGCTAGTTCCTGGAAACAGCGCTTTTTTGAGTACTTTGGCGCTAGCTCGTTTGAAAGCTGGTAGATTGGAGGAAGCTTTCGAGCTGATGAAACGACGAGGTAATCGTGGTTTGACCTTTGGTGAGCGCTCAACGAAGGTCGCTATCTTGGTTGGTCTTGATCGTGAAGAGGAAGCGCGAAAAATCGCCCAAGGCTTGCGGCCGGAAATGATGCTTCCGGAAGAATGGAGCTTGTTGGGCGATTTCGTTATCTCAACTCCTCCTTGAGTTACTGCCTCAAGGAATTTTCGAATTTAGCTCGGTCTTGCTTTCGACCTCAAGGACTTGGCTGAGGATTTGTCGTTCAGAAGGTAGTAGCCGGATTTTTTCAAACCCTTGCACAAGGTTCTCCGCCTCGTTTGCAAACCCGTTTGCAGAAAGCGCCCTTGCTCCGATTAGTCGTTGCGTGGGGCATTCGTTGGGGCTGTTGGATATTATTCCCTCAAGCAAACGAAGGGATTCCGCAGTTCGACCGCTTGCCTGATAGCAAAGGGCAAGGGTAAAGCGGTATTCATTAATTTCAGGATATTGCGCCACCAGACTTTCCGCTAACTTGCGACAAGCGGCGATTTCTTGACCATGCAGAGCTTTTAGTCGGCTTATCTGGTTGGCGGTCTGAGGATCTCTCCGGTAGTCCTCGAGCTTCATCGTGAGAAGCAGTTCTTCCAAAGGTTCGGCATCCGTTCCTCGTCGCAAGGCCACCATCAACAAGGCCTTGGCCCATCGTTCCATTTCGGGTTCCTTGGCTAATCGGTAAAGAAGATCGACCAAGGTTTGCTTGTCCTCATGGAGGAGGACGAATTTTCTCATCAGGGGCAAGTCCCCGCTGGAAGCCATGCTCAAGGCGGTCTCAAGTTCCTTGTTGGCTTCTTCCGTCTCCCCACTTTTTCTAAGAACCAAGGAATGAAGGAAATGTCGTTCACTTTTGGAAAATGGAACTGATGCATCTTGATCCCATTGTTCTTCCAGGTTCCCTTCTGTTCCGAACCTTGCCCGCAACCATTCAATCCAGAGCGCCTTATTTTCGTTCATGTCGCGAACCGGCAACAAAGCGGCGACGTTTTCATGCAGTCCGAGGTCGTTCAAGGTAGCCGTTATCTCTTCCAGCTCGGATTCTTCCAGACGATCATATTTATCTCCCAAGGCAGCTCTTAATGCGTTTTCAGGCAATGGCTGTCCAAAATAGACGGCCCGCAGGCCAAGCAAGCGGTCATGGCGTTGAGCCAGAGGATGTTTCCATATGGCGCGAGCATAGCGTTCACGAGCGTCCTCATTTTGGGCAGGGACCTGCAAAAGCGCTTGCAATGCAGCCAAGCCGCGGTCATCCGAGCGCGAGGAGGTTTTCTTCATATGGTCCATCGCTTCTTTGGCAAACCGAGGATCCATGTTGTCCAAGCATAGACTCCAGTAGATGCGATGAGCAGCCAAGGGAGCATTCTCGAATTTCATGATTTTGCGGCATTGAGCAATGGCTGCATTCTTTGCGGGCCGACCTTGAGCTAAGGTGGTCAATAAGTTGAGGTGGAGGTATTCCATTGATTCCACCCTGTCGGCGTTGATGCCACGAATGGTTTCCTCTGCCAGCTGTGGTTCTTCCATGGCGAGAGCAGTGCGAACCAACTTTATACGATCTTCAGGCGTACTTTTTGCATGCCTTGCCAGCATCAATCTCCACGAGAGCAACTCACGGTATTTTATGGATTCCGCCGTTTCGCAAAGCCATCGCAAGGTTTCTATGGGATTGGGGTTCAGCATGTAAGATGCGTGAGCTTTTCGAAAAGCCTCTTGAAACTCCTCTTGTTCATGAAGTTCCCTGGATTCCTCCAACAGTTGCTCCGCTCGAACGGTTTTCAACCACCCATACATCGGATACGCGGCCCACCCTATCCCGATGGTAAACAATAAAGCCACCGTCAGAAGTACGGACAGGGGTTTTCTCTCGGTTGTCCACCTTCGAAACCATTCCGGCAAGTAAATGCGTCGAAACTTATTCCATCCCGATGCCTTTGCCTTCGCCTTGCGAGTGGCAACTTGGTCTTGGTCCCGAATGTTTTTCCGCCGTCGGTGCAGAAGGTATTTCGTAAAACCTGCCAGGGATGGCAAATCGGAGATCCAAGTTTTCATTCCTTTAAAGAAGTGTTTGATCCGTTGCCATTTAAAATGGAACCACCGTCGAATGCCTTCACGAGATTCTTTTACTTCACTCCTAAGATTGGCTTGGATACGTTTTATTTTTGAAGGATCCGAATCTTCCTTGAAACGTACGTCGCTACCCTGTGGTTGTAGGGATGAGGCGGTTCGTCGCTCCAATCGATCTGCTTTTCGCGCCTTGCGGGCTTCGAGAAAACGTTTGTAACGAAGCTTTCGAAATTGAATCCAATGCTTAGTGTTCTTTCGCAAGGCCTTCCAATCCGCATGCAAACGAGCCTTAAGCGACGCTTTGCGAGGACGGGGCATGGGATGGATGGATTTGGAAAGTGACGACCGTTGGGTTGGTCGTTTCTCCGGGACTTATAATTCCTTTGCTCGAAACACGATTTCCAGTGGTTGGGCTGGTTGGCGAGCGGGAGGATTGGGCACTAGAATGAAGTTGTCGGTGATCACGGGGTTTAGTTCTTGTCCCGAAACAAGGGTCGCCTTGCCCAAACGGTTCGCAAAAAAAGCAACGAATGGTCGATAGCCTCGTTGCACACCATTCTTGTTCACTGGAGCGTAACTCTTCGGCCCGTTTTCAGGTGTAATGGTCAACTTGTATTTGTCTCCTTCACGGGTCAGTGATTGTTGCCAGTTGCGTTTGCCATCAGCCATTTTCGCGCTCCATGCGGGGTCGCCGTAAAACGCCACCACGTCGCGATCAAAGAGGAGTCCGCGGGCGTCATTCGATCCCAAACCGAGCAAGCGTCCCGTAGGAGAAGGCCTTGCGCTGATTCTACCGGGGATACCCTTGACCGGCGTTGCGCGGGCAATTTCCGGGAAACAAGTTTCCAGACGATGAATGAGTGCGTGATGGTTGGCGAAGAAGGCCTCCGTGAAGGAGTATCGGCCCGGTTGCTCGATAAAATAATCCAAGCATCCCCAGCCCATGTAACCATACCAAGTGACTTCGACGTAGCCCATCATTTGACGTACCCCGGCGCTCTCGAGAAAAGCGGCAGCCATCGAGTCCGGTCCATCCAAGTGTCCCATCAAGCAGTTGCCGATGGGCATGTAGACTTTTGGGTTGGGAGATTGGACGACGTGTCTTTTACCCTTCAGGTCGGCGCCGTAGAGGGAGCCATCCTTGCAGCGAAAGACACCGTTGCGGTAGCGGTATCCCAATTGCAAATCTCGTTCCGTGGCATGGCCTGAGGTGACGAACAAGTCGGGCTTGTCTTGATTCAATTCCTTGACGAAGCGAGAGGTGGTGTCTTGCGGCAATTTGATGTCCTTTGCCTCTTTCCCTTTCTCCTTGGCTACGCCATGGCCTTTGCGTAATTCACAAAACCATTTTCCCTTTTCGCAACGATCGAGGGCAATTTCGGTGCAGGCCAAGGAATTTCGAATAACGAGAGGATCCGAGGTTTTCGCGATTGCGAGAGCGTTGTCAGCGTCACGACCTGTCAGTACGCCCCAGAAAAGGTCCGTGTATGGGTCCTCGTCGAGACGTCTGGTCATGCGGTGTATGGTCTTTACGTAATCCTTGGTGGTTTCTTGTGGACGCGCCACGAAACAAGCGTACCGAGGGAACGACTTCCGGAGTTTTGGGAGCGCCTCCTCCACCGACTTGCTGAACTGGATCACTTTGGCGTCGTGCTTTTTCTCAAGAGCGGCGACTACCTTGGCCCATTCTTCATCAGCCACGGTTTCTTTCGAGACCACCACGCAATAGTCAGCCGCTTGCAAAAGTTGAGCGGCCCAGATTCCAATCAACAAGGCCACTTTTTTCATGAGCTTTTCCTGTCGTGGGGCTTCGGGCAGTAGCTCGGCTTTAGTGTTTTGCCTTAGGGCAACAGGGTCAAACGAACTTCGTCACTCCTGGGACGGGGACCCCGGGGACAGCCAAGGGTTTTTTCCAGTCCAAGTGTTCCGGAGTGAGATCCTGCTTGGAGTTCAAGGCTTCCTCGTAGGTGATCTTTTGCCCTGTGTATGCAGCCATGCGGCCAAGGATACCGACCATCGTGCTGCGGGCGGCGACTTCTCCATCATTGAATGGTTTACCAGCGCGGATGGAGGCAAATAATTCGTCATGCTCGGTCTGGTACATGTCGTTGTTTTCGCCACGGAAGCGCCAAGCGTCGTCCTTGGCGAGTATGGCATGGCGGTTTTTGGCCGAGCTGTAACCCTTGGTTCCGTATACCTCCACTTCATATCCCCCGGCGGTGCCGTTTTGCTGTCGTGAGTAATGGTAACCTCGGGCCCCTGCGCCTTCGTTCTCCCATTGGTAGACCACGGCGAAGTGGTCGAAGATGTTGCCGTATTTGTCCATGTCGTCGTAGACTTGGCGACCACCGGATGCCTCGGCGTAAGCGGGAGCTTTGTCTCCCATGGCCCATTGCATCATGTCGATGCAGTGGATGGCCTGTTCCACGATGGAATCGCCCGAAAGCCATAGGTGGGCGTTCCAGTTGCGCATTTGGGCTTCGAGATCTCCCCAGCCTTCCTCGCGTGGTTTCTTCCAGATTTCACCGCCGTTGTAGGTGCTGTACATAGCATTAATATCCCCGACGGCCCCATCGAGTATACGCCCGAACACTTCCTGTTTCGGGTAATGGTGGCGCCAGCAAAAGCCCGACATGAAACCAAGGTTCTTTTCTTTCGCCTTCTTGGCCAACTCAATCACCTTTCGCACCCCCGGGGCGTCGACAGCAACGGGTTTCTCGAAGAAGCAGTGCACACCCTTCTCGATGGCGTATTCGATGTGTTGGGGGCGGAAGTTCGGTGGGGTGGTGAGAATCACCACGTCTACGCCCGAATCAATGACCTTCTTGTAGGCGTCGAATCCTATGAACGTCGTTTCGTCGGTCACTTGGTACTTGGCACGCCCGCGGGCCTTTAAAATGCGGCTGCGCAGCTTGATACGATCGTCGAAAAGATCGCCGATGGCGGTTAGGGCGACGTTGTCGTCCGCGTTCATGGCTTGGGCGGCGGCGCCGCTGCCACGTCCACCTATACCGACCAGCCCGATCTTGAGGACTTTGTCGTCTTTGGCGGCTTTTGCCACGTACGGCGCGGCTAACAAGGCACCGGCTGAAAGGGCGGACCCAGTTTTCAGGAATTGGCGTCGAGAGGAGCTTGGGATGTCATTCATCGGTTTAGGTTAGCTTGGGTGTTGGTGTAAATTGAAAGGGGGTGGAAATTTGAAACTTAGGGCTCAAGGCTGCTTTTGTTAAGCGGTTTTTTCATCTGAATCACTTTTTTCATCGGCAACCTCGGGTTCTCGGAAGACCAGAAAGAAAAGAACCAGCACTCCGCCGGCCATCAAGGCTGGCATGGTCCACAAAGGGTTCCAGTCAATCGCCTTAAGTTCGGAATGACGTAGGGCGGCTTTTTCTTGTTCAAGTTGTTTAAGTCTATCCTTGTCACTTGCCGAAGGATTGTCGCCCATAGTTTTCTTCGCGACATCTATTTCTTTACCTTTTGCTTCTACTTTAGCTTTGAACGCAATGGATTCCGCCGTCGTATGTTCCGCTTCGTAATGGCCCGCCACTTTCGCACCGATGGCCATTCCCAGACCTAGAGTGAAGAATACGAGCAAGCCCTGTGCTTGCGCTCGAATTGGTTTGGCAGCTACTCGATCGGTATAGATTTGGCCCGTGACGAAAAAGAAGTCGTAGCAAATACCATGCAGCACGATACCCGCTATAATCATCCATCGAATTTCATCAGGAGCCCCCATTGCGAACAGGGCATATCGGGCGACCCACGCAAGCATGCCTACGGCCAGCATTTTCTTGATCCCTAGGCGTGCGAAAAAGAACGGCATCACGAGCATGAAGAAAATCTCCGACATTTGCCCGTAGGACATGGTCTGCCCAATGGGAAGCTCGACTAATTCAACAATGCGACTGGTTAATTGGTAGTAAAATGCAAGAGGGATGCATATCATGGTTGATGCCACGATGAAGGTCAGGTAGGCACGGTCTTTTAGTAGCACCAGGGCGTCCAGGCCTAGAATTTCCCTGAAAGTGACTTTACCACCTTTTACGGGTGGCGTGTCCGGCAATAGAAAACTGTAGACACCCAAAGCCGCTGCCGCACCTGAAGTGAGGTAGAACATATCAACGGACTTTTCCATGCCTGCCCAAGTTAGTACCAAGCCGGCGGCAATCCAACCGATGGTTCCAAGAACGCGAATACTCGGAAAATCCTTTTCCACGCTCGGAATATTCTTCATGGCCACCGTGTTGGTCAGGGCGAGGGTGGGAAAATAGGTCAATTGGTAGGCGAAAAAGAGCCAGTTGATTTGATCTGGCGAAGGTGAATCCGACAGCATGATGCGCGTGGCTTGAAACATGATCGCCGCACCCAGTAAATGAAGGACGCCCAGCACGCGCTGGGCGGAAAAGAAGCGGTCCGCAACCATGCCGACGAAGAAAGGCGAGATCATCCCCGCGATTGGCCCTACGGCATAGGTCCAGCCGAAGTCCGGACCAGTGAAACCGATGGAACCGAGATAATTTGGTGCGGTTACGTACCATGCCCCCCAGACGAAGAACTGGAGGAACATCATAATGGATAACTGGAGCCTGACGTTTGAATTCATGGGTACTGATTCTTGCAGTTAGTGGGTGCCTACGTCGAGTCTTAGCTGAGATTGTTGTTCACTCGTCCTCCAGCGCAATGGTGCGTTTTTCCTCGACGGATTGGAGAGCGGCGTCGATGAGGCGTTGCCCGATGCGGCAAATCGCGGGATCCAAGGGACCTTCGATGGGAAGATCGTTGGCAAGGCAGTGGATGAAGTATTGGATGGGGTTCTCAAAGGAAGTCGACAGGTCGTCGGAGGGGAGATTCTGGCCTTCGGGGCAATTCTCGGTCTGTACGCGGATGGTCGATTCTGCGTCGTAACTGGATATTGTGCCTTTGGTGCCTTTCAAGACGAAGCCGCACTTGGGTTGGGGTTGATGAACCCATGGGTCAGTAAAGGTACCCCAGCGGGTTTCGAATGTGGACAGCCCCACGTCGTAACGGACGATGGTCACGCTATGCTCATCCACCTCAAGTCCATTGGGTAAATCGGTTACGGTGGTGACTTCCAGCGGTTTGTCGTCGCCGTGGAACCAGGTTCCCAAAGTCACGCCGTAACCTAGATAGTCCAGAAGCGAGCCGCCGCCTCGATCTTTCTTGTAGAACCAGCTATTGGCCTTGTCTTCCTGTGTGGGATTGGCCTCCGCCTTATCTGCCACGTGGTAAAGGGGGCCACGGTTGCCATCGTAATAGTGCACCTCGGTCAACTTCCCGATGAGTCCTTCGTTGAGCAGGCGATGAGCCGTGACGTGCGTCGGATACCACCGCATGGGCCAGTTAATGGCCAGTTGCTTGCCCGTTGCTTCCAATGCGGCAATCATACGATCGGCTTCCGCTAACGATCCGGCGAAAGGCTTCTCGACCAAGACGTCCACGCCATAGGGAGCGACCTTTTCCGTCCATTCCCCATGTTCGGCAGTGGCGGGGCAAAGGATCACGAAATCAGGCTGCGTTTGTTCGAGGCATGCCTGGTGGTCGGTGAAGATGCGCTCTTCAGGAATGCTGAAATTGTCGGCGCTTGCTTGCATCCGCGTGGGTTGTTCATCACAGATGCCCACGATTTCCGCGTTTGGGTGCTCATGGACCATCCGCAACAGGTCGCCCATGTGCATATGGTCGAAGTTGATGCCCGCGACTTTCCAGGTCTTGCTCATTGTTTCGCTCAGACTAGGCAATCGACGCTAGCTCGCTCGAGCACCATGTTTCACCCGCCTGCAACACCTTGACTGGTTGCCCCAGGCTCTCGGCTTCTCTTTCGAATTCCGCTGGGGTTTCCGTGTTGAAAGCGAACATATCAAAATGATGAGGAATGGCGATGCGGGCGCCGATTTGCTTGGCCAGCGTGGCGGCTTCGGTTCCGTTTAAGTTGCCGGCTACTCGCCGTTCGGGTTTGTAACCATTGATGGGGACGAGGGCAAGGTCGACGGAGTGGGGGATAAGGGAAGGGATTAGATGGTCGTGCAAGCGGGTATCCCCACTGTGATAAATGGCCCAAGGACCAAATTTTGCCACGAATCCGAGAAAGTGGCTGCGACCCTGTTGGTCCAACTTTACGTCGTCGTGGGCGGCGAGAATGGCGGTAATTGAAAAACCGTTGGATGCAACGGTCTCGTCAACGTCGACAGGCAAAAAGAATGGGCAGTTCTCACCTAATCTATCTTCTGCGAACTCGACGTTGGCTGATGGTAGAACAAGTGTCAGTCCGGGATTTGTCTCATGAAGCGCATGAAGTGTTTCCGCGTCCAGATGGTCGGTGTGATTGTGGCTGGAGGTGACCACCTCCACCCCTTCCAGTGTACCTGGATGAACCACCCGTTCGGTCATTCGCTCATGTGGCTTGTCGGTGTCTGCGTATTTACGGGTCAAGGAATCCGATAAATAAGGATCAAAGAGAAGCTGTCGGCCTCGCCATTTCACAAGGAAACCGCTCTGGCCTAGCCACCAGAGGAAGAAATCCTCTTGGGAGTCCGCATCTCGAACCGCGGAGAGGAAGGCGTCGTCCTGCAGGGCCGGCTTGATCATTCGGCGCCCAAGTCTTTTCGCGCTCGGCGAACCCCTTCCACCATGTTTGCCAGCTTCTTCTTGGCCGCCCAGCGGGCGGTTTGGCTGAGGCCGCAGTCGGGAGCAAAGGATAGTTTGTCGGCAGGAGCGTGCTCGAGGCAAAGCTGCACCCGGTCCACTATGTCCTCTGGAGTTTCAATATAATAGCTTTTCACGTCCACGATGCCCACTGCGACGTCCATACGCTCGGCGATTTCACCGATCCGTTCGATTTCGGCGAATTCTCGACTGGCCATCTCGACGTGAATTTCATCCACCTTGAAATCGAGAAAGTCGGGCAGCATCGGGGCAATGCGGCGGTAACCTACGGCATGTCCCTTGTAGTTCCCGAAACACAGGTGCGTGCTCAGGCGAGTCTTTCCCACGATGGGTTCGACCGTGCGGTTGAAGATATCGACGAATCTTTGGGTGTCCGACTTATAGGCGTAGCAACTCATGGATGGTTCGTCCACCGTCAGTTCCTGGCAACCCGCCGCGACGAGGTTTTCAAGTTCTTCTCGCACGATGGGCAGCAAGGCTTCGGTCACGGCGTAGCGATCCTTGTATTCCGCGTTTGGCAGCAGGCGACCGCTCAAGGTGAAGGGCCCGGGTACCGATGCCTTCAGGACGGGAGCGTCTTGTCTTCCCTTGATCAAGGGACCGGCGAGCCTTTTCAGGCGCTCGAATTCCTCCACCGCGCCCAATCCGCGAGGTGCCTGAAGATCACCCGTGATCTCGTGCTTGCCCCGTTGGTCGTGGGCGGGCGGTCCGAAGCGTCGAGGAGATTCGCCTTCCAGCGAAATTCCTTCCAAATAGCCGTAAAAGGACAAGTTGAAGTCGAGCCGGCTTTGTTCGCCGTCCGTCACTACGTCCAATCCCGATGCCAGCTGATCACTCACGGCGGCGGTCACGGCGTCGTCTTGGATCTCGGCGACGTCGTCGGGCCCAAAGGATTCCAAGTTTTCGCTCGCATGGAGCAACCACCCCGGAAAGGGGTAGCTGCCGATGACGGTCGTTCGCAGTGGGCGCTCCTTCATGATTGGGTAGGATTTGGTTATTGGCCGAGGTTCTCGTAAAGTTTGGCCAGGAGGCGTGCATGTTCATCGTAGGCGGCCTCGAAGATTTGAGCTGCTCGTTCCTTGCCGATCACGCAGGTTGCAGTCAATGCTTTGGGTGGTTTGCCGGCCTCCGTCAACAAGCGCGCGACTTCGGCCTTGATGGCGTTGACGATCAGGCATCCGCCCACCGTGGAACCAGGTGACACCGGCAAGTCGAGGCCTTCCACTTTTACCATGGCATCGCCCGCGGGGGCACCGGTATCCAACACCAAGTCAGCGAAATCGTTCAGTTTTTTTCCATCTTCCCGCTTGCTTTCACTAGCCTCGAGATGGGCTTTGCTGACGATTGCCACCACCCGTATGCCCAACTCCTGAAACGCCTCGGCCATCTCGATGGGGACTATGTTGCACCCACTTGAAGAGACAACCAAGGCGGAGTCCGCATCCGAGCAATCGAAGTTTCTGAGGATGCGGGCGGCCAATCCCGAAACGTTTTCCAAAAACATGGCCTGTCGTTGCCCATTCGCTCCCACGACTTGCGTATGGTGCGTAAGCGAGAGCTCCACAATTGGATTGAAACCGGGAAAGGAGCCATAACGCGGCCATGTTTCCTCAACCATTATGCGGCTGTGTCCCGAACCGAAGACGTGTACCATGCGTTCCGCCAAGATGGTGTCAGCGAACCAAGAGGCTGCCTTCGACAAATCCTCGGCTTGGTTTCGAATGGTCTCGAGGAGCGCCTCGGCGTGGTCTAAATAATCGTTGATCGGTTTCATCAAGGGCTGGTTATTTTCATGAAATCATGCCGTGATGCAACGCTCCTATGGCACCTGCCCATTCACCGAGTTCCACGATGCGGATTTCCACCCGGTTGTCGGCAGGGCGCCATTCCATGACGTCAAGATAGGAGCACAGTGGTTCGAGGAGGGCTTCTCTTGCATTGGCGATACCTCCACCAAGAAGAATGACTTCGGGATCCAAAGCATTGATCAAGGAGGCTATGCCCGCTGCAAGATGGCGTACGGAACGAAGCCATATCTCGCTCGCTTGTTCATCACCTGCCAAATGGGCATCGACTAATGCCTTGGTTCGCGTGAACCTCCCACCCGATCGTTTTTCCACCGTGCAGTCACCGATCGCGTCCTCGAGGCTTCCGGGTGTGCCGCATATGTCGGGTTCTCCCGATGGATCAAGGGACAGGTGACCGAAATGCCCCGCTCGACCCAAGTGTCCCCGCAGGAGGCGACCGTCGGCAATCGCTGCTCCGCCCACACCAGTTCCGATAGTCAGCAAAACGACGTCCTTGCATCCCTTGGCGGCGCCTTGCCAAGTTTCACCAAGCAGAGCGGTGTGGGCATCGTTGGCTACGCGTACTTTCGCCGCAGTGTTGAGAAAATCTTCCCAAACCAAATCCTCGATGCCAGCCAACCGGCCCGGCATGAAGGCAATGCTACGCTGGTCCTTGGCGGCCAGTCCAGGGGAGGCGATGCCGATCGAGGAGAAGCTTTGCTCGAAACGGGTTTCCCAATCCGACAACAGGTCGCGTATGGCGTTCGCCCAAGCGGGGTCTTCATCGAAAAACTTGCCGTCCTCGGTGGAGAGTATGGTGCGTTCGAGTTCCTCGTCCCCGTCCAGATCGCGGGCGATGCCTTTCACCCGAGTGCCGCCTAGGTCGATGCCAGCGGCCAAGTTCATGCGTCGTGTTGCCCCTCGGACACGCTCCATCCACCATCCACCGCGAGAACTTGGCCTGTTACGAACTTGGATGCCTCGGACAACAGATATACCACCGCGGCATCCAAGTCCTCGGGCGTCCCGATGCGGCCGCCATCAAGTGGTTGCTTGCTTTTTACGTACCCCATGATCCGGTCGTCGTCCGCAGCTCTTCCAGACATGGGTGTTTCGACCAGAGCCGGTGCCACTACGTTGGCCCGTATTCCTTCCTTGGCGTAATAGGAGGCGATGGACTTGGTGAAGCCAATCACAGCGGCCTTGGTGGCGGCATAGCCGTGTGTGGCGAAATGAGTGGGGGAGGGGCTGAATCCAAGAACGGATCCCATGTTCAGGATGACTCCACCATTGCCTTGCTCATGAAAACGACGCACGGCTGCGCGGTTGGAATATACGAGCGAGTTCAAGTTGTGCTCGAGGGCGCGTTGCCATCCCTCGTCGGTAAGTTCATGTAGAGGACCATCTCCATGAGAGCGGGCGCTGCCACCAGCTACGTGGTAGAGGGCATCGAGATGCCCATACGACTCCACCGCTTTATCGACCAAGGCGGGAGCGGCTTCGGGGTCGCATGCATCCGCGCTTATACCCACAGCAGCTGCTCCCAATTCAGACAAAGCGATTTCCAAATTGGCCGCATTTCGCCCCAGCAAGGCAACTTTCCATCCGTTTCCCACCAAAGCCTTGGCAGCGGAAAGACCTAGTCCGGTGGTGCCGCCCACGATGGCGACCACGGATTCTTCTTGATGGGGTTTGGACATAGGGAGCAAGAGGATAGACGCCAAGGCGCTGGTAGCGCAATCCTAAGACGGAATCACAAAGAGCCCGACTTTTCGTTTGCCATGGGTTGCGGACGCTACCTAGTTTTCAGTTTCTTGGCTGCTACCCAATTTTTCCAAGTAGCTCATTTTTCCCTCTCCATTCATTCCTCCCAATATTCATGAAAAAGAAAACAACATTTATTCTATTTGCCCTGAGCATGGTTTGCGGCGCCTTTGCCAAAGACAAGAAGGTCGTGTTCGTGGCAGGCCCCAAGAGCCATGGGTATTTTTCACACGAGCACATTGCAGGATGCAAGTTGCTGGCCAAGTACCTGGACGAAGCCAAGGTGGGCTTGAAGTCAGTCGTGGTCACCGATAACGGGTATCCCAAGGACCCCAGTGTGTTCGATGATGCCGCGGCTGTGGTCGTTTATTGCGACGGAGGTGGACGTCACTTGCTGAACAAGCATCTCGAAGCTTTCGACAAGATCATGAAACGTGGTGTGGGCTTGGCCTGTCTGCATTATGGGGTGGAAGTTCCGAAAGGCCCTCCGGGCGAACATTTTCTCAAGTGGATTGGGGGCTACTTCGAAACCAATTGGTCCGTGAACCCCCATTGGACTGCAGACTTTAAGTTATTCCCGAACCACCCGATCAGCTCAGGGGTGAAGCCGTTCGCCATCAACGACGAATGGTACTACCACATGCGCTTTCGCGAAAACATGAATGGAGTGACTCCCATTCTTTCCGCTTTGCCCAGCGCCGATACTCTCAAGCGTCGGGATGGAGCCCACAGCAACAACCCTCACGTTAGAAAGTCGGTTCTGGAGCGCAAGGAAGCGCAGCACGTCGCCTGGGCTTATCAGCGAGGCAAGGATTACAACGACGGGCGAGGCTTCGGCTTTACCGGCGGGCATAACCACGTCAACTGGGGATCCGACAATTTCCGTCGCTTGGTGCTCAACGCCATCGCTTGGATAGCCAAGGTGGATCCACCCAAAGGTGGAGTGCCTGCGGGTGAAGTCAGCATAAAGGAACTCGAGGCCAATCAAGATTACGCCCCCGGGCGCGGATGGAATGCCGAGAAAATTGAAACCATGCTCAAGCAATTCAATGGCAAGGCGCCGAAGAAAGGCGCTTCCATTGCCCCTGCAAAGGAAGCTTCCGGCTCGAAGGCCAAAGGGCAACTCTTCGCCAGCAAGACGGTTACCGCTTCAACTCCCGGTCAGTCAATCGACGTTGCCTTTGACCTCAAGGGCACCAAGGAGTTGCACTTGGTCGTCACCGATGGTGGCAATGGATACTCGTGTGATTGGGCTAATTGGGTCAATCCCCGTCTCGTGGATGCCGCAGGCAAGGAAACGAAGCTTACTTCGATGAAGTGGAGTTTCGCTTCTTCAGGATGGGGTTACGTCAAGGTGAACCAAAATGCTCGGGGCGAAACCATGAAGGTCGCCGGAAAAACCGTTCAGGGAATCGGGACACATGCCACCTCCCTCATCAGCTACAAGCTTCCATCCAATCATAAATTCACCCGTTTCCTAGCCAAAGGAGCCTTGGATGACGGCGGCGCCCGCCAAGGCAATTGCGGTAGCCAAGCGAGTGTAGAGTTTAAAGTGTTTGCTCAAAAGCCGTCCTCAATCGGTGGTTCGATTACGAGGACCGTGGCCAAAAAGGGCGCTCGTGTCGGCGACCAAGGTGATCCCGCTCATGCGGTCGACAACCTCGACGTACACGAGGAAGTGAAAGCGAGCTTGTTTGCCAGCGAACCTATGATCCTGAGTCCGTCGGCCATAGACGTGGACCACCGCGGGCGCGTTTGGGTGTGCGAGGTTACCAACTACCGCCGGCACAAAAACCACCGGGCAGATGGCGATCGGATTCTCATCCTCGAAGACACCAACGGGGACAACAAGGCGGACAAAGTAAAGGTCTTCTACCAAGGTCGTGATATCGACTCCGCCCACGGAGTGAGCGTTTTCGGAGACAAGATCGTGGTGGCGGTTGGTGACCGCATCACGGTGTTCACGGACAAGGATGGTGACGACAAACCTGATTCCGCATCGGTGAATCTTTTTACCGGTATTTCGGGTACGCAGCACGATCATGGCATTCATGCCGTCCATTTCGGTCCCGATGGGAAATTCTACTTCAATTTCGGAAACACGGGAAGGCAGATCAAGGACAAGGACGGCAAGCCTATCGTCGACAAGGCAGGAAACGAGGTCAACGATCGTCGTAATCCCTACCAGCAGGGCATGGTCTTTCGTTGCAACGAGGACGGTTCGGATTTCGAGACTCTGGGTTGGAATTTCCGCAACAACTGGGAAGCGGCCGTGGACAGCTTCGGCAGCGTTTGGCAATCCGACAACGATGACGACGGCAACCGCGGCGTCCGCATCAATTACGTCATGGAGTTCGGCAATTACGGTTATCGCGGCGAATTCACGGGTAAGGGATGGCGCGACAAGCGCACCAACATGGAGAAGGACGTTCCCTCGCGTCACTGGCACCTCAACGATCCGGGCGTCATGCCGAATCTTTTGCTGACAGGAGCTGGTTCACCTACTGGCATCATCGTTTATGAGGGATCCCTGTTGCCTCCTGTTTTTCAAGGCCAAGTGATTCACTGCGATGCCGGCCCGAGTGTTGTCCGTGCTTATCCCGTGACCAAGCATGGGGCCGGTTACTCGGCCGAGGTAGTCGACGTTCTCAACGGGGCTTCGCGTGACCGTTGGTTTCGACCCTCCGACGTGGTAACCGCTCCGGACGGCTCACTGATCGTGTCCGACTGGTACGACCCCGGCGTCGGCGGGCACAACATGCGTGACTTGGAACGCGGTCGTCTCTTTATGGTCGCTCCGGAAGGCCACAAGTACAAAGCCGCCAAGGTGAAAGTTTCCAATCTCGAAGGAGCGATAGCCGCCCTCAAGAGCCCAAACCAAGCGACGCGGTACTTGGGATGGCACGCCCTTCACAAGCAGGGCAAGAAAGCCGAGTCGGCCTTGCAAAAACTTTGGGCTGATTCCAATCCCCGTTTTCGCGCTCGCGCCCTCTGGCTGCTCGGCAAGATCGAGGGTCGAGGCCAGCATTACGTGAACCTTGCCATCAAGGACAAGGATTCCGATATACGCATCGTGGGGCTTCGCTTGGCTCGCCAGTTGACCGACGTTGAAACCATTGCGGTGGTGGGTAAGCTCGTTGGGGATTCATCCGCCCAAGTGCGTCGCGAATGCGCCGTCGCCTTGCGCCATCTCAAAACGGAACAGGCCGTCAAGCTGTGGGCCGAGCTCGCAACGCGTCACGATGGCAAATGCCGCTGGTACCTCGAGGCTTTGGGACTTTCTTCGGACCTCAATGCCGATGCCTGTTTCGAAGCATGGCTTGCCAAGGTGGGCGACAAGTGGAACACGCCTGCCGGGCGCGACGTCATTTGGAGGGTAAGAGCAAAGGGAGCGCCTGCCTACATTGCCAAGATCCTCAAGGACAAAGACACTCCTCCGGAAATGCATCCTCGCTACGTCCGGGCTTTGGACTTTCATTCGGGTCCTGAAAAGGAGAAGGCCCTGGAAGCATTGCTCGATATTTGAAGTCTGCGCCCATGAAGCTAGGACTCTCCGTTTTTTTGGCCCTGTCTTTTCCGGCCTTTTGGAGTTTTTCCGAACAAGAAGCCACGCCCAAGGATCGCTTGATCGTGGAAACCTTGATCCGCCTCAAGCGGTTCGACGTTTCAAGTAATGAGAAATGGCAAGCGGCGGTTGAGCGAACCGCCCGTTCCTTGCGAGGGGAGGAAGGGTACTTCGAGCTGGTCGAACAGTTTTCGATCAAGGCCGAGGCTCCCGAGCTTATCCGCCTTGTCCAAAAAGATCCCGCTTCCGGTGATGCTTCCAAGGCGGTTCAACTGCTCTTTCGCCTTCATGAAGAGAACCTTCTTGCCAATGCCTTGGCGGCGGGTTCCAAAACCAAGGCGGATGCCATAGCTAAGCTCATTGGGTTTGTACAGACTCCTGCCGCGAAGAAGTTGCTGGATTCTTATCGCGTCACACACAAGCCAGCGGCCGCTTCCGTTGCAGCTGCTCCAGCTCTCTTGGCCGATCCCGCAGACATTGCCCTCATCGCCAAAAGGAAAGGTGATCCCGTGGCCGGCAAGCTTGTATTTCAAAGTTATTGCTTTGCCTGTCACAAGGCAGGCGACGTAGGCATCGATTTCGGGCCCGGCTTGTCCGAAATAGGAAGTAAATTGCCAAAGACCGAACTATACCTTGCCATAGTAAAACCCAATGCCGGCGTGAGTTTCGATTACGTCGGTTGGACGATTCATACCAAACAAGGCGCTGTTTTGGCAGGCATTGTTTCGGAGAGTGAAGATGAATTGACGATTCGCATGGTTGGCGGTGTCAGCCAAAAGATAAAAAAAGCCGAGGTGGCGAAGCGGCAACAGATGCCGGTTTCGCTTATGCCGGAAGGCTTGCATTTGGCCATGTCTGAAAAGCAGCTAATCGACTTGGTCGAATTCCTTGCTGGCCTGAAGACAAAAAAGAAATAGTATTTTAAGGTCCTTAGTTTCCCTCTTGCCCCCGCCGAGCCTCGTCGGTTCCCTTGTCCCATGCTTAATCTCCAAACCCTCAAGATCGAACCTTTTGCCGAGCATCTCGCTACTCGGTATGAGTCCACTTTCGGCACTTTGTTTCCCGAACAGGTCGATTTTCTTCGATTGGCGGCTCACCTTTCTCTCGAGAACGTCGCCAACGGCGACATGCTTTATCACAACGTCGACCATACCATCATGGTAACCATGGTTGGCTTGGAAATTATTCGTGGTAAACACCTGCACGAAGGCAAAGTCAGCCCCGAGGATGGACTCAACTACCTGTTGGCGTTGCTTTGTCATGACGTCGGTTACGTCAAAGGCGCATGCGCCAAAGACAAGAAAGGGGAAGGGCTTTTCGACGACGGGCAAGGGGGCGTTGCGGAGGTGTCGGAAACGGGAACTTGCGCTCTTTTGACTCCCTTTCACGTTGATCGAAGCAAACAATTTGTTCGCGAACGCTTCGAGGGCTACCATTTCGTGAACTTCGACCTTGTAGTCGAATGCATTGACCGTACGCGGTTCCCCGTTCCTCCGGGAGAGAAGCACCAAGGCACCGCTGACTTGCCTGGCCTTGCAAGGGCCGCCGATCTGGTTGGACAGCTTGGCGATCCAGAGTACCTGCGCAAAATCCCCGCTCTTTTCTTCGAGTTCGAGGAACTAGGCCGCAACGAGGAGATCGGTTGCCAGACCCCGGGGGACTTGAGGCGAGGATACGCTCAGTTTTTTTGGGAAGTCGCTCATCGATACGTCGAGGATGCGGTTGAATTGCTTCGTCTTACCCAAGAAGGCAAGGAGTGGATAAGTCGCTTGCACTCGCATGTTTTCGAATGCGAGCATTTCCTCGGTTCCGAAAATGCGAAAACCGGTTTGATCGCTTGATTGGGGTTGGTCCGCTTGACCTCGTGCCTGACCGCGGATATCTTGTTATCATGAAGAT
>CEVA01041669.1_pt1 | contig 19367 bp, 13 predicted proteins | sample 361521 | NCBI WGS metagenome assembly CEVA01 (sample SAMEA2622823, study PRJEB7988) | marine metagenome | isolation source: saline water (ENVO:00002010), including
CATGGACATCAGGCGGGATTGAATTCAATTTTGGTGTAATCGGCCATACCCCGTCCACGGCAACCCCTGTTGACTATTTAACTCGGACAAATCCTGATGGAAGTGTATCCACCTTTGTTGGTGCCATGGATCTGCCATCCCGGACCCATTGGCGGGTGGAAATAAGAGTAGAACCAAATAGAGCCAATTTTGAGACCCATGCACTGTGGTACAATCCAACGCCCACAATTCAGGCCTATTACAATTGGATGACTGCCGCTGCTTTCGCCCAGGATGATCTTGAAATGGTTTTTCCCGGTGATCGTTACCTAAAACATAGCGGTGAAGTTTTGCCGTGGTCAATTGATAGTGAAGAACGCAACTTGACTTATTATGACAATAACCGATTCGAAGGCCATAAATCCTACCATGTGGTAGGTGCCTGGAAGAATTTTTTCGGAGGATATTATCATAATGATGGATACGGTTTTGGTCATTGGGCTTCACAAGATGAAATGCCGGGTCAAAAACTCTGGCTGTGGGCTTTATCAGATGAGGGGGGTATATGGGAAGATCATTTGACCGATACTGATGGCCAGTACATTGAATTCCAAGCCGGAAGACAACTGGTTCAATATTCTCCAGGTGATCATGAGAACCCAATCCGTAAAGCAGGTTTTGACCCTTATGGTGCAGATCTATGGACCGAAGCCTGGTTTCCAGTTGGCAAACTGGGAGGAATGGTAGAGGTATCTAAAGATGGAGCCATGAATGTTGAGGTTGAAAATGGAAAGATTAATATTAAACTTCATTCATTTATCCAAACTTCCGGTACGATCAAAGTGGTATCAAAAGGGAGAAATATCTTTACAGCAGAATTGGACTTACTACCTCGAGAGATCCACAAAGTCACTGCTGATTATGCTCATGACTTTGAAGTGGTCTTTTCTGAGCTTGACCTTCATTATTTTTCCAACCCCAATGTTAATCGGCTGAATCGATCCTATAATACAAAGCCGGAGGTGATAGCTGCTATCTCAAAATCAGATCAAGATTATAGATTAGGATTTGAATATTTAAAAGAACGAAAACATGATAAAGCTGAGACCCTATTTAAATCTATTCTGAGAACCAATCCAAATCATCTAAGCGCCAATAATTCGATGGCAGATCTGTATTTCCGTAAAGCAATGATCCCAGAGGGATTAAATTTGATTCACAAAAACTTATCGGTGGATAGCTACGACGCAGAAGCTAATTTCATCGCAGGAAATCTTTATAGGGCCAATAAGAATTTCAATGATGCTCGTGAAGCTTTTGGTTGGGCTGCCCGTTCAATGGCATACCGTTCCGTAGCGTTTGCCCAGATAGGAGAAATTTATCTTATTGAAAAAAAATGGAATCGTGCAATTCATTATGCCAAACAGGCACTGGACTTTAACCGTTTTAATATGAATGCCCTTCAAGTTTTAGTAATTGCCAATCGGAAATTGGGCAACGTCGCCGAATCCAAAAAATGGGTTGACCAATTATTGTGGATCGATCCACTCCACCATTTTGCTAATCTGGAAATGCATCTGCTTGACCCATCTAATAGTAATCTTGAACGATTGCAAAAATTGATCCAGAATGAATTTCCAGAACAAACCTATTTGGAGCTGGCTATTTCTTATTTTAATCGCGGATTGAATGAGGAAGCAGTTACTACTTTGAATAATCAAGTACACCCCATGACTGTTATCTGGTCGGCTTATCTAATGGATGATCCGTCTCTACTGGAAAAGGCAATTCAAAAATCTCCAGCTTATGTTCATCCCTTCAGGCGCGAGTCAATTTCTGTATTGGAATGGGCAGTAATGGAGAATGATAGTTGGCAATTCAAATATTTATTGGCATTGAATTACTGGGCAAAGAACAGGGAAGAAGATGCTTTAAAATTGATGAATCAATTGAACAATGTTCCAAAATTTGGAGCTTTTTATGCTGCCCGAGCTGCCCTGAAAAGTAAATGGGGTCATCCCGGATCAGTAAATGATCTGGAACTTTCTCTGTCTCTTTCTCCAGATAGCTGGCCGCTACGTTTGAACGCAATTAACTATCACCAAAAGGAAGGTAATTGGCCTAAGTCGTTGAAACTTTCTTCTAAAGCCATGGATCAATTTCCAGAAAATTTTGATATAGAAATCATGCATGCCCGGTCATTATTATATAATGATCAATTGGATGCATGTATCACTGCCTTAAATGACGCTGATGTCTTGCCCTCTGAAATGGCCAGAGAAAGCCGTCAATTATTTGAATGGGTCCATTTAGCAAAAGCAGTTCAGTTGGTTGAAAATGGGCAGGATGACCAGGCCAAAGTTCACATTGAGACCAGCCGGGAATGGCCAGTGCATTTAGGTATCGGTAGACCCTACAAATCCGATGAAAGACTACAAAATATTCTGAGCGCTCATTTGGATGGGGAAATATCTCAAGAGAATAGTATTCGGCGCTTAAAGAGATTAATAAAAGATAAATCTATGGTTGGTTATTTTCCTATTTTGGTCGAAAAAGCTATCAACGCATTTCAGAAATGATACCCTTGCGATCATTAAAATTTTATTCTGAATAATAATATCCAAATGAGTAAAGGTCTTTAATACTGTAATTTTGTCTATGGGAAAGAAACAAAAAGAAAAGAACACAGAGCCTCAACCTGAGTGGGAAAAACTGGGATTCGCAGGTTTGATACTCACGGCTCTAGAAAAGGCAGGAAAAAAGAAGAAGAAAAAAATGGATAATCCAATAATCAAGAAGGATTATTGGTAATAATTCAACGAATCGAATTTTGGATTTTTCTTAAAAGTTCATTTGTCAGTCTGATACCTTCCATTTCGCTGTGGACACTACCTTCATATTCAATCCCCACATAACCATTGTATCCCGCATCTAATACAATATCAATCATGCGGTAGAAGTCCGAGCCTGTCTCATCCCCATTGGCATCAAATTCATGGCTCTTGGCGCTCACGGCCTTGGCATAGGGCATAAGTTCGGCCATTCCCTTATAGCGCTCATACCATTCATCACCCTGGATGCGAAAATTACCAAAGTCTGGCAACGTGCCCACCCGTGGATGGTCTACTTTTTCCATCACCGCTGCCAGCCATTTACCATTGGATGAAAGTCCACCATGATTCTCTACAATCGTATTGATGCCGATGGAATCGCCGAATTCAGTCAGCTTTCTTAATCCATCTGCCGCCAATTCAACCTGGTCATCCCATGACCCTTCACTTCGGGCATTCACTCGAATGGAATGACAACCTAGAAATTTAGCCGCTTCTGCCCATTTATAATGGTTTTCTACTGCCTGATTTCTTTTATTTTTATCAGGATCACCAAGATTGCCTTCATTATCACACATAATAAGCAAACTTTTAACATCATGATCATTTGCTCTAGTATTCATCTCACTAAGGTATTTTTGATCTTGAGCTTTATCAAAAAAGAAGGAATTAACATATTCAACCGCATCAAGACCAAACTCAGTTTTTGTTAAAGAAATAAAATCCAAATGATCAATTTTCTTGGATTGCAAAGCGCGGTGCAAAGACCACTCAGCTAATGATATTTTAAATAGTTCAGTTTTATTACAGCCTGAAAGTAAGGAGCCGCTCAATCCCGTGAAGGCCAAACTGCCTGTGACCTTAGCCAATTTTATATTAAAGTTCCGCCGATTCAAACTATAATTTCCGAATTCGGATGTTGCGGTACCATATTTCTCCGTGATCTCCCTGTAGGCCAATGTGACCTTCAGATGCCTTGGCAAAATTAGGCATACTATTGAATTTACTTACTTTGGCTAAATTCCACATTTCACTGCTCTGATAAGTATACTCAACTACTTTTACACCGTTTAGCCAATGTGCTACTTTTTTATCCAATACCTTAATACGAACTGAGTTGAATTCACCAACAGGTTTCACAATACTTTCCGAAGGTGCAATTAGGGCATAGAGTGCGCCAGCTGAGGTTAATGTGTTCTTACCATCTGTATGGCCTTTATCATCCAATACCTGCATTTCTGGAGCAGACTGCCAAATATAATCACCTTCTTCAGTAGCAAAATAAAAAATACCACTATTGCCCTTTGGAGGGACTTTCCAATCCAATTCTAACTCAAAATTTTTATATACTTCAGTGCTAATCAGATCATGGCCGGTCCCTGGCTTTGTCTTTAAAGTCCCATTGACAATTTCCCATGAATCGGGCATACCATCCATTCTATAGCCACGAAGGCCCTTAACAGTCTCACCGTCAAAAAGTACGGTCCAACCTGCCTCAGAAGCACAACCAGTGATTATTAAACTCATTAGAATTAAACTCCATTTTTTCATAACTATCTCTTCGGGTTCCATGCGCCTCGGGCCACAGCCGGGATGAATGTTTCAATATCTTTATTGGGTAGTTGAATGGTCTTGTCTTGCTCAGCGCTCATGTATGCGGCCATTAAGAGGCGTGTCACATCCAATCCATCATCAAAATTTTCTTCTGGACGTTTGCCTGCCAAAAATGATTCCACCATGTGGCGGTTCTCTGCGGTATAGCCATAGACTTCCGCTTCATTGCTCACCACGGGCATACCACCGGATTCTGCATTTTGTTTTTCCACCAGATCTTCACCTTCTGCACCAGCAACTTTCCGGCTAAAAAAGACTTTCAGATCCGGATCCAGCGTATTGACAAACATGGAATATTCCGGTCCGAACAGCTCCATACTTAAGCGTAATCCTTCACCAACAAAACACCATGATGTGGTGGTCTCTACAATGAGTTTGTTTCCATCTTCGTCAAGGTATTCGATAAGGGATCGTGCAAAATCTTCGGAAGGATTTTGAGAATAATCTGTTTTACCCCCACTATTATCAAATAGAATTTTTACATATTCAGGGCGTTGCCATTTCAGGCAATCTGTATGAGCACTAATACTTATAGGCGTAATAGAATCTCTAGGCTTACCAGGTTCGGTTAGCATAAATCTAGCCTCTTCAACTGAATGACACATCATATCATTTAATACACCGCCACCTTGCAGCGATCCTTCCCAAAACCATGGCATATGAGGGCCACTATGTTCTTCTGCAGCCCTCGCTAGATAAGGCCTGCCAGTTGTAGCCGCTCCTCTGGCCCAAACAATTTCTTTTCCTCTTGTTATTGAGGGCGAGAAAACTTGATTTTCAAGATAGCCATCAAGCAAACCAACGCTTTCTGCAAGTTCTTTTACCTTTTGAGCTTCTTCGAAATTACGGCCCAAGGGTTTTTCACAAGTCACTCCGACCAATTCTCCTTTACCAGAAGAAATTGCATCCGCAATTTCTTCAAATGTCTCAATCCGTGCAAAGTTGGGAGAGCATACCCATAATGCATCAATATTGGGATCAGCGATCATATCGGTGATGGTGTCGTATGCTTTTGCGTCGTCACCCACGCCGATATCTCGAGCTAAATCAGCAGACTCTTCAGCTGATGCTCTTGTGCGGGACATAACGCCCACCACATCGCAATTCCGTACGGATATTAAAGATTGAATATGAAACCGGGTGATGAAACCACCCCCAATAAAACCAATACCGATTCGATTTTTACTCATTATGAATTATCACTGTTATTTAATTGAACCTTAAAGAATAAGAAGAACAGGATGGCTGTTACCAATCCCATTCCCGCTAAAGTGTACCAGAAATTTGAATAGTTGAATGTGCCGGCTACTGTATACATATTTTGCAGGTAACCCGAAAGCCAACCACCTACAACCGGACCGCCACCAAAGATAATAATTCCAAAAACGGTTTGGGCGGAGTGACGAACATCATCATCCGCCAGTTTATCCACGTAAATGAATCCCGCCGCAAAGAAGAATGCGAAACAGAATCCGTGGAATGCTTGGCTCACTACCATGACCCACGCCGGTAAGAAGGATGTGCCAAAAATGGCATATCGGGCGAAATAGGCCATAATACCGATGGCGATTACTTTTTTGAACCCAAGCCGTTTCAGGAAGAATCCTAAATAGGCCATGGTGAGAATTTCCGCAAATTGACCAATGGTCATGGCTGGACCGATAGCGCTATCCTTAATACCGATGGATGAGAGGAATGGTCCTGTTTGCAGGAAGTAAATCTGGTGAATAATGCTCACACCCAGACTGGCCAAAACCAGTACGAGGAATGATTTATTGCTGAACAATGAAAAGGCTTTTTTGAATGCGAGGTTTTCCACAGCATCTGCTTTGGGCGGTGTATGGGGAAGCATGAAACAAAAAAGGCCATACGCAATGGAAATCATACCTGAAAATTTCAATGCATCCGCTAGTCGCGCGGTTACATTGGGGACTTCCTCCCCAGACAAGAAGGGTGGCATGAGTTGAAAAGAAAGATCCTGCTGAAGCCAAATCATTGGGAATGCCCAGCTAGCAGCAATCCAACCTATAGTGCCCCATACTCGTATTTTTGGGAATGTATTTTCAGTATCATCAATATGGGAAAAAGCAACTGAGTTCGACAACGCCAATGTGGGCATATAAAGTACACTGTACAAAATAGATAGCCAAAGCCAGGATGCATAATCAGTTTGAAGTGCCGTGTACCATTTAACGATACCACCAGTGATGACTAGAAATGCCAATACACGTTCTGTACTGAAGTAACGATCTGCAAATTGCCCTGCAATAAAGGGCGCTGCTATCGCACCGATTGAACCTGCAAGACCAAGAATCATTCCAATTTCAGATCCAGTGAATCCAAGCCCACCATCGTCTACGCTTGCAGAAAGATAGCGTGCCGTTAATGGTAGCCAAGCACCCCAAATGGCAAATTGGAGGAACATCATAGCGCCCAAACGAGTGTTCTTATTCATCAACGAGTTCTAGATCATTTTTCGGTTAACAGGATCCCATTCAATCCTGCGCCCCGTAAGATAAGATTCGGTAGCCATATGACAAGCTACTGCTTCGTGCAAGGCCACTTCAATATTGCATCTAGGTGTACCGCCACTGCGAATGCAATCCAACCAATCTTTAATATGGAGATGGGTTGGGTCTACACGTTTTCCTTGACGGTAAGTGTAAAGCAACCCTTTATTGGCAAAGTATTGGGATGTTGCTGACGTTACTCCATCGATTTGTTTTGATCCCGGTGAGTAAGTATAAATGGGGTATTTTGGATTGATGGCACCATTTTTCAGCTTATCTTTATACTGGGTGGATTCCGAATCAGCTGTCACCACAAATCCATGAATTGATCCGCCACCACTTTGTCCTCCCATCTGCATGGTGGCATCATGGCCCATAATCCGGTTACCTCGGGGGTTATTGCTAGATAGGGTTGCACTGTAAAGCACCGTCAAATCTTTATCGGGATACTCTAGTGTGGCGTTCCATACATCTGGCACATCTCTACCATCTTTGTAATAATAAACGCCACCAGTAGAGGATGCGTATTTAGGTATACCCATTTCTATAATTTGGTTTAGTGCATCGAAGTCATGGGAAAATAAATCTCCAGATAAACCAGTGCCATAATCAAACCAGCAGCGCCAACGGAAGAATCGTCTTAGTGCTTCATCACCAAAAGGAATTTTATTTGGAGATGGCTCCTGAAATGTATCCCAGTCTAGTGTTTTTTCATTCGCTTCAGGATGTATTCCCCAAACCCAGGCACCCCAAGGAGAATTACGGTTAGTGGTCAATTCAACCAGGTTGATTGGGCCGAGTAATCCCTGTTGAACTATTTGTTTTGCCTTTTCGTTTGCCTCTACCTGACGGTTCTGATGACCAAGCTGAAATGTAATGCCTGTTTCTTTTACAGTATCATACAGGTCAATGGCCTCGTCAAATGTTCTGGTGAGGCCTTTTTCACAGTAGACATGCTTGCCGGCTTTTGCGGCATCAATAGAAATCTGAGAATGCCAGTGGTCTGGTGTCGCCACGATGACTGCATCAATCTCATCATTGGCCAACAATTCTTTATAATGGCGATATCGCGTAGCCGTTTTTACCGGTTTTCCGCCTGGGCGAACTTCATTTTCTGAAGCAGCCACACCATAGTTTGCATTAACGTCAAAAAGATCACATACCCCAATGAGGGATACATTCAAATCTTTTTGAGACATATAGGTGGCAAAACCTTTGTCCAATTTATTCTTTCTGGCATTTTCTGATGCACTGGTTGTCCATCCCGGGGTGGCAAATCCGGCGCCACGGACCAAGTGACTTCCACGGCCACCATAGCCAATCACTCCTAAATTGAGATGTTTACTATCTGAAAGTCCACTGATGACAGCTGGGGCAGATTTTTCCTGAACAAGCCCTGAAAGCAGGTTGGCCTTTTTGGCAGCATCTCTACTCATTTTCCGCCAGAGATTGGCTAAAAAGATACCGAATACAGGTACGGTAGCGAGTCCCTTAATGAGATCTCGTCGTTCTAAATTGGTTTTATTCTGTTTTGTTGGTTGATCGCTCATGATCTACTCCTTTTAATTCGAATTTGATTTGGATAAAAAACGATCCAAACCAACAATATGACTGGTGGGGAAACAATAGAGTACCCACAATGCACATGCTTCAATGAGGTTTTTATTAACGATGAGATAACTGCCTTCGCCAGGGCGGCTATATTCTAGGCCGAGCAAAGGAGGAGCAAATAAATAATAAAGTATTACCAAGCCCATGCCGACTATAGAACCGTATCGACTAAACAATCCTAACAGCAAAGAAATGCCGACAAAGGTGAGTCCCCACATATTGACTTGATCAGAAATACTGAGCATTGTTGGGTTGGACACAATCGATTTTGCCAAGCCTGAAAAAATCCATTTAGAATCCAATAGGTATGCAGCAGATGACCAATATGGGTTGATTAGTTTTGAAATACCTTCATATAAAAAATGCCAACCGATGAGCACCCGCAGTGTAACGAGTCCATATAGTTGACATTTGTCATTTATGACTGATGAATCAAATTCACTCATATTTATTTTACCTCTTATGAATGTACATTCGTAAAAATAGAACCGTCAAGCATAAGGGAGAAGAACACTACAATACAACTATGAATTCTATAAGTTACATGATAAAGAGAAAAACTCGAATGTCTCCATTTGGTGACATTTTTACGCGTTTAATATTGTTTATTTAGCAAATGGCAACTATTTGTATTATCAATTGTTTTTAACCCTAACTTGGAAATTAAATTATTGGACAAAATTGGAGGTGAAATGAGGAAATATTGTTTAATAATTACTACTTTTTTCTCGATACTATGGTCTCAGCATTATCAGGTTGACTTTCCACCAGATGAATTTCAAGATCGTTGGAGAGGTGTATTTGATCAGATCGGCGAAGATGCGGTTGCGGTAGTTCAGGGGATTCCACTAACCAATGGATTCATCATGCCCAGACAATCCAATGCATTTTATTATTTATCCGGTATTGAATCTCCTCATGCTTATATACTTTTAGATGGGCGGGAGAAAAAAGTAACCCTATACATGCCTCCCAAAAATGAAAGGTTAGAGCGCAGTGAGGGAAAAATTTTAAATGCAGATGATAAACGACTCATCAAAAAACTGGTGGGTGTAGATGCAGTAAAATCGACAGAAGAGATGCGCGAAAATTTTCCTCCAAACATGAAGCGATCCACAACCATTTACACCATGTTTACGCCGGCTGAAGGACAGGGACAGAGCAGATATGAATTAGAAGTGGCAAATGCATCCATCGCTTCAGATTCCTGGGATGGCCGTATCAGTAGAGAAGGACGATTGGTACAGCTATTGAAATTGAGAAACCGTCATAATGAAGTAAAAGATCTGACCCCAATAATTGATAATTTGAGGAGTGTAAAAAGTCCTCGGGAAATTGCGCTGATACGACGAGCCTCCCAACTGGCAGGGTTGGGTATGATCGAAGCCATTAAAAGTACAGAACCCGGCGTGTGGGAATATCAATTGGATGGTTCGGCACGTTATATATTCCTGATCAATGGTGCGCGATTAGAAGCTTATAGGTCAATCACTGCATCAGGCACCAAAAACATCATCAATGCCCACTATTACAGAAATGATAGTCAATTGAAAAGCGGTGATCTGGTCCTTATGGATTATGCTCCGGATTTTCGGTATTATGTTAGTGATATTGGACGGATGTGGCCCGTGAATGGAACCTATGAGCCATGGCAAAGAGAATTACTCCAAATCATTTTGGAATACCGAAATGTAGTATTGGATATAATTCGCCCCGGAGTTACTACAGATGAAATATTAGATGAAGCCAGAGAGCGAATGAAACCCATTATGAAGGATTATAAATTTTCAAAGCAAATCTATAAAGAAGCGGCAGAAAAAATGGTTAGGACCGGTGGAGGTGTATTATCTCATCCTGTGGGTTTGGCTGTTCATGATGATGGCCCTTATCGCTATGGACCTTTGAAAGTAGGTCACGTATTTTCCGTTGATCCCCAGATGTGGGTACCCAAAGAAAATCTATACCTTCGCTATGAGGACACGATTGTGGTTACTGAAAATGGGAACGAAAATTTCACTGATTTTTTACCTTCTGAATTGGATGATCTTGAAGCCTTAACAAGACAAAAAGGCATCGTCCAGCAATTCCCGCCAAATAAAATGAAATGGAATTATAAATGAAGAAACAGCCAATTAAAAAAATAATTCATTGCAGCTTATTAATTGTAAGCACATCACTTCTAATAGGAGATGATGGATATAGGATGCCCCCGAAGGCGATTGCAGATTTGGTGGATGCACCTGCAACACCGCTTGTCAATCTGAGTCCTGACAAAAGCAAAATTCTCATAATGGAGCGGTCCAGTTTGCCTTCTATTAAAGAGTTATCCCAACCGGAGTTGCGGTTAGCGGGCCTTCGTATTAACCCTATGACAAATGGACGGAGTAGAACCAGTTATTATATCGGCTTAGCAATTCAGGATATTCAATCCGGAAAACAGAGAAAAGTGAAAGGGCTACCCAATAATGGACGCATTTCTAACGTAACCTGGGCACCGGATGGAAATCATATCGCCATGGCTGTTACCAAAGGGAATGAGATAATATTATATATTGCCAATGTGAGTTCAGGGAAGGCAAAACAATTATTAAAAACACCATTAAATGCCATTTATGGGTCTGCCTATCATTGGTTGTCTGATAGCAAAGGATTGTTGGCAAAAACTATTTTGAAGGGGAGGGGAAACCCACCTGAAAAACTAACCACTCCATCTGGGCCAGTCATTCAGGAAAATGCGGGCCAAAAATCTCCAGCGCGGACATATCAGGATCTCCTTACCAATGCTCATGATGAAGCACTCTTTGAATATTATATGCATGCACAGATAGTTCATGTTTCTCTAAAAGGGAAAACCAAAAAGATTGGACGATCTGGAATTATTCGTAGAGCGGAGCCATCGCCAGATGGAGAATATATTCTGATGGAAACCATCCATCGGCCCTTTTCATACTTGGTTCCAGTCTACCGATTTCCAACTCGGATTGAAATTATTAATAAAAATGGAAAACATGTACATACATTGAGAGATATGCCATTGGCTGAGTCAATCCCCATTGGCAGAGATGCCGTTATCGATGGCCCTCGATCTTTTGGTTGGCGGTCCGATGTGGGATCCAAGATTTATTTTACAGAAGCATTGGATGGTGGTGATCCTAGAGTGGATGTATCATTTCAAGATGAAGTATTTACATTAAAGTCTCCATTTAATGGTTCTCCAAAATCCTTAATCAAATTGCCATTACGTTATAGTGGAATCCGTTGGGGAAATGAATCTGTTGCATTGGTTTCCGATCGAAAGTGGACTGAAAGAAGGACTACAACTTGGCGAGTGAATCCAGAAACGGGTAGGTCAGAAAAAATAATCGATCGTTTATATGAAGATCGTTATAATGATCCCGGATCGCCTTTAACAGTATTAAATGAATATGGTCGAGCTGTTCTTTATATACAAGACGGGGTTACTATACTTATGTCTGGTATCGGCGCTTCACCTGAAGGGGATAAACCATTTTTAGATAAGTTCAATATGGATACGAAAGAGACCAAACGGTTGTGGCGGAGTAAACCCCCATACTATGAACGCGTGGTTTCAATCATGGATAAAAAAGGAGAAGTGATTCTTACGAGTCGAGAAGCAAAAGATGAACCCGCAAACTATTATAGGCGTGACGTAAAAAACGGTAAAAAGGAGTCTGTTACTTCATTTTTACATCCCTATCCTCAAATGAAGGATGTTTATAAAGAAATGCTTACCTATAAGCGGGATGACGGTATAGATCTTTCTGCCACCTTATATTTGCCACCGGGACATCAGCCGGGAGATGGACCATTGCCCTTGTTGGTTTGGGCCTATCCAAGGGAATTTAAAACTGCTCAAGCAGCGTCACAGGTAGTGGGATCTCCTCACCGGTTCTCTCGAATCAGTCCCACTTCTCCCTTAATTATGCTGTCATATGGTTATGCAGTACTCTCAGGCGCTACCATGCCGATTATTGGAGAAGGATCAGAGGAACCCAATGACAATTATGTAAAACAGTTGGTGGCCAGCGCACAAGCGGCAGCAGATATTATGGTGGAAAGAAATATCACCAAAAAAGATCAAATCGCCATTGGAGGACACTCCTATGGTGCATTCATGACAGCAAATTTGTTGACCCATTCTGATATTTTTCAAGCAGGAATTGCCAGAAGTGGTGCCTACAATCGTAGTTTGACACCATTTGGGTTTCAATCGGAACAACGTACATTCTGGGAAGCACCTGAAATTTATTTTTCCATGTCTCCTTTCATGCATGCCCATAAAATGAATGAACCAATTCTCCTTATCCATGGGGATGCTGATAATAACTCTGGTACTTTTCCGGTACAGAGCAAGCGTTACTACCATGCTTTAAAAGGACATGGAGCCACAGCCAAATTGGTGATGCTGCCACATGAAAGCCATGGGTATCGTGCCCGGGAATCGGTAATGCATATGTTATGGGAGACAGCGAATTGGCTCGATACTTATGTAAAGAAGGGAAACAAGGAGTAAAATATGGCCAAACCAAAAGATATGTCATTTGATACCAAAGTTATTCATGCTGGTGAGCCAGATCCAAAAATTGAAGGAGCAGCCAATGTTCCAATATTCCAAAGCTCTACTTTTGAATATTCTGGTCAAAAAAATTATGATGATTTAAAATATATCAGATTAAATAACACACCTAATCATATTGTATTACATGATAAACTAGCTATCCTTGAAGGTGCTGATCGTGCGCTTGTTACATCATCTGGAATGAGTGCAATTACAACATCGCTCTTAACGTTTCTTAAATCAGGTGATCATCTACTAGCCCATAAAACATTATATGGGGGTACTGCCGATTATGTTAAGCATGACCTGCCGCAATATGGTATTGAATTTGATTTTATTAACGCAATGGATCCAACTGAATGGGGTTCTAAGTTAAAATCAAATACGAAAGTCATTTATGTGGAAACAATAACAAATCCTCTGATAGAAGTTGCACCATTAGAAAAGGTCGTCGCATTCGCAAAAGAAAATGGTTTAATCTCAATGGTTGACAATACGCTTGCTAGTCCTGCACTATTCTGTCCGATTCAGCTAGGCTTCGACATTTCACTTCATTCTGCAACAAAATATTTAAATGGGCATACGGATATTGTTGCAGGAGCCATTATTGGTAATGACCTTCATATGGAAAAGATTAATTCAAAATTAAATCATCTTGGAGGATGCCTTGATCCAAACGCGTGTTTTTTACTGCAAAGAGGCATGAAAACATTATCCTTAAGAATAAAAAAACAGTGTAGTAATGCAATGAAGATCGCTACTTTTTTAAATGATCATGAAATGGTTTCGCACGTTAATTATCCAGGGCTTGAATCAGATCCTAGTCATAAAAAAGCTAAAGAATTGTTATGTGGTTTTGGTGGTATGTTAAGCTTTACTATAAAAGGCGGTATTGAGGAAGCTGATAATGTGATGAACAAATTAAAAATTCCTATGTGTACAGCGAGTATGGGCGGAGTAGAATCATTAGTAACTCGACCTGTGCAAACATCTCATTCATTGCTTAGTGATGATGAACTTTTAGAATCAGGCATAGATAAATCACTTATTCGTTTAGCTGTTGGGATTGAATCAGCGTCTGATTTGATTAATGATCTCAATCAGGCTTTAAATTAACAAAAAATTAACTTTCGAAGGATTTTCTAATGAACAGAGTTTTTCTATTATTATTTTATTTTTTTAGTTCACAATATATAAATGGTCAAGTCACGCCATTACAAAACATAATAAATGATATTGATAGTGATGATTATCTAAATCACAATCAATATTCTTTTTTATCTCCTATAGTAAATGATAAAGATGTTGTTTTGCTAGGTGAATCAATTCATTTGACTCGTGAATTTCCATTATTACGAATAGGAATGATCAAATATCTTAATCAGTATCATGATTTTAATGTCATTGCTATGGAAGGAGGAGCTACGGATTATTGGGTAACGCAAGATATACTATTTTCTTCCGAAAAAAATGAATCTGATTTTACAGAAGCACTTTCTTCATTCCCTTTTATTTGGAATACACCTGAAGTACAAAAACTAATTGAATATCAAGCTTCAACACTTCAAAGCACTAATCCATTATATATTACAGCATATGATGTGCAGCAAGGTATTGGACAGGGAACTAAAAATGAGAAAGCATTTAAATTACTAGCTGAAAGACTCATGCGTTATTCTGATCCTCCGCAAAATTTTATTTTAGAGGATTGGGTAGCTGCAATGTCTCCAATATCCAATCATTGTATAAAATATGAATCTTCAGATTATCAAAAAGTGCTATCAGCAATTGATTTATTTGAAGAATGGGTGGATTCAGTAGCGCCGGAGATAAAGAAGCAGTATCCGAATATACCCCATGATATAATATTAAAAACAATGCCAAAAAGTTTTAGAGCTTCTTTGGCTTTATGTGATGAGTTAGGCGGGTTTAATATGAGTCGTTATAAAGTAGTCCGTGATTCCTTAGGCTTTATAAATACGATGGATCTTATTCAAACAATACCAAATAACAAAATACTGATCTGGGGTCATCTTTCTCATGTTTATTATGATAGTCAAGATAATGTGATTAGTGAATATGGTGAATTCAAAAATCTCGCTGTTGGTCCAACTGTAGGAGAACGTTTAAAAGATGCATTGGGCTCAAAAGTTTATACAATTATTCCATTCGCTGAATCCGGTTCAACTATTTTAATCTATAATGATCTGAATCTAGATATTGGATATTCAAAAATAGAGAGCAGCTCAAAACTTGGAGATTTATTAAGTAAAGCGAGTGAAAAAGATTTCTTTCTTGATCTTCAATCATCTGCTTTAACGGCTGAAGATTATCCTGAATTATTTACAAAGCAACCTTTTGCGCTTGAAGGTCTAAAAAGTGATTTTAAAATTAACTATACTTCTGATATGGATGGTTTGATATGGATAAAGAAAATACAAGCACCTGATTGGCCTTTATTTAAAATCATACTTATTTCAAGTCTCCATTATAAGACACAAATAAGTCTTATATTTATATTAGGTTTAGGCTGGATTATTTTTTCAAAGATGAAAAAAAGAAAAAATATTAATAAATAATAAGGATATAAAAATGAAAAGAATCTTTTTAACCATATTTTTGCTAGGATCAATTATTGCTCAAACACCAGTCAAAATGACGGGTCTTCATGAGGCAGAGCATTTTGATTTGAAGTCCAAATCTGTAGATGAAACTTTTCGAATATTTGTTGCAAAACCATTTCCACTGGAACCCGATAAGAAGTACCCGGTAATTTACGTGTTGGATGGAAATGGTTTATTTGGAATGACAATGGAAGTACAGCGGATGATGGCATTAGGAATGGAATTGCCACCGGCATATATAATCGGTATCGGCTATGCAGTAGATAACGGTTTTACGGAAACTATGGCAAAACGTTGGAGAGATTATACTCCAACAGCTGGTGGAGAATTAGAGGCTATGACTAAAGTATCAATAGATCCAACAGGAACGGTAGAGAGTGGTGGCGGCTCAGACTTTTTAAAATTTCTTCAAGAGGAATTAAAACCATTAATTGAATCTAACTATTCCGTGGACCCAAATGACGCAACCATTGCTGGGATTTCATTGGGAGGTCTTTTCCCTAGCTGGGTGTTACTTAATCAGCCAGAGACTTTTCAGCGTTATGTGATCATAAGTCCTTCCATCTGGTGGAATCAAGAAGAGGTTTGGAAATGGGAATCTCACTTTGCTCAAAATCATAATGATATTAATGCAAAAGTGTTTGTCACGGCTGGTGGCCTTGAAACAAGTGAAGAATTAAAAAAAATACTCCAGCAGGTTCTTAATGTGGGCGGTCCAATGGCTGAAATGTATAAAACCATTGCTAAAGGATATGATAAATATGGTTGGCCAAAAATGGCAGAGATTACCCCAGTGTTTGTTGATAAGTTGAAATTGCGTGGTTATAAAAACCTAAAAATTCACTGCCATAATATGCCAGATGAAACTCACACGTCAGTTGGAGCTAGTGCTCTTTCCCGTGGATTACGCTATGTATTTGATCATTGGGATCCAAATCAATAAAAGGAGCAAAAAATGAAATACCTACTTCCATTTTTCATTATTATATATGGATGTTCATCAGAAAATCCATCAAAAAATATTTCTGAAGATGATGCGTTTAAACGTGCAAAAAAAATATTAAGTAGTACCCCATTAATAGATACTCATAATGATGTAGCTTGGACAATCCGAAATAGAAAGCAAGCGCCTCGTGATATATATGAATTTGACCTAAAGAAAAATTTGGACGGAGATACAGATATTCCACGATTGAGAGAAGGTATGGTAGGTGGGCAGTTTTGGTCTGTATTTATTCCTGGAGAGGTTGAAGAATTTGGCTATGCTAAAATGCAGCTTGAGCAAATCGATATTGCACATAGGATGATTGAATTATATCCAGATGATTTAGAGCTAGCCTTAACTGCTGACGATATTATCAATTCATTTAAAAGAGGAAAAATCGCATCCCTTATTGGTATTGAAGGTGCCCATGCTATAGAAAACTCTTTGGGTGCACTGCGAATATATTACAGGTTAGGCGTTCGATATATGACGTTGTCACATAATGTTACATTAGATTGGGTGGATGCTGTAATGGATGAGCCAAAAAATGATGGTCTTACTGAATTCGGGAATGAAGTAGTTGCTGAAATGAATCGGTTAGGCATGCTGATTGATTTGTCACATGTTAGCCCCAAAGCCATGAGTGATGTCCTTAATGTAACAGAATCTCCAGTTATTTTTTCACATTCTAATGCACGTAGTCTTACAAGCCATGCGCGTAATGTACCAGATTCAATTCTCGTACGTTTAAAGGATAATGGCGGAGTCGTGATGCTGTCTTTCATTCCATTTTTTGTTTCCCAAGAAGCTGCTGATTTCATTGAAGCAGGTGATAAAACTATCAAAGGATGCAATACCTCTGAATGTCTTGAGGCCCTTGCAGCTGAATCGCCAAAAGCAAATGTTGGTCATGTTGTTGAGCATATTGAATATGTGAGAGATTTAGTAGGTATTGATCATGTTGGAATTGGTAGCGATTATTATGGAAGTGCGGATATGCCCATCGGTTTGGAAGATGTATCAAAATACCCAAATCTTTTTGTTGCATTAATACAAAAAGGTTGGCCTGATGAAGATCTTAAAAAACTTGCAGGAGAAAATATTTTAAGAGTGATAAGAACGAATGAAACTAATGCTAAACGAATTCAAAAATCACGTCGTCCATCTACAAAAGTAATAGAGGACTACAACTAAGCACAAAAAAGGCGATTGATGATAAAATATAAAGGTGATTTAGTTTTTTTATTTTTGTTCGCATTTTTCTTCAACGCTTTTGCTTGTGAAAATGTGAGGCAAAATACATTAACGAAGAATATAGACCGAATCTTTAAAGATTTGTCGGCGAAAGATAGCCCTGGTGCTTCAGTGGCAGTTATCCGAAAAGGTAAAATTGAATATAGTAGGCAATATGGCAGTGCACAGGTTGAATACGATTTACCTATTAATGAAAATACAATTTTTCATGTTGCCTCAGTATCTAAACAGTTTGCTGCAATGTCAGTAATGCTCCTTGCTTATGATGGAAAATTAGATCTTGATAATGAGGTTCAGAAATATTTGCCATATGTTCCCAAATTCAATCATCCTGTCACTATCCGGCAGATGATACAGATGACAAGTGGAATCAGAGATCAATGGGAATTGTTAGCCATAGGCGGCTGGCGATTAGACGATGTTATTACAACGGAACATGTTTTACAGCTTATTAAAAGGCAAAAGGAACTCAATTTTGAGCCCAATACGCAGTATTTATATTCCAATATGAATTACACTTTACTTGGACAAGTTGTTGAAGAAGTTTCTGGAAAAACTTTAGCAGAATTTTCAAGCGAAAGAATTTTTGGACCCCTAGGTATGAATTCAACACATTTTCATGATGACCATGAGCATATTGTAGATGATCGCTCGTACTCCTATAAGGAAATCGAAGGTGAGTTGAAAAAATCAGTTTTAAGCTATGCAAACGTTGGAGCAACAAGCCTCTTTACAACTGCGAAGGATCTGGCTAAATGGTTAGATAATTTCCGCCATAAGCGTGTTGGTGGGCCTGAATTATTAGATGAGTTGTTAACTCAGGGCATTTTAAATAATGAGGAAAAGATTTCATATGCTCATGGTGTGGTAATTGGCGATTATAAAGGATTAAAGACAGTGAGTCATGGCGGGGCCGATGCTGGTTTTAGGTCACATGTGGTTTGGTTCCCAGATAAAGAGGTGGGAATAGTTGTCTTAACAAACTTAGCAACTGCTGGACCAAGCGGTAGAGCCTATAAAATTGCAGATTTATTATTTGAAAAAGAGTTCAGTCAATACAGCGAAGCGGCAAATAGAAATGAACCTGAAACAATAGTAGTGGATGATAAATTACTTAATTCAATAATTAGTAGATATAAAATTGATACAGGTGTAGAAGTCGAATTATATAAACGGTGGTCATCCGTTTATGCAAAATTTGAAAATAAAGATCCAGTGCGTTTAGCTCCAGTTGGAGAAAATAAGTTTTGGGTTAAAGATTTGAAAATTTTTTTAGAATTCAAAATTGGGAATAATTCTTCGGATAATTATTTTATTATTTTTAACGAAGATGGTCTGGAATCTGGTAAGGGTGTTCAAACGGATCCATTTACAGTTTCC
>CEVA01013381.1_pt1 | contig 19362 bp, 13 predicted proteins | sample 361521 | NCBI WGS metagenome assembly CEVA01 (sample SAMEA2622823, study PRJEB7988) | marine metagenome | isolation source: saline water (ENVO:00002010), including
ACCCAACGGAGGACCCCGAACCTAAACCTGACCTTGCTTTGCCGGAGCGGACGGAAGGCAATCCGGAACAACCGGACGCCAAAGATCAGGATCGTTCCCCCTTGGCTGAATTATTCCGAAGGAAACCATCTCGTTCCACCGTTGTGTTTTCCGAGGAAGAGGCTGGAGAGGAGGATCCGGAAGGGCCAAGGGAACGAAAAAGCATAGGTTTTTCCTCGCCCACGGACTCCTCGCCTTCCTCATCTGCCGAACCCGATCGGACAATAGGATTTTCCGATAAACCCGACCTTGACCCTTCCGAACTCAAGGAAATCATTCATCAAACTCTTTCAAGAAAGGACGCAAGGTGGAATTACGATGCGCTTGCCTTTTGGCTTTTGCGTTCCGAGGTGAACGTTAAGCAAGGCAAGGAGGGAACGGATATCACTTACGATTCCGTTCAATCATGGTTGCAAGGCAACCTGCCCGAGGGCGCCAAGCTTCCCGAGTTCACTCCGCGGGACTACACGCTGTTCAAGGCTTGGATCGAGTCTCATGGGGGAGAAGCAGCCGTCCGCGCTCAAGGCCCGAACGACGTTCCCTCCTACGATGCCTTGATGGACTGGCTTAAACGGAAACCTGCCGACGCAGGGACAGGTGACGCGTCTTCGGAATCCAAGGCCGAGGCCGACTACTCAAAGTTGATGCAGTGGCTTCGTCGAAGTCGCGAACCATGAAGCTTGAACTAAGCTCCAGGTTCTTGCTTATCACCCTCTGTCTTTGTTTGGCATTTGTTCTTTTTCGCGGCTTTCAATTTACTCAATCGATTACCGCGTTCCTTCGCGAATATCTTTGGGATGCCATTTTTTGATTGTCCCGCGCTCGTGAGTAGTTTGTCTGTCGTGCTCATTCATTATGTCAGAAGATAGTACAAATCCGCAGGCTTCCCGCGCAAGTGGTGGAGATCCTTTCGAAAAAGTCGCCCAAGCCAAGGATCGCCTCATGGCTGAACTGAAAAAGGTCATCGTCGGGCAAGACGAAGTCATAGAGCAGTTGATGATTACCTTGTTGGCCCGTGGGCATTGCCTTCTCACCGGTATTCCAGGTTTGGGCAAGACCCTGTTGGTCAAAACCTTGGCCGAGGCCTTGGATCTTTCTTTCAAAAGAATACAATTCACCCCTGACTTGATGCCTGCCGACGTCTTTGGTTCGGAGGTCGTCGATGAGGATCCATCCACGGGCCAACATAGTTTTCGTTTCGTCAAGGGACCTATTTTCGCGAACGTCGTGTTGGCGGATGAAATCAACCGCACCCCTCCCAAGACCCAGGCTGCGTTGCTCGAAGCGATGGAGGAGCGGCAGGTCACGGCCGCCGGCCAGACCCATTCCCTGGAACAGCCGTCTTTTGTTTTGGCTACTCAAAATCCAATTGAACTGGAGGGTACCTATCCGTTGCCCGAGGCTCAGCTCGACCGATTTCTGCTTAATCCAGTGATCGAGTTCCTGTCCTTGGATGATGAAATACGCATGGTCACCGAAACCACGGGCGTTCCCAAGGCTCCCCCCGAGCCGGTGCTCGATGGGGCCGGTATCTTGGAGTTACAGGAAGTGACACGGGAACTGCCGGTGTCCGAGCACGTCGTATCGTACGCTGTGCGCTTGGCTGCGGCTTCCAGACCTCGCGTCGATGGCTCCACCGACTGGATAGAAAAGCGCGTCAAGTGGGGCGCAGGGTCCCGGGCGTCCCAAGCCCTCATTTTGGCCGGCAAGGCCCGAGCGCTTCTCGATGGCCGCCCCACGGTGGCTTGCGAAGACATCCAGGCGATGGCCAAGCCGGCATTGCGTCATCGCATACTACAGAGCTTTTTCGCTGATTCCGAAGGTACGGACGCGGACGACGTAGTGGACCATCTTTTGGAGGAAGTTCCGGAAACCCTCTAGTTCCGAACTTTTCCGCACGGCTCATGCCTGTCGATCAAGACCTGCTGAATCCGGCTTGGTTGGCCGAAATCGAGGATTATTCCTTGCTCTCTCGATTGGTCGTCGAGGGATTGCTTTCGGGGGTGCATCGTAGTTTGCGACATGGGCGAGGATCGGAATTCTTTCAATACCGAGCCTATGCGCCTGGAGAAGACTTGAAACTGATCGATTGGAAAATTTACGCCAAGCATGGCGAGTTAATCGCCAAGACCTACCAAGAAGACACCAACGTAAACGTGTACCTCGTGGTCGATGCCAGTGGTTCCATGGGATACCAAGGAGAGCGTTCTTCTTTCGACAAGCTGCGTTATGCCTGTATGTCCGCCGCCTCCATCGCCTACCTGGCCAACCGACAAGGAGACCGGGTCGGGCTTTTCGCTTACGGCGATGAAATCCAGCAATGGCTGCAGCCGCGCAACGGATCGGGACAAATGCAACGAATTTTCCAAGGATTGGCTCGCTTGAAGGCTTCAGGGAAAAGCCAACATCGCACCTCGTGGGAAACCCTTACCGCCTCTTTGCCGGGACGAGGGCTGGTGGTGTTTCTTTCCGACTGTCTGGAGGCCGAAAAGGAATTGCCGGATCTTCTCCGGTTTGCTGATTCTCCACGATACGATTGCCTGTGTCTCCAAATTCTCGATCCTGACGAACTTGACCTGCCGCATGGCGAAGCGTTGCTCTTCGAGGATATGGAAGACGGGTGTTTGACACCCACTCACCCGGAGGCCACTCGCGAACGCTACGTCGATGAAATGGCAAAATTCAAGCAACAGTTGGCCGACAACGTCGGCGTCGTGGGCGTGGAATTCGAAAGCTTGACCACTCATTCGGACCTTGGCCTCGCCTTGCGCCGGTTTCTTCATCAACGGCGGATCAGTTTCTAATGTTATCTTTCGCCCAGCCTTGGGCCTTCCTCGCGTTGGCTGCCGTGGCTTTGCCAGTCTTGGCTCACATGGCGTTTCGTCGTACCACCAAACGCCAGTTGTTTCCTTCCCTGCGATTCATTCGCGTTTCCCGCATTCCCAGGACTTCTCGCAAAACCCCCGTGGATCTCCTGCTCTTGTTTTTACGAATTTTATTTTTCGCCTTGCTCGCGTGCTTGCTGGCCGACCCTCGTTGGGTTTTGCCGAATACTGGCGATCGCGGAGAGGAAACCATCATCTTGCTTGACCAATCGGCCAGCATGGGAGGCTGGGGAGCTTGGGGCGAAGCCCAGCAGGAAATCGACCAAGTCTTGAGGGACTCCAAAGGAAAAGTGGGGTTTCTTGGATTTGCCTCGAGCCCTTTGGCTGGCTCCGAGGTTTCTCCTACCAGAGATTACGAACTCGTGTCCAAGGCTTTTGAACAAGCCGAGGCTTTGCCCCGCCAGGGTAATCCACAGACTGCGATTGACCGCGTCTACCAGCTTTTCGGGGCTCAGGCCACCAGCAAAACGTTGGTGCTCGTTACGGATCTTCAACGAACCAATTGGCAAGCAGTCGCCCAAAAGCTCGCCGAGCGTGGCGTCTCGCTCGACCTACGTGTCGTGGGGCACGCCCAAGCCCAAGGCTCCAACCGACCGGGAAACCTGACCTTGGCCAATGCTCGCACTGCCCCCGCGAGCCCCGACGAACTCAGGATTTGGGCTCAGGTGCGAAATTCCTCTCCCCATGAGGTGGAAGCGGATCTCGTGCTCGAGACCGGTGGCCTGGAGCGCAATCGCAAAAAGATCTTGATAGGGGCCAACCAGGCAGCTCAGGCGCAATTCGTTATGCCGCGAGGCGATTTCGTCACGGCGGCCGTGCGAATCGAAAGTGGCGAGCCTGATGCCTTGGCCATCGACGACAGGCGCGAACTTTGGCTGAAAGCACCACCACCTCGCCGTTTTGCCTTCTTGGCGGATCTCCCCGCGCACCTACCGAACGAGGTTAAAAACAAGACGGCCGTGGAGCAAAGGTTTCTACAAGCGGCATTGGCCAGCGCCGGGGACGGGGCGTGGGACCGATGGATCTTGTCACAGGAAAATGCGGACAGTTTGATGGAAGGCGGCGAGGACTTGGCTCTCGACGTCATGCTGATGCCCGGCAGCGCTCTCCCCTCGGACGAGAAGAGAATGGGTTTTCTCAATAACTTTCTGGAGAACGGAGGAGTGGTCGTGGCGACGCCGGGGGAGCGTTTCGTCCAAACCGTTACAAAACTGCGCGAAGTAGGTTGGATGAATCTTCGCCTCAAGGGAGTGCCCGGTGGCGCCCGCGACCGGGCTGAACCCTTTCGCTTCGCTGCTTTTCCTCCCGATACCTCGCTGGGCAAGGTTTTCGAGGGCAAGCCCGCCCGAGACCTTGAACTCGCATCCCTCATCAAGTACGGGGAAATAACTCCTCTGGACGATGACCTTGAAGTGCGTGTCCTGTCCGACAATGAACACCCTTTGGTCTTTGAAAGAAAGATAGGAAAAGGGAGGCTTGTTTTCTTCGCTTTCCGACTAGATATGACTTGGTCCGACCTTCCTTCCCGCAACAGTTTCTTGCCTCTTTTGGTCGAGTTGGTGAAAGGCGAAGGTGGTATAGATCGCTCTTGGCCTCGTCTGGAAGTCGGTGAAGGAAAAGCTTTTGGCGACAGTGTCTTTACCGCCGAGACACTCGGGGCGAATCGTTTTCACGATCAATTCGTGGAAGTCGTGCTGCCGGTGTCCGAAACCTCTCCTGAGATATTCGATCATCTGGACGCCCTCGGTATTTTAGGCTCCGGGGAGGTTCCAAGGAACCCGGAGGGACAGGCCTCCCTCCCGCAAGAAGAGGGTGAACCTTTGTGGTTATGGTTTGCAATCGGCTGCGCGGCGCTTTTTCTTATAGAGAACATTTGGGTCAGTCCCCGTCGTTTGGAGGGCCCCCAACAAAGTGATGCCTGAATTCCTGAAAAACCTAGACAAGGAAGCCCGCGTCGCTGCCGCTTGGCGCATTACCTTGATCACTTGCGTTACCTTGGGAGCCTGCCTTGGGTTTTTCGCCTTGCTCAACTTCGTGGATCAACACTTTTTTCAATGGCAAGAGGCATCCGTCGCTCCCATGGTTTTCGGATCCGTGGTCTTGATCGGAGTTGCTTTCATCGCATTGGTCGTTTGGGCCTACCGGCGTCGTCCCAAGCCTCGTGAATTAGCTGCCAAGGTAGAAGAGGCCAACCCGGAGCTGATGGACACCTTGAACTGCGCCGTCGATCTTTCCGAAAAAAAAGGCGATGATTTAAACTTTCTCGAGGAGCGCGTCATGCAGGAAGCCTCCGTCCGAGCCGACTCCGCTTCCATTGCGCGGGCCGTAAGACCGAACGCTTGGATTTGGCTTTCCGTACTTCTCGTACTTTTCGCCTTTCTCTTGATCTCTGCCAACACGGTCGACTGGGGCTCCTACACCGTGGTGAAAAAAACCATGGCCCATTTGTCCGGGGAGTCCGCTCTTGAGGTGACCAGCCGTTTATCCGCTTTGGATGGGGCAGATGAAAACGATCCTGATTTCGAATACGTGCGAGGCAGTGAAGTATCGATTTTCGCGAAGGTATTGAGACCCTATCCAGGGGAGGGGGAGCCTTCCTTGGAGTATTACGATGACGACGGAACCCTGCGTAGCGTTCCGATGCGATCCACGGGAGAGCCCGATCGCTATGAATTTCTCGCTCCTCCCTTGGTCCAGACGATGAAGTATCGGGTTTCCACTGCTTCCTTTACCGGCGAGTGGTACGAGCTCGACCCCTACTCAGCGCCTGCGTTCAGGAAAGTGACCTGGACTGTGACGCCTCCCTCCTACGTCGGCTTGAAGGAGACCACGCACGAGGGTTTCGAAACTCGCAAGGTGCCTGAAGGCAGCTTGGTTGCCTTGCAGGTGGCGGTGGCGGACTTGCCCCCGAACGTCATCTCCGAGGTGATCGAGGAGCAGAAGACGGAAGAAGGGGAGCAGGAACTCACCCCTATTCCCAAGAGCCCGGACGGAACCCGGATGCTCAAGCGAAAATTGCCTGAGCCATGGAAAGGAAGGATCAAGTTGAGCGATGCCGAACACCCCGATCGCACGGCCGTGGTTTCCGATGAATTTTCCTTTTTGGTCATTCGAGACGAGCCTCCTATGGTCGAAATCACCAAGCCGGGCAAAGACTTGGAACTCCCCGCCAACGCTAATTTCGAAGTGGAGTTTTTCGCTTCCGACGATTATGGCGTCGCCGCCGCCGAGATCGTGGTTTCCCACGGAGGCGAACCAACCGTCACCAATGCTTTCGTCGATCCTGTTGAAAAGGAGAAAGAGCTGACCCACCTCTTTTCCCTCGAGGACTTTAGCTTGGCTGTCGGTGACGTCGTGTCCTACCACGTCAAGGTGTCGGACAATAAGGAACCGGAGGCGCAGGAAACCAGATCCGAGATTTATTTCATCATGATCCTTCCTCCCTTGGGGGACCCCATGGAAGGAGAGGGCATGGAAGGAGAAGAACAAAAGGAAGTGCCCGTACGTGACTTCATCAATCGTACCAAAAAGATTATCCGGGCAACCTACGACGCCTTGCCCGAGGAAGGCAGGGAGCGCGAAGAGAGGGCCGTGGCAATCACTTCCGACGCCGTCGACCTGAAACACGAGATGACCAAGGTGTACGATGAGTTCGAGGGGCAATTTCCAGAGGTGGACGGCATCGATACCGCGGAACTCCTCAACGAAGCGACTTATTTCATCGAGCAAACCGAGATTTTCGCCGGGGATGGGGAATTGAAAGAATCGCTCGAGCCAAGCGAGCAAACGTTGCGTAAACTGGTTCTTCTTTATGCCTTGCTAAGGCAAAACCCAATGAAGGGTAAAGGGGAGGGCAAGGGTGAATCGGAATCCGAGGAAAACCAAGCCGAGAACGAGGAAAAGTCGGAAGATGGCGAGGAAGGGAAAGGCGAAGATCCCGCCGAGGAACTCAAGGCTCTCGGGGAAGCCTTGGAGAAGACCCGTGAGCTCAAGGAAAAGCAGCAAGAATTAAATGCCCGCATCGGGCGCGCCGCTCGCAATGGAAAGAAAGGCGAGCCCAATCGCGAAATGGCCAAGCAGCAAGATGACATCGAGAAGGAATTGGATGAGGTGCGCGATGATCTGTACGACCGTTCCGGACGACTCTCCGACGTCGAGTCCTTCGATCAGGCAGGAGGCGAAATGTCGAAATCGGAAAAGGAACTCAAGGCGGATGATCCGAAAGCTGCCAAACCGCACGGAGCTCGGGCCGTAGAAGCTTTGGCCAACGCTGAAAAAGGCCTTGAGGCGCGAATGTTGGCGGCCGGTGTCGCAATGCTGGAAAATTTGGAAAACAAAGGCCGCCAGTTGGCCAAGAGCCAAGAAGGCAATGCGGCTGATACCGAAGGCGCTCAACCCGGTCAAGGCGAAGGCTTGAAGGGGCAGCAGGACAAAATAAACGAAGAGGTCAAGAATCTCTTGTCCGAGATAGAAGGAGCCGGGCTTTCCCTGCGGGAACTCAACGAAAACGCCATTCAGGATTTGTACGGCGCGGCCAGCGAAGCTCGCGAGGGGGGGATCGAGTCATCCGGCAAGCGAGCGTCCAATGCCTTGCTTTACGAAGCTTTCCCCCGCGCCAAGCAAGAGGAAGACAAGGTGGCTCGTGAATTAAATGAAACCGCCGATAAACTTGGGGAAGTGAAGCGAAAACTGGCCAACCAAGGGAATCATGCCTTGCGGGAGTTGATCGAGGATCTCAAGGAAAGCCGTGCCGAGTTACCCGGCATGAGCGACGGGGAAATGCGCGAAATGGCCAAGGAGGCAGCCGATCGCTTGGGAGGCTTGCCCGAAACCGAGTCCGACCAGTTGTTGAAGAACGCCACGGGCTTGCTCGAGCAAGTAGCTGGTGAAAACAAGCCGACGCAAGCCAAGACCGCAGTCCAGAGAGAGTTGACCAACGTCATCGAGCGCTTGGAAGAATATTTCTGGAAGGACGCTGCCGAGGAACGTTTGCGTCGTAATCATGAGTCCATCGCAGCTCCCCGCAAATACAAGCGGCAGGTTGAAGAATACTTCCGTCGGATTGCGGAAGATCAGTAACCATGGGGCTTGACTCGCCACTGGCCACGCCGGTGGCTCTCCTTATCTCCTTGGCTTTGTTTGCCGCGGTGCAGTTGCACGTCAAGAAGCTGCAGGGCAGAGTCGATCAAAAGACTGGCCGTCAGTTGACCATTCTCAGGATGATAGGGGTCTTGCTTTTCGCTCTCTTGCTGCTTCGACCCTATTGGAACGAGGAGACCTTGGCATCCGGTCAGTACCGCGTGGTCGCCTTGGCTGATTTGTCCGGCAGCATGCAGACTAAAGACCAAAAGGGTGGTCCTGCTCGCATGGACGTCCTCCGCCAAGCCTTCGACGAAAAGAACGGTGATTCATGGCTGGCCAAAGTCAGGGAAGACTACGGTCGAGTCGACTTGATGAGTTTCGACGAAGAGGTGGAAGCTTTCCGTCCCAGCAGTTGGAATCGGCCCAATGAAGGGCGCAAGACGGCTCTTGGCGATGCCTTGCGATCGACTCTTTCCTCTCATGGACCAGACAATCCATTGGGCGCCGTGGTCGCTTTTTCCGATGGGCGCAACAACCAAGGCATACGCCTCATGGAGGTGGCTCGGGAATACCTCGACAAAGGCATACCGATCAACGTTGTGGGGATTGGTGACACTCGTGAAGGCGGGGACTTGCAGATTCGTTTTCCCGATCGAAACGTGCGGGCGATTGCCAAGGAACCTTTTCAACTCAAGGCAGTCGTGCGGAACGAATACGACCAAAGCATCCAAGGGGATGCCGTCCTCTGGAAAGGAGACGAACGCCTAGCCGCCGTGCCTTTCGAAGCTTCCGCTGGCGGTGAAGTGGAAGTGAACTTTCCTTCCATAACTTCGAAGGATCGTGAATCGGCCACTTATCGAGTGACCGTCAGTTCGCCCGACAGTGACGTGGATCCATCGAACGATGCCGACTCCGCCTTGGTGGAGGTTTTGCCTCCTGCCGTTTCCAACGTACTCTTTCTCTCTAATCGAGCCACTTTGAATTACCGATTCATCAAGGCCGCCCTGACCAGTGACGAACGCTTTGCCTTTCATGCCTTGATCAGGACCGGGAAAGAACATTTTCACGTTTTCGAGCCCAAGTCGCCTCTCGAAGGAGAACGGAAAAGCGTGATGCCCTCGGAGTATCCCACGGATCCCGACTTTTGGATCCACTTCGAGACCATCGTGTTGGATTCCGCCGTACTCGATGACCTATCCGACGAACATTTGGCCGCCTTGCGGCGATTCGTCGATAAACGGGGTGGGGGGATGCTCATCCTCGGTGATGCCCTCAAGGCCCGTGAGAAATTGGGAGGTGTGGCGCCTGTCCGTCAGGCGGAGGCGATTAATTCCAAGGACAACCGTCGTGTCGTGGTAATCGAGGAACCGGTCTTCGCTCCCGAAGACGAAGTGGAAAACATGAAAGTGTTTCTCCCCTCCCGGTTGCCCTCCTTGGTGGCTCGTTCATCGAATCCAGCGGCTCGCGCCGGCGTGATCACGCGAAGCGGCGACTTGCCGGCCCTCGTCTTTCAGGCTTATGGCTCGGGCAGGGTGGCTTATTGGGGCACCATGCATGATTGGCGATGGCCCTTGGCGACCGATCGCGGCGGAAAGGATTTCCGCAAGTTCTGGTTGGCATTGACCGATTGGCTGTCCTCCGGCGGGGAAGAACGAGTGAGAACCGAGGTCGGAGACAAGGCAGCCTCCTTGTCGAAGCCCGTTGATTTGTCCGTCGACGTCTTGGGATCCGATTTCGAGCCGTCGCAAGATGCCCTCGTGGAAGCTGTTCTGCAAGGTCCCGACGGCAAGGAAGAGAAAATACATCTTTATCCTCAGGGCACCGAGCTAGGCAGGTACGTGGGGTCGTTTAGGCCATCCGTCCAAGGCGAGTACAAGGTGAAATACTCCATCTTGATGCCGGACGACGAATCCCTTGAAAAAGAATCGTACTTCCAAGTCAGCGACACCAGCGAGGAAAGCGCCGACGTCGGCTTTGCGGAACGAGAGCTGGAGGCTCTGTGCAGGATGACCGGGGGCAACTATTACCACTACCGCGATTTGGACGACGCGGCGGAACTCCAACTAGCGGCAGGCCTTCCCACGGAAACACTTCGGCATTTTCCCACCGATAGCTGGATTTTCTTCCTTGTTCTCTTTTTGGTTGCTGGAATAGAGTGGATTATACGTAGGCAAGCGGGCCTGCGATGAACAGTTAAAGCAATGCGACCGACCGTCCTCTTCCCTTGTCTTGCCTCCTTGGTATTGAGCGGGAACCTCCTTGCCCAGCAGCAAGTAGAGCCGGTCGCCCCTGAACGCGCCAGCCAAACGGAGACTATAGAGCGAGCCGGTCGAGACCTTCGTGATACCAAGGAAGAGGTTCGACTCGGCGCCGCCAAGTTGCTGGGGAAGTACAAGACTTTGCGCTCCATGACCTTGCTCGCGGGTTCACCTACCGGAGCGTCAGGAACCGCTTGGGGTTTAAATGACCCCAGCGTGCGCGTTCGCCGAGCTGTCGTGGTGTCCTTTTCCGAGTTCCTCATGTCCGGTATTTATGCGAACAATCGCTCGCTTTTAGAACGATTTCTCGAAAAACTCGCCGATCCCGACATTGAAGTGCGGCGTCAAGTATCCGAAATGCTTCCTGGTTTGGGTTCCGGTCTTTTCCGATCGAATTACCAAGTTGTGGAAATCAATGGGCAAAGGGTTTTTCGTTCCACGCCTTACGCCTTGCCACCCAAATTGGCCACCATCGTTCAGCGAGCTTTCCAGGATGAAGATCCCATCGTTCGCCAGACCATGCTCAAGTATTTCTACGTCTTGCGGATTCCCTTGCCTCCACTCACCTTGGAGCGGTTGTTGGGAGATGAAGATCGAGGGGTGCGCATGGCCGCCTTGGATCGCGTGACCATGCTTCCTCCCCACGACGCAGTGTTTCGCAAACTGCGTGAAATGACCAAGCACGAGGATGTCGGGGTAAGGCAAAAGGTAGCATCGATCGCCCGTAGTTCCTCCCACAGGACCTCGCGTGACATCCTCAGGTCGTTGCGGGATGATGAAGATCCCTACGTCATGACTTTGGCCGTCACTTCCCTGGCTCGCCTCGGAGAACCGCAACCAGACGCCATGGTGGAAAAGGTGCGCGAATTTCTCATGGGAACGTCCAGTACCTCGAACCAAGTGGTGAGTTTGGTCTACGCCGTATCCGCCTTTGGATCTCATCAGTCGCAAATTATCTTTCGCGCCCTAACCGAGCACGATGCACCAAAAATCCGCCGCATAGCCTGGCAACGTTTCCTCGGGTACGACAATGGTTGGTCCAATCCCAAGCTATGGTTGCCTGCTTTGCAGGATCGTGACCGGAAAACTCGTGAAACCATCACTTCGATCGTCGTTTCACGGGCCAGGACCTTTGATTCGAAGACAATGACCGCCTTGGTCGGGAATTCATACGTCGACGTACGTCGTTTCGCAGCCGACTGTCTGGCTTTGGTCACGCCCAAGGTGGCGGATGAGTTTCGATTCGACCTCTTGATCGATGAAAAAACCGAGGTTCGAGCCGCTGCTCTCCGGTCCGTCGGCATACGCCGACCTTCTAACTGGTTGCTGATCTTGGAGCGTTCTCTGTTGGACGAGGAATCGATGATTCAGCGCGTTGCCTTGGAATACCTCCTCAATGACCGAGCCCAAGGTATTCCCGCCTTGATCAAATTTTCTCGCAAGCATCCTCGCAATCCCATTACAGCGAGGATTCGCGTCGAGCTTGCCAGTCGCAACGTATTGATTCCATGAGGTCGGTTCTTTTCCTTTCAGCTCTTCTCCCAATCGCTCTTGGGCTCTCTCTCCACGCCCAGGAAAAAAGCCGTTCCCAAGACGCCGTGCGTGTGGTCCAATTGCTCAAGGACGATTCCGTCTACCGGCGTTATCCGGACGCTTTGCCCAGCTTGCTCAAGCACGTGAACGACAAAAGCACCGCTCACTTCGATCCTGACCCTTTATTCATTTCAAGGTTGGACGACAAGGCCCTCTACGAGCACGCCATCCTGTATCTCAATTGCGATGACCAACCCACGCTTGAATTCGACGAGGCCGAGGTCAAGGCCCTGCGAATTTTTCTCGAGCGCGGTGGCTTTCTTTATCTTGATGCAGGGATCAAGGCATCCTTTCTCGGCACGGACTTGGGACACAGTTACGCAGCTTGGGAACCGAGACCCGAAATTGCCGCTCTCTTCAAGCAGGTTTTCCCGAGCAAGCCTCTCGTTCCCTTGCCTAGAGATCACGACCTGTTTCGTTGTTTTTACAAAGGGCTCCCGGATTCAGGGGATTTGCAAATCGCATCGGAACAGAAAAAATTACCGGCGACCGTACTCCGTTTCGTGGAAGAGGAAAAATGGCCACAGGGCACCTATTCCTTCGTCGGCCTCCAGTTGAAAGATCGCATCGCGGTCTTGGCGTCTCCCATTTGCGCAATGGGATGGGGCAAAGACGAGTTCGGCAATTGGTTGCCGCCGATATCCTTCCGCATCAGGGAAACCGCGGAAGGCTTGGACCGTAACCTGCAGGAGGCCGCGTTTGAAGGCAGTACCTACGAAGTGACACGCGAGGATGGCCTCAAGGACATCGTCTACACGCAACTGGGGCGACGCCCCGTCTGGGTCAAGGAACCCAACGGCCGTTGGCGTATCTTCAAGTATTACACCGGTGAGGAAATCTCCAATTACGCCCACTCGTTTTACACCAGGCTTGGCACGAACGTTTTGCTATACGCCTTGATTCAATGAATATTTCCCCACGAACGAAATGGATTTCCGTCGGGGCAGTCAGCCTGCTTTTCGTGTTTACCTTGGCCTTTTGCGGAGAGGAAGAGAATGAAGAAGACCAAGACGTGAATGCTCCCGGCGCATCGGGAGGAGGGGATTCACCTGGCGTCAATCACGACAACCTTGAGTTTCGCAAGGATCAGTTGTGGTACCACGTTGACGAGAAAAGCCCTTTCACTGGATACGCATACACCTATTATCCGGATACCAATGACACTAAAATTAAATCGCGCACCGAAATCGTTGATGGCGTGGCGGAAGGTATCATCGACGAATGGAACCTCGACGGTACGAAAAAAGGCGGCGGATTCGCGGAAGATTACAAGAAGAACGACGAATAGGCGCCTAAGCATTGCCGTGAAGATGAGACCACTATCCTTTCCCTTGCTCGCTGCTTTGTTTTCCTTGTGCTTCCAACAATTGCTTCGAGCGGACGAGGCGTCGCATCCCTTGCCGGCTGCGGAGCGCAAGGCCTTGCTCGAAGAATTTCAGCAACGGGAAAATTTACTCGACCTTCGCTTGAAAGAGGACCCGAAGAACGTTTCCTTGTATTCCGCCCGTGGCGACGCCCGGCTTTTCCTCGGTGAATTCGCAGGCGCCGTATCCGATTACGAGAAGATGATCGCCCTCGACCCGAAGCTCGACGTCTCTCACTGGCGCTTGGGAATCGCCTACTACTACGTGAAGAAATACGACAAGGCCGCCCATCAGTTTGAAATCTATCACGGCTACGACAACGTGGATCGCGAAAACGGCATTTGGCGCTTCATGTCTCAAACCCGCGCTTCCGGTCCGAAGAAGGCTCGCCAAGGTTTACTCAAGTACGAGAAAACGGACCGCCCCCCCTATCCTTGGCTCTATTCTCTCTATGCCGGCAAGATGAAGCCCGAGCAGGTCTTGGCTGAAATCAAGAAAGCCGGCTTCGACCCCCGCTATGAGGTGCGGGTACGCTTTCACGCCGATCTTTACCTAGGCATTCATTACGAATTGGCCGGTAACCGCGAGAAAGCGATCGAGCATTTGCGACAAGCGACCGCCAATGCCTTTGGACGAGCTACCGGAACCTACATGTGGCAAGTTGCCCGGGTTCACTACAACTTGTTGTCCGCCAAGAAATCTTCCCCATAAGCTTTTGCGGGAAGATCCCGATCATCGGCTTCGGCTTCAACCTCGGCTTGCCCTTTGTCAAACAAACGACATTTTAATTGGGTGCTTGGAATAGTTCGACGTTGCGTTTGGGTCTTGGTTGCATGGGCGACCTTGGTCTTGTCCGCATGTGACCGTGACGAATCCGCTTCCCCCAATGCTTCCCCAAGGTCGAAGCCAACCAAGCCCACGATTTCCGAGAGCAAGTCTCCTGAGACACCTGCAAGCACCAGCCAAGTAAAGCCTGCCGAAATTGCCAAGAACGAGACCCTCCCCTCCGGCTATCCTCCCTTGCCGAAAAGCACTTACGTCGGAAGTCGCAGTTGCGCCGAGTGCCATGCGGACGAAACCCGGAAGTGGACCGGTTCTCATCACTTTCACGCCATGGAGCTGCCTTCACCCAGTACGGTGCGGGCGGACTTCAACGGATCCACCTTTGAATGGTATGGGGTCACCTCCCGGTTTTTCAAGAAGGACGACAAATACCTCGTGGAAACCGAAAACCAAGAAGGGGAAATGGAGGTTTTCGAGGTCAAGTACACCTTTGGTTGGGAGCCCTTGCAGCAATACCTCGTGCAGTTCCCCGATGGTCGCTTGCAGGCCTTGCCTACCTGTTGGGACGTGGAAAAGAAGAAGTGGTATCACCTTTATCCCGACGAACACATCAAGCCGCATGATCCTCTCTTCTGGACCCGTTCCATGCAGAACTGGGACCATATGTGCGCCGATTGCCACTCCACGGACCTGAAAAAACGCTTTGACCCTCAAACAAAGCGTTTTTCCACTACCTTCTTTGAAAGAAACGTGGCTTGTGAAGCTTGTCATGGGCCTGGTTCCACCCACGTCGAGCTGGCTCGACAGGGAAGCTCCTGGGAGAACGTCCCATTCCATGGCTTGGCCGACCTGAATTCCACCAATCAGGCGCAGCTCGCGGCCTGCGCCAAATGCCATGCCCGACGCGGCATGGTCTACCCCGACCATCATGCCGGGGATGGTTTCCTCGATCATTTCTTACCCGAATTGGCTCAACCCTGGACGCCTGGCGTGGCTCGCCCGACCTATCACGTCGACGGCCAAATCGACGACGAGGTCTATGTTTACGGGTCTTTCATACAGAGTAAAATGTATCACCAGGGAGTTCGTTGCACGGATTGTCATGACGCCCACACCACGCGTACCCTCGCTCCGGGCAACCTGCTCTGCGTGCGGTGCCATTCGCCCACCCCGGAAAAGCCCAAGGTCTATGATTCTCCCTCACACCATTTCCATCCAGTTGGTTCCAAGGGAGCCCAATGCGTAGAGTGCCATATGCCGCAAAAGACCTACATGGGAATCGATGCCCGCAGGGATCACAGCATACGTATTCCACGTCCCGATCACAGCGTCCGGTTTGGTACTCCCAACGCATGTAACAAGTGCCACGACGACAAGGATGCCTCCTGGGCGGCCGACTGGGTGGCGAAATGGAAAGGTCCCCAGCGACCTCGCGACCTAAGGCATCCCGAGGCTTTTCACGCTTTCCGCTCCGGCGCTCCGACAGCCGAAAACCTGTTGCTGGGAACTTCTCGCGACACCGAGGCGCCCGCGTTTACCCGCGGCAGCGCCCTGCTTGCTCTACGAGCTTTCCCTTCCAACGTGAGCCTCGCTGAGGCTCGTCGCAACCTAAAGGATCCGGATCCCCTGGTTCGGACGGCGGCCGTCGCCAATTTCGATGGAGCCCCGCCCTTCGATGCGAGAATTAATCTCGTTCCCATGCTGCTCGATCCCGTAAGAGCCGTGCGGACGGAAGCAGCCCGGGTGCTGGCTCGGTTGCCTAGGCAAGTGTTTGCCGAAAAAGAAAGGAAGGCATTCGACGCCGCCCTGGACGAACTCAAGGAGCGGTCCCTGTCCAACATGGATCGTCCCGAGGCTAACTTTTCACTGGGTATTTTGGCTGAACAACAAGGAAACCCCGGGGAAGCGGAAACGCATTATCGAAATGCCATCAAGCGAGAGGACACCTTCGTTCCGGCTCGCATGAACTTGGCTACCCTGCTTAACACCCAGAGAAGAAACGGCGAAGCCGAGAAGCTCTTGCTCGAGGTGACCAAGTTAGAACCTTCATGGGCCCAAGTCCATTATTCGCTGGGCTTGCTGATCGCGGAGGACTCGAAACGACTGGAAGCGGCTGCCGCCGCCCTGCGAAAAGCCACCAGCCTGGACAAGAATTTCGTCCGGGCCTATTACAACCTGGGCTTGTGTTTGTGGAAACTGGATAAAAGAGACGATGCGGCGATTCCCTTTAAACAAGCCATGCGGCTCGAACCCGGTAATCCCGAATACCCGCTTGTCATTGCTCAAATGTACGCCCAGGTGAAACGTTGGATAGATGCCCTGCCTTATGCGGAAGCCGGCGCTAGGCTGAGTCCAGAGGATCCCCAGATCCAGAGATTTTTGCAAATCGTTCGGCAAAATGCCAAGTAACTAGGCTGCTACTGCGCAGATTCACGATTCTTTGGCGATTGCCATGCAGTCGTGGGTGTGCGATTTTTTTAGCGAAGATCCTAATAAATCACCCCTGGGCGCGTCGTAAACTATGATGATAGCCAAATGGTAACCTTGATTTGGGATTTTCTAAGTGAAGATGGCCGAAGCAAGGAAACCCGAGTCAGCGGGCGATCCCTCGGTAAATCTGAGGGAGTTGTTTGCTGCCCTCGAGACACCGCTGTTGCACTATGCCATACATCTGGTCCAGAAACACGACGTGGCCCAAGACGTCGTTCAGGAAGCCTTCTTACGGTTGCATGAGAGGCTGGACTCCGTCCGCGAACCCAAGGCTTGGCTGTACCGTACCGTGCACAATCTCGCCATGACTCACCATCGCAAGAACAAGAAGGTGATCGCCTTGGACTTCGAGGACGCGAATGGATTTCCCGAACCTTCCGACGTCGAGGCCTTGCCGGATGAACAGCTGGTGCGCATGGAAGCCGTTGGAATGGCCATGCTTTGCCTTGATAGGCTAAAGGAAAGCTCCCGCGAGTTGGTCCACCTGAAATTCATGGAAAATTTATCCTACAAGGAAATCGCCGAACGCACGGGCCTAACCGTGGGCAACGTCGGCTACAAGTTACATCACGCCATAAAGTTTTTGGCCAAGGAATTGAAAAAAGAGGGAATATTGTAATGAACCCGAACGACATAACGCACGGAATCGGACCCCGTGAAGAACTTGAGACCCGCGTCATCGCCATGCTTCTTGGAGAAGCGGACGACTTCGAGAAAACCGAACTGGAGGCGATCCTCGACAACGACAGCAGCTTGAGCGCCTTCCGAGACGAGATGGCCCGTTCCATCGACGTCGTGGGAGAGGCTTCTCATGCAATGGGATCTTTCGGCGCCTCCGGGACCGTGCAACTGGACCCCTCTCGCCGCTTGGAAATCGAGCAGGCCTGGAGCGGCGGAGCAACGACCGCAAAGACAACTGCAGGGGTAGGTTCGCTGGTCACGGCCCATCCCATGGTCTCCTTGGCGATTGCGGCGGGTGTCGGACTCACCGCTGGTACGGCTTTGATGAACCTGAACGACGGGACCGACTCAGCCTTGTCTCCCTCAGCAATCGAAGAGTTTGCGGAGAGCGACGGAACTCGGAACGCCCAGGAAGAAGGAACGCAACCGGAGTCAACGCCAAGCGACTTGCCGGAGTTTTCCGAAAGTTCGTCGAGAAGCAGGCCTACCTTGTCGCCTGAAGCCACGAAGAACGATGCTACGGGGAATACCATCGACATTGAGCTCTTCAAGGAGGCAATAAGGGAAGCGGATGCCTCCGCCGAGTCGGTTACCGTGGCGGGATTGGGCGACCAACACTTGGAATTGGTTCGGGCCAACCGTGGCTTCAAGATCGACGCCCAAGCTGGTGAAGCTGGACGGGCCGAAGGGGCGCCGGAAACGAGCGAAAACGAGGCTCAGTTTTCCTATATAGGTCCCTTCAATGCCCTTGCGTTTCAAGGTTTCAGGGACGTGGACGGAGGAAATATTGGAGTCTCGCCGGATCTCGGTGCGTCCGCTCCACTCACTTCCATTGAATCCAAGGAACAAGATGAGGCGTCCATTCAACTATCGGCCGGAAAGGATATCGCAAAGCGAGAACTGCTTGCCCGTCACGTAACGGTAGCCATTTACAAAGGGTTGTCTTTTCGGAAATGCAAGGGATTGACTGCCCGTTGTCCGGAAGATTGCGGTGGATCCGGGAAATTCGCTACCTTTGCCATTGGTCAATACATCGAATATGCAAGGCTAGGCAAATATGGCTCATCCCAGCAAACCAACCATCTCGTGCAGGTCACCGATTTTCATCGCAAACCAGTTGGCTCCCCCGAGGTTCTGGATGCAATCGGGAATCTGAAAGAGGGCGACCACGTCCTGCTGGCTTGGGATCATGATTACGTCACGAGCAAGGGAGTCAGCGCCCCGGATCGGCCAATCAAGGAATTGCGAAAGCTTACGCTGGAAGAGGAAAAACTATATTTTCCTCGCTGAAGTTAGGTCTGGAAACACCCCTTTAGTCGAGCGATTGCCGGTAATCGCTCTTCAATCCCGTTTCACGAATCTCTAGGCTCGCTTTCGGGCTCTTTTCCCTTCTCGAGCCGATAGCGGAGATAATCTCGTGGCACACCTAGTATGCGGGCAGCGGCGGAGACGTTGCCGTCCGCTTGGGCGATCGCTTTTCGTATGAGACGCAGAATGGCCTCCTCCAAGTCGAACCCTTCCTCGGGAAAGGTCCATCCAGCGGAAAGCCAGTCCTCTTGCGAATCCTTTTCTTGCGCCGAGATTTCGCTTCCGGGCAAATGAGGGAAATCAAGCGGGGCTTCGGTGCCGTCCATGACTACTGCTCGCTCCAGTTCATGAGCCAGTTCCCTCACGTTGCCCGGCCAAGAATGTCCGCCCAGTCTCCGCTTTCCGATCTCGGACAGCTGGGCGTCCTGCAATCGATACTTTGCGCAGATGCCTTTTAAAAGGCGCTTGGCCAGACTGATGACGCCGTCGTTTCGCTCGCGTAGAGGAGCAATCCTAACCCTCAAGAGATCAAGGCGGTGCAAAAGGTCCTCCCGGAAAGCGCCGGAGGATACCATCTCTCGCAAGTCACGGTTCGCTGCGGTTATCACGCGGGCGTCCGACACCATGTCCTTGTTGCCACCCACTCTGCGAAATCGCTTTTCCTCGAGCGCCGTGAGAAGCTTGGCTTGCACGTTCAAGGACAGGCTGGCCGTTTCATCGAGGAACAAGGTGCCTCCATGGGCTGCTTCGAACAAACCGATACGAGCCCCCTTGGCATCGGTGAACGCCCCTTTTTCATGCCCGAACAGCTCGGATTCGGCCAAGCTTTCAGGAATCGCCGAGCAGTTGATCTCGACGAACGGGCCATCGGCCCTCGGG
>CEVA01004769.1_pt1 | contig 19306 bp, 10 predicted proteins | sample 361521 | NCBI WGS metagenome assembly CEVA01 (sample SAMEA2622823, study PRJEB7988) | marine metagenome | isolation source: saline water (ENVO:00002010), including
GGGCTTGCCACCTTCACCGGGTTTGCCGCCTTCACCGGGCTTGCCGCCTTCACCATTTTCCTCTGGCTTCTCCAGTAACTCGTCGAGTTCTTTGTTTTTGTCTTCGAGTTCGTTGCCTGCTTCCTGGGCGGCCTTGCGAGCGTCAGCGGGTTTGTCACCTTCCTTGGCTTGGGCCATCTTTTCGCCCACCTTCCGGGTCTCCTCGCCGACCTTCTCGACCTTCTCCCCGTTTTGCTCACCCAGTCTCTTTTGATGGCGTCCCGCCCGAGCTGCCTTGGCCCCGGCTTGTTCAACCTTGTTGGCCAAGTCATTCTGTTTTTCGGCTGGGCTGCCTTTCTTACCGCCACCCTGGCATTGTTGGCAAAGCCCCTTGGCGGCTTGAGCAGCCTGCTCGGCTTCCTTTTGGGTTTCCTCGGCGGCCTGTTTTTGCTCCGGCTTTTCGGCCTGAGCTGCGGCTTGCTCGGCTTTCTCGGCGGCTCGTTCCAACTCCTGTGCTGCCAGTTCCAAATCCTTGGCAGCTTCGTCCAGTTTCTCTTGGGTTTCTTTTTCTCCCCCGGCTTTCTGTGCTTCGGTTGCTTTTTTTGCCGCCTTCTCCAAAGCCTCTTTGGCCTCCTGCAAATCGTCCTTGGCACCAGCTTCGGCTGCTTCATTCTTTTTCTCGATCTCGGGAACTTGGTTTGCCAGTTCCTCGGCTTTCTTGGCGATGTCGCCAGCCTTCTCTCCCGCATCCTTTTCTTGCTCTGCATTGTCAGGCTGCGCAGGTTTTCCGCTCTTCTCCGCGAGGTCTTGGGCTTTTTGGGCGGCCTCGCGGGCTTCCTTTTCGGCCTTGGCGGCGGATTGTTTTTCGCCATCCGCAGCGCCTTCCTTCTTCTGTGCCTCGGCAGCCTTGTCCGCGGCCTTATTCAATTGTTCCGCGGCCTTGTCTAATTCCTTGGCAGCTTCATTCATTTTTTCGGCGGCATTTTCCTGCGCCTTTGAGTCGGCTGCTTGGGCAGCTTCCTCGGCTGCTGCCTGAGCATTTTCAGTAGCCTTCTCCAAGGCTTTTTTGGCCTCGTTTAACTCCTTGTCAGCCTCTGCATTGCCGTCTTGGGCTTCCTTTCGAATCTCAGGCACTTTCTTGTCCGCCATCTCACGGGCCTGCTCGGCGATTTTTTCCGCCTTCGTTTGAAACTCGTTGGCCCCGGGTTTGTTGTCCTCAGCGTCCTTGGCGGCCTCGGCGGCTTTGCGGGCTTTTTCAACCGCTTTCTCGGCTTGCTGTTGGGCTTGTTCTGCGGCGGCCTTTTCGTCGGGATTGTTGTTCTTGGCGGCGGCGTCCTTGGCCATGGCGGCGGCCTTTTCGAGATTGTTCGCGGCTTTCTCGAGATCGCTAACGGCGTTTTCAATGGACTTCTTTTGTTCAGGGGTGGGTTCGTCTTCTTGGGCCGCGGCTTTTTCCGCCTGGGCCGCGGCCTTTTCCAGATTTTCCCTGGCTTGGTTGAGTTCTTCTTGGGCCTCGGCCTTGCCCTTCTCAGCGTTTTCCTGGATGGGTGGGATTTCGTTCTTGGCAATTTCGCGCGCGACATCGGTGAGATTGCCGATGGGGTCGAATCGGCCGGCCAAGTCTTTTTGTTCCCGCGCGGCTTTTTCGATGTCTTGCTTGGCTTCGTCGGCGGTCTGGTTGGCGATGTTCTCCAGTTCCTCCCTCATGTTGGCGTCGTTTTTGAGCGCATTTTCAAGGTCTTTTAAGGCGTCCTCAGGCTTCTTGGCAGCCAGCTCCATCAATTTCTCGAGCTGGCCAAACTGTTCATGCATGTCCTTCTTGATGCCCAGGTTCTCCTCGGCTTGCCGCAGCTTTTCACGGGTCTCGGCGATGGCCTCGGGATCGCCGGCTTCCAGATTGTCAAAATGCTGGGCCAACAAGTCGAGTGCCTCGGCAATTTTGCCCTGCTGCTCAGCGGCTTTCTCCAAGGATTGCTTTTGCGCGGGGGCATTCTTGGCTTCGATGCCTTTCTCGAGCGCCTCGTGGGCGGCTTCGGCGGGCTTGCGGATCATTTCCCGTCCGGCATCCGCATCTCGCGCCCTTTCACGGCCGTCCTTGGTGGTCATGTTTTGCGCATTGGCGTCGCGCTGTAGTGCCTTCTCGATCCGCTCCAGCCGGCTGTCCAGTTGCGTCTGTTCATTGGCCAACTGTTTCACCGCGTCCGCCTGCGGTTGGTTGCGTTCACCCACCTGCATGGCCTTGCTGGAGGTTTGTCCCTGCAATTGGCGGAATTTGTCCGCGAGTTTCCGCAATTGGCCGGGCAGCTTGGGCGCGGCGACCTGCAGGGCGCGCCGGGCGTTCTCGAAGTCGCTCCGTGAGGATTCGCGGGCTTTTCGCACATCCTCATTCAACTTGTTGAGCTTGTCGTCAACAGCCTTGGGGGCGCGGTCCGCGGCCGTGGCTGAAAAAGTTAAAAACACCGCTGCACACAAGACGGCGGTGAACCGGAGTTGCCTGGGAGATCCGATCATGTTCATGCCTAGTTCAATATCGTTCACTTTTGGTTTTCTTCAACCCCAAAAATACCGCCTTTTGATTTTCGCTCATTCATCTCCAAGGTGACATCGCGGGAAGCCTCGCTGCCGCGGGCGTTGTCAATCAAGTCCACCGCCAAGTCGCCCAGCCCGGCCTCGCGCATGGCGGGAGGCAGACGCCGGAACAACTCGCGCTGCCAATCCCAGTCGCGTGCACGGAGTGTGTTGATGTCCGTGGCGCGCCTTTCCCAGCGCTCATGTTGGGCCAGCGCCTTGAGGCTGAGTTCCAACTCGGTAAGTTCATGCGAAAGAACCAGTGATTCCAACGCTTTACCCAACGGGCCGACTACCTTTAGCTGGTCGCCGGGAGGATCATCGATTTCATCCAGATTTTCGAGTCCATTGGCGGCATCGGCCAGGTCTTTTAGGAACAAATGATCCGAGTCCGGCCGTGTTCCTTCCAGCGCCGTGCGTTTGCGCAACAGCTTGATGGCGGTGTTCCACTGGTGGCGAACTCTGGCGCGGTTTAAAGGGTTGTCGGTATTGACCAGTTCGGTGAGGGAGTCATGCAAATCGGCGACGGGCACGGTTGGTGGACCCACGACGGATTCCAGTTCACGGCGGGCCTTGGCGGCTTCATCAAATTGGTTTCGTGCGGCAGGGCGTACCATCTCGGCGACTTGGGCTACTTGATCCTGCATGGCCTCGGATGGGGCAAGCAGGGCCTGTGTGGGTGGGATGGCCTGTGCGAGGGACTGAAGGGTTTCGCTGGCTGCCTTCAAATCAGCGTGCGCCGTGCGAAATTTCGCCGTGACATTCTTCGGAAATCGGGGGGCGGCATTGGTGAGGAGTTGGCTGACGGCAAGCACTTCCTGCAGGGCGGCGTTTTGACGCCGAGCCAGGCGTTTCCAGACATCGGGATCCTTGCCTTCATCTGCGCGGGCAACGCGGTTCATGAGGCGCTGGGCGTGGGTGAGATAGTCGGTATGGTCAAGCAGCACGGCGGCTTCGTCGGCGGCGAGTTGACAGCGGGCGGCGTCTTCCAGAAGGCTGGCGGATTGGTCGAGTTGAGTGATGGCGGCGGAGACGAGCTCGGCGCGGACGGGGCGGTGTTTGGCGGGATCAGCAGGAAGGGCGGGGAGATGAAGCTTGAGCGCCTCATACCAGTCCAGCCGCATGCGGGCGACGGTCGCGCCGAGCAGGGCCAACTCGGCGGCATCGCGGCCGGCACGGCTCTTGGCGATGGCGCGAAGGAGTGCCTGGTCGGCCGCGGCGAGGCTGGAGGAGAGCTTGGGTTGGACGTCATTGAAGTCATCGCTGGCCTTGCGCAAGTCGCCGAGGGCACCGTCGCGAGCCTTTTGCTCGAGATTACCGGGGATGATGGCGCGGACTGCGGTGACTGCCTCGCGCAGGGCGGTGGCGGCCTTGAGTGCATCGCGCTTGGGCTGGAGTGCATCGATGCGGGCGGTGTCGAACACGGCCGATTGAACGGCAATGGCCAGTGTGCCGGTATGGTTTGTCTGTCCCTTGACGTCCACGGCCGCAAGCCGGGTGAGCACGCGATCGCCAGGGCGAGCATCCAGTTTTAACAGGTCAAGGGGCAGGCGAATGCTGGCGTTGGCTTCTGGGAGGTTGGGAAGCTGAACAACGTTGGTGGCCCAGGAAGCGTTGCGATCAGATCCTTCAACGCGAATGAGTTGGTGGATTGTTTTCAGGTTTACGTCGTCACTGGCGTCGGCCTCGAGGACAAGGATGTCCTCGGGTTGTCGGCTGATATCGCTCTCGGGCGCAGTGATGGTGATTTCAGGAAGAGCGTCGGGAATCGCTTCGATGGGATACTGGTCATCCTCGCGATTGGGTCGTCCGCCCTGAGCGACAAGCTTGATGAGATAAAGCCCGTTAGTGACGGCATTAAAAGTGGCGGCGCGGATGGCAGGTTTGGTGGGATCGGGGGGCAGTAGTTCCACGAGGTTGGTTATGTGAGGGAACTGTACCTCCAGCTTGGCGGATTCCACGGGCTGGTTCAACTCGATGGTAAGATCAACATCAGAACCCTGAAGCACTTCGACTTGCCCGGCTTCATTTTCAATGACCTTTGGAGGCAAGCCGGCATAAGAGGGGAAGATGTATTTTTTTGTGAAGGCCAGAATCTGCGGTGGTTCTTGGGCTGTGGCGCTGAACCAGTGGGTGGTATGGCGGTCGGCATGGAAGCGGAACCTCATTTCGCGGGATTCCATCTTGACGCTGGAAACAAAGCGTGAGGTGCCATTGCTGTCGGGATCATTGTTCATGATGACCTGGCGGATGTTGCCCTCGCCATCATCGGTCTCCAGGTAGGGGTTTTCGTGGAGAACAATGTTGCGTACCTCGATGAGCACTGGCAGCCGTTCGCCCAATGGGGCACGCATGTTGGCATGGTCGGCGGGGTCGATCAGCGTAATATTGCGGCTGGCGGCACTGCCAATGTTGACCCACCACGGGGCGGCCACCCTCAACAGGCGCGCTCGGCTGGCGGGAATGGCCCCGATGATTCCAATAATGAGTGCCAGCACAAAGGCCGCCGTCAACCAGCGGCCAATGAGGTTGAAAGGCAGAAGTGTGGGCACGCGAACCTGGCTCATCCGCTGGGCGACATTCTCCTGCAACAGTTCACGGAAGACCGTGGAATCGTATCCCTGCCCCTCGGCGACATTGCTCAACTCCACGGCGGCCAGCAGATTGTCGCGGAGATTGGGATCGGCTTTTTCCATGAGGGTGGCGAGGCCGCGTTCATCGGGCACGCGCAGGGGGCGCCACAGGCAGGTAATGGCAAAGGTGAGAAGCACGAACCCATAAACCGAACTGGCGGTCCATGCGCGTGCGTTTTCATCGAGCGCCAAGGCGAGGTCGGTGGCGATCATCAGGAGAATGGCGGACAGCGCCGCGACCAGTGTGAGGGCGAGGCCGCGCCCCAAAAGCAGCAGCCTCCATCGACCGCGAAAGGCCGCGAGTTGGCGGCGAATAGCGGGATCGATGTGAGTTTCCATCACTTGGTTTTATAGCAGCCCGGCGGCCTTGCGCAGTGTCCACTCGAGGGTGAGCAGGACGATCAGGGGCAAAAACACCCAGAAGCTTTGCCAAAGTTTGCGTTCGTCGATGATCTCGCCGCTGGTGCTGTGCGGCCGAAGGTTTTCGACCAACTGGGCGAGGTCTTCCTCGGCATAATATTTCCCGCCGGAATCCGCGGCCATCAGCCGCAACAATTTGTCATTGCAATGGAGGACGCCCATCTCGCCTGTTGGGATGGAGGCGACGGTGAATTTGGTTCGCGCCTTCAACAGATCCTGAGGGACGCCCGGTACAATTGGGACCACCTCATATTCACCGCCATCCAACGATGGCGTGATACCGCGGTACATGGCGGAATTGAAATCCGGCTCCAAGGGTAGGCGCATCAAGGGTTCGCCGTTGCGCATAATCATGACGGCGGGCTTTAAATCCGCCTGCCGGAGGCGTTCCATGGCGGCGGGATCGCGCAGACGCATGCGGATTCGAACCTGTTCTTTGACCTCGTAGCTGGGTTCCCCAGAGTCTAGCTTGACGAAGCGGTCGGAGACGGCAAAGGGTTCCTCCATAATCCACTTGGCGGCTTGCTTCCAGAAGCGCTCGTGATGGCGGTCGGCCACCTCGTAGCGCCAGCGCCAAGTTTCATCGATGCAGGAATATAAAACGCGGCCTGCGCCATAACGACGAAAAACCATCGCGGGGGCGCGCCGGTTGCCTTCCACTACTTCCAGGATAATCTCCGCGCCCTCCAACTTGTTAACCAGCGAAACGCGGCGTGGCCCCATGAGGCCATTCCACACGTCCACATTGGCGGCGGGGTCGGACATCAACTGGACTGCAGGTTGCTCGCTTAATGGCCGGAGCTTCAGGTCCAAGCTGCGAAAATCCGATGCGCCTGTCCAGCGCACGGGGAACAATGGGCCGATGGGCGACTCGCGGAAGTTAACGAGCCGTTCCATGTGGCCGTCGATAAAGATGACGCCGCCGCCATTGAACTGGACAAAGTCGCGAATCCACTGGAGTTCCTCGGGATGAAACATCTGTGGCGCAACATCACCGATGATGATGAGTTGGTGGGCGAACAAGGCCTCGCGCGTGGCGGGAAATTGTCCGGGGCCATTGCCGCGCGGACCGAGGCCTTGCCGGCCGCTGGAATCGGCCACCACGGAGCGGACTTTCCAGCGCTCATCACGGTCAAACAGAGCGTAGAGGTAGCGCTGTTCCCAGCGTGGGCGTCCGTCGACCATCAACATCTTGAATTCTTCCGTGACCACGTTTACGCGCAGCACGGATTGGTTGTTCTCCTCGTCAATCTCGCCTTCCACAGGTGTCAGGCGGACATTGAATTCCAACGGCAGATTGGAGTACTGTAGGTCGTTGTTTTGCAGTTGCTTCTGTTCCTCTACAATGGACTCGATAGGGAACCGAAAGGGAATGTTGCGGCGGCCTGCCTCCGTGGTTACGAGGTCCTGCTCCACTAGTGTTCGGCCGTTGTGCTCGATAATCATGCGGAATGGCTTGCCCGGGGGCATGCCATCACTGATGACCACCTCGCCGGAGACGATGGTGTTGGGGAACACCTTGCCCGGCGCGGCGACCTTCAGGATAGCCAGGTCGCGCGGCATGCGGGTGGTGCCCATGCCGACGATGTGCATCTCCACGCCGCGGTTGCCGAGGCGGCGGGCAAAGTCACGCGCGCGCGGCTCGGCGTTGTGTTGGCCATCGGAAAACAAGATCACGAATTTTTGGGTGGATGATGGCAGGCCGAGGTTGATACCGGCCGCTTCCTCGGCATCCGCGATGACGTGTTTGTCAACACCCGTGACCAAGTCGGTAATGAAATTGTTGGTGATGGTTTGCTCCACGCCCAGGGATGCGGGCACACGCACCTTTTCACCTTCGGCGTTGAGGACTTCGGGATGCCACACCAGTCTACGGTCGTTTTCCTGCAGGGCGGCGAGGTCCGTGTCATGCTCGTCCGCGAGTTGCTCGAACACGCTTTCATCGCCACTGAGCAGGGCCTGTTGGAGGCGTTGCCAGCGTGGGGTGGTGTCGAATCGCTTCAGTGCGGCAACGACGGCGGGATCCGTTGCATTGCGGTCAGGGTCGGCTTCCAGCCAGCCGAGTTGCTCCATGATCCGCAGCTTGCGGTCGGTGTCCATTTGCTCGTCGGCCACGGTCATGCTCGCGGAGGCATCAGTGAAAACCATCACGCGCGTAGTGGTGCCCACGGGCGTACGGGTGACCAGCACGGGGCCGGTCATGGTGCCCATCAACAAGAGAACAGCGAGTACGCGGAGCAGTGGCAATACCCAGAGCATCCAGCCCGCCCGCCCGCGCAGGTCGCGCCGGTATAGCCACCACGAGAGTCCGGCGAAGACCGCGCCCAAGCCCAGCGCCACGGGCAGGGTCAAGTCGCCCGCGAAATGCAGCTCCGGTTGGCCGGGGTTGCTCGGCTGGGCCGCGGCCAGCATCAGGCTTTCTCCCGAGTCATCCATTGTTGCAGTATAAGCTCGCCAAGGCACAAAATCAACACGGACCATAGCAGCCATTTCCAAATGTCCAGCACGCTGGCGCGGTCATTCTCGGCTCCCTTGTAGTCCTCCAGCGAGTCAACCACCTGTACGTCCAAATCCTCGGCCAGTTTTTCAATCTCGGATTCCTCCAAGGGTGTGAGGTCGCTTTCCGCACGGTCGGTGTTCACGACATAATGTTCCACAGTGTTATCCGGCCGTCGCAGCACGTAAAGCCCCGGTCGTTGGGTGTCTTCAAAACGCACTGTGCCACGCGCGCCATTGGCGGCAATCTTCAGGTGATGTTTTTCCCCTGCGCGCCCCTGCAGCTTGACTGTCAGGGCATCTACCTCCTCGGGGCGGTAATAGGCCAGAACCGCCTCCTGTCCCACCTCTTCCGGCGGGAAATGCGCCACCACCGGCTGGCCGCTGGAGAGGTTGCGTTCCGGCGCCACCGATGAGGCGAGGTAGACCACCAATTGCTGCATCAACGGCACGTAATATTCGCGTAGGATGCCCTGCAGCCATTCCTCATCGCAAGTGGTGGTGCACAACAGCACGCGGCCGTCATCCACCTTGCGTTCCACCAGATACAGGTCGCCGGTCGAGAGCCGTGCCATTTCGCTGTAGGGCGGGTCATCGGGTTGCTCCACCAGCGTCATCCACTGGTGAATTTCCGAGGTGATGGTCGAACGGCCGGTGAACATCTCCAGTGCGGCGTGTTCAAATGGTCGGCTGCTGTCCACCGTGGCGTAAGGTGTAGGTTCGCCCTCGCGGTTTCTGACCTCCTTCAGCGGCGCCGGAATGAGGCCCATCGGTGCGAGGTGTTGATTATACCAATCCACGTCCACTTGGTCGCCCATGAACCACAATACGCCTCCGCCTTGCTTGACATAGTCAGTGAGGGCTTCGAGTTGGCCGCCCTTGCCTTCTGTCAGCCGCGGTACGTTGGCCATCACCACCACATGGGCGTCCTTGGCGGCGTCCGCATCAAAATCCTCCGCGGCCACGACACGCACATCAAACAGGTCTGTCATGCCCGGGTATTTCACCTCCCGGAATGGCTGAAGCGCGATCCGCAGGAAATCCGATTCGCCTTTGAAGTCGATCCTGCCCGCCAAGGATTCCTTGCTGGGTTCGCCATCTACCACCAGCACGGGCACGTTGTCCCACACCTTGACGCTGGCGAGGTACGAATTGTCAGCGCGCAGCTTGTCTTGATCGGCCACCACTTCCACCACATGTGTGCCCGGCTTTTCAAAGCTGTGCTTGAAGGGCTCACCCTGACCGGTCACTGCCACGTCTTTTTGTCCCTTACCCAACTCCGCCACGGATCCGCGAGGGCCGGTAGGCTGGCCGTCCACACGGAATGTCACCGGTAAATCCTGCCGGTCCTTTCTGCTGAAATTTTGCAATACCGCCCGCACCTGCAATTCCTGCTTGGGCGCGAGGGGGAGCCTAGGGTATTCCAGCGACATCACGGCTAGGTTATCTTTCTCCCCCTTGCCAGCGCGGAGCAGGGTTACGCGCGGTGGGTTCTGGCCCATGCGCATGTCTTTCAGGTTTTCCTTTAATGCGGCTATTCTGTTGCTGCCCCAACTGACCTTTTGGAAATCCGTCACCACCACTACCTCGCGTTGGCCGTGCGCCATCTTGCCCGGCGCCATCAGATTTGCGACTGACCGGAATGCTTCTGGCGGGTCTGCCATGCCGTAGCCCGCTTTCATTTCCTTCAAGTCATCCGCCACGTTGTCGAGGATCGTTCGAGGTTTGGAATACACCGGGCCGCCTGGCATACGGATGACTTGTACATCCGATCCTTTGCGCAGTTCCCCAACCAGTTGCAGCGCCAGCTTACGTCCCTTGTCGAAGGGCTTGCCGCTGGCATCCTCATATTCCAGCGAATAGCTGTCGTCCATTACCAAGGCAACCGACAATTCGCGGTCACCCCATTGGAAGCGTCCTTTGCCGTCGAATGTGGCCAATTGCCAAATCACCCAGCCAGGCAGCGCGAAGATGACAACGCAAAAAAGCCATGCCACCATCGGTGCCCGGCTGCGGGCTAGGGCCATGATGGTGGCCAGTGCCAGCCCGGCGAAAACGGCGACGATGACCCAGTCCCACGCAGATTTGGTCCCGAGGATTTGGGGCTGTGCTAGGCAGGCCGCAAGCAGCAGCGGGATCATCATCCGTAGCAGCATGAGAAACCAGTTCTCCAGCCGGAGGCGGCGTTTCTGCACCTTGTTGGTCGTGTCGAGCAGGTGCATCGCGCCCCACTGCAGGGTGCGGTAGCGGTTCTTGTTGAACAGGTGGATTAGCACAGGGATTGAGACCGCTGCGGTGCCCCAGAGCAGGATGCCGTTCAGAAAGGTCATGCGGCCACCCGGTTGCGCCGGTTCATATACCCGGCCAGTGCCTTGTCAAAGGGTTCATCGGTGCGCATGGGCACCAGTTCCACGCGGTTCTTGCGACAGCCCAGCCGCAGTTCCTCCTCGAATCGGCGGAAGTTCTCAAGGTAAGCCGCACGGTAGCTCAGCGGATCGACCTTGCGGAATTGTGAGCCGTTTTCCAGTGACTGGAATCGTGTCCAATCCCGGAAAGGAAACTCCACCTCGTCGGGGTCGAGGATGTGGAAGAAAATCACCTCGTGCATCGCTGAGCGGAAATGGGCGAGGGCCTTCAACAGTTCCGGCGTGTCGCCAAAGCCATCGGAGAGAATCATCACCAGTCCGCGTCGTCCCATGCGGGGTGCGAGGGAATGGAACACTTGGCCAAGGCTGGTCTCGTTCCCGGGAGCGGAGGCGACCATCGCCTCAAGCATGCGGCGCAGATGGCCGTCATTGGAGCGTGGTGGGATGTACTGGCGCAGCTTGGTGTCGAAGGAAATCATCCCCACGCTGTCACGCTGTTGCAACAGCAGGTAGGCCAGTGCGGCTGCGAGGCGGACGGCATAAGTGTGCTTGTTGATCCGGCCCTCGCCGCCGTAGCCCATCGAGCCGCTGGAATCCAGCAGCAGCGTGGCGCGCAAGTTGGTTTCCTCCTCGTATTCGCGCACGTAATAACGGTCGGACTTGGCGTAGACCTTCCAGTCTACCCGGCGGATTTCATCTCCCTGCACATACTCGCGGTGCTGGGCGAACTCGATGCTCACGCCTTTCTGCGGTGAGCGGTGGATGCCGGTGATGAAACCCTCCACCACCTGCTTGGCCAGCACTTGAAGGTACTTGATGGAGGTCAGTTCGCCCGGCTTCAGGTAGTCCGTGATGTGCGCCATGAATGTTTGCCCAGTGGCGTCAGGCTTTGCCCACCGGGATTGATTCGTCGGCCTGGGCACGTGGCACCTGTTCGATCAGCTTGGTGATGATCTGGTCGACGGAAATGTTTTCCGCTTCCGCATGAAATGTCCGCAGGATGCGGTGCCGCAGCACGGGGTGCGCCAGTGCCGTAATGTCATCGATGGTCACGTGGAAACGCCCGCGCAACACCGCACGCACCTTGCCGCCAAGAATCAACTGCTGGCACGCGCGAGGGCCGGGTCCCCACGAGATGTATTCCTTGGCCAAATCCAGCGCCTCCGCGTCATCGGGCCGCGCATGGCGCACGAGGTCGAGCACGTAGTTGGTCACATGATCCGGCACGGGAACCTTGCGGACCAGTTGTTGGCACCGAATGATTTCGCGGCCGGTAATCACCGGCTTCACCTCGGCGGTGAAGGCGCCCGTTGTGCGCGCGATGATCTCCCGCTCCTCGCCTTTGCGTGGGTAGTCCACGTTGATCTTGAACATGAACCGATCCCGCTGCGCCTCGGGCAACGGGTAGGTTCCCTCCTGCTCGACAGGGTTCTGTGTGGCCAACACGAAGAACGGCTCGTCCAGCGGGTAGGTCTTTCCACCGACGGTTACGGAGTGTTCCTGCATGGCCTCGAGCAACGCCGCCTGCGTCTTGGGGGGGCTACGGTTGATTTCATCCGCCAGCACCATCTGCGCGAAAATCGGTCCCCGCATGAACACCAGACTGCGCCGGCCCTCGGGGTCATCCTGAATCACCTCTGTGCCCGTGATGTCCGCCGGCATCAGATCCGGCGTGAACTGCACGCGTTTAAAGGAAAGGTCGAGTGCCTCCGAGAGGCTCTTGATCATGTAGGTCTTCGCCAGCCCTGGCACACCCTCTAGCAGTGCATGGCTGCGGGCAAAGATGGCGATGCAAATCTGTTCGATGGCTTCCTGCTGGCCGACAATCGCCTTGCCCACCTCCTGAGTCATCCGCTTGTGGGCGTCGGACATCAGCTTGGCCATGGCTCCGTCGTCCATGCCCGTATCCTTGTCAAAGGCTGAGGGCTTCGAGCCGCGCGACTGCGAGACGTCGGCCGTGATCTTGGGGACGATTAAAAGCGTGTTGCACTGCGGGCACTTGATCTGCGCGCCGGCCGCCGAGGCGTCCACCGTCAGGTCCATCGAGCACGCCGGGCATTTGATGACAATATCCATGACAAGCCTTAACAATAAGGTCGCCCAATTCTAGCGGAATGCAACCCGCGTTGTCCAACCCGCAGCCGTTATTTAATCGGCTCCAGCGTGAACGGGTCGCGCAGCGGCAGGTCGGTCAACGGGCCCTTCGAGAGGGTCTCCAGTTTAATCGGATGATCGGGGTGGCCCTTGAGGATTTCCTGCTTGTTGCCGGTGATGAGGATGACGACCTTGGCGGGGTCGAGGTACTTCTTGGCCACGCGCTGGACGTCGGCCTTGGTCACGGCGGCGACCTTGGCGCGGTAGTTTTTAAAGTAGGCCGGGTCGGTCTTGGCGCGACCGGTGAATTCCTCGCCGGCGAAGGTGCCCGCCACCTGCCCCTTGGTCGCGAACGCCTGCGGGAAGGTCTGGATGAAGCTGTTCTTGGCCGTCGCCATCTCCTTGTCGGTCACGCCCTCGGCGGCGATCTTGCGCAGTTCCTCCAGCACGATCGAGGTGGCGTAGAGTACGGTGCGGCTCTTGCTCTGGAAGCCGGCCACGAAGGTGCGCGGGAAATAGGTGCCGCCGGGAAAGACGCTGTACGCGCTGTACGCCAGGCCCTCGTCGGAGCGCACGCGGTTGGTGATGCGGCTGGTGAATCCGCCGCCGCCGAGGATGTCGTTCATCACCTGGATGGCGTAGTAGTCCGGGTTGTCGCGCGTGATGCCATTGAGCAGGATGGTGACGCGGCCCTGGTTCACGTCCTTGTTCACGAAATAAATGCCGGCCTTGGCGAAGGTCTTGTTGGTGGGGATGGCCCGCGCCGCCTTGCCTTTAAAGGGCCACTTGGCAAAGAGCTTCTCCAGCCGCGCCGTCATGTCCGCGCGCTCGAAATCGCCGCTGACGGCCACCACGAAGTTGGCGGGATGAAACCAGTCGCGATGAAATGACTTTAAATCATTCTGCGTCAGCGACTCGATGCTCGCCTTGGTGGGCAGCCAGTTGCGGAAGAAGTGCTCGCCGTAACCCAGCCGCAGCAGGTTGCGGCCCTCCAGCCCGCGCGAGTCGTCGTTGCGCTGCTTCATGCCCGAGAGCTGCTGCGTTTTAAACAGATCCAGCCGGTCCTGCTGAAAGCGCGGTTCCGTCAGCACCTCGCGCAAAATCGCCATGCCCTCGTCGAGGTCCTTCGAGAGCAGGTTCAGGCTCACGCTGCCCGAGTTCTCGCCCACGCTCGAGCCCAGCCGCGCCGCCAGGAACGCCAGCCGCTCCTGCAGCGCCTCCGCCGTGCGCCCCTTCGTGCCCGCGCTGGCCAGCAGCCCGCCGGCCGCCGCGGCCAGTCCTTCCTTGCCGCGCGGCACCACGTACTTGCCCGTGCGCACGCTGATGGAAATCGTTACCAACGGCAGCTCCGTGCTCGGCACGATATACGCCACCGGCCCGCCCTTCAGCTTCACGCGGTAATCCGCGCCCACCGGCGGCTCGTACTTCAATGGCGGAAACTTCAGCTTCTCCGGCCGATCCGGAATCTCCGCCGCCACCACCGGCAGCACAAACGCCGCCGCCAAGCCAATCGTTAAAACCCGTTTCATAAAATGTTCTCCCTCGTGCTGCCGGCATCTTGCCGGCAGAAAATCGTTGGCAACCCCTGCCGGCAAGATGCCGGCAGCACATTCATTTTTTCTCTAGTTCCGAGATCCGTTTCTTCAGCGCGTTCACCACCACTTTCATCAACGGCGGCGCCTTGGCCCCCGCCTGCGCCAGCCGCGCCTCCAGCCCCATCAACTGCATTTTCAGCTTTGCCGCGTCCTTCTCCGCATTAATGGAGCCGATGATCTTGCGCGCCGTCGCCTTCTGTTCCGCGGTCAGCCCCGCCAGCAGCGGGTCGCCGCCGCCCGTGCCCGGCTTGCGCGTGTAAATCGCCACCGCGCGATTGATCTTCGTGAAATACTTCTTCGCCACGCGCTGGATCTCCGCCGGCGTCACCGCCTGCAGCCGCGGACCCGCCGCGTTGATCTCCCGCCAGCCGCCCGTGCCCTCCGCGCGCATGATCGCCATCAGGATCGGGTGGTTCGACGACAGCCGCCGGTACTCCGCCGCCGCGAAGTTGTTCTTCACCTTCTGCAGCTCCTTCGCCGGCACCGGCTCCGTTTTTAATTTCTCCAGTTGCGCCAGCAGCGCCGCCTCCGTCTCCTCCAGCGACTTGCCCTCGGCCAGCTCCGCGCCGATGTTAAACTCGCCCGCGTACTTCCGCCCGCGCGTCCACGCCCACGTGTCCGTCGCCAGCTTGCCGCCCAGCACCAGCTCCTTGTGCAGCCGGCCCGTGCGCGTGTGCAGCACCTGCGCCAGCACGCGCAGCGGATACGTGTCCTTGTGCCCGAATGCCGGCGTGTGGAAGTAGATGTCCACGTTCGGGTTCGTCTCCGCCTCCGCGTAAAAACGCTTCTCCGCCTTCTGCGGCATCTCCAGCGTCACCACGTCCGGCGCCTCCCGCGCGCCCTTCTTCAGGCGCCCGAAATATTTCTCCGCCAGCTTCAGCGCCCCCTTGCTTTCAAAGTCCCCCACCAGCACCAGCGACAGGTTCTGCGGCGCATAAAACGTCGCGTAAAACTCATCCGCCTGCGCCTTGGAAATCGCCGGGATGTCCGACGGCCAACCGATGATCGGCCACGAGTACGGGTGCGACTCCCAGAACAGCGAGTTGAAACTCTCGAAGAACTTCCCCAGCGGCGTCGACTCCGTGCGCATCCGGCGCTCCTCAAACACCACGTCGCGCTCCGCGTAAAACTCCCGGAACACCGGCCGCAGCAGCCGCTCGCTCTCCATCCACATGAACAGCTCCAGCTTGTTCGCCGGCACCGTGATGAAATACGCTGTGTGGTCGTAGCTCGTGTACGCGTTCATCTGGCTGCCGCCGTTCGCCGTGTAGATGCGATCGAAGTCGTTTTTAATAATAACCTTCCGGTGCTCCTCCATCAGCTTCTTGAACTCGGCGTTCAGCTCCTTCCACTTCTTCGTCTTCTGGTCCGGGTCCTGCAGGTCCGTGATCTCCCCGCGCCGCCACATTGCCCGCATCTTGCGCTCCTCCCCCCGCATTGCCTCGCGCACCCGCTCCTGTGCCGCCATGATCTCCTGGTCCTTCTTAAAATCCTTCGTCCCGATCGTCGGCGTCCCCTTGAACATCATGTGCTCAAACAGGTGCGCGATGCCCGTGATCCCCGGCCGCTCATTTGCGCTGCCCACCCGCGCCACCCAGCCGCCGGAAATGCTCGGCGCGTCATGCCGCTCCACCAGCAGCACCTTGAGCCCGTTGGAAAGGAAATGCTCCTTCACCGGCACCTTCTGGCCAAGCACGGCCACCGCCGGGAACAGAAAAAGAAAAACCAGCTTCTTCATGTGAAAGCGGAAGCGAAACACCAAACCAACACCCCGTCAACGGCGAACCCCGTCAGCCGGCTGTGTTACAGCTTGTCTTGCAGCAATGAGCCGAGCTTGATTCCGAATTTGGGTCAGCAGCACTATTACGACCGCACCCAAGGCAAACCCGCCGCCTCCGCCCAGTGCGATGAGCGACTGCCGCAGCCGATCTTCGCTCATCCAGCCAAAGTAGCCGAACAGATTCAGTGCCAGCCACGCAATGCCGCAGGCGTAAAACAGCCAGGACATTTGTTCGATATCCGGCTTGGGCAGCGACCAGTCGATCCTGTTGCCTGCCTTGGGCGGGGGCGCGACCTTGGGCTTGGCACCGGGCGCGCTTTGCGGGTCGATGTTCAGGAAATGCTGCCGCCTCTGGCGTGGGGGCAAATTCAAGTCCTGAGTCTCGGGGACGGATTTATTGTCTGTGGGAATTTTTTGGCAAGTCTCCTTGGTGGGTTCCTCCGGGCGCGGGGGAATCGCCTGGGTGACGCCAGCAAGCTTCACGGCTTCGGCCAGCGCGCTGATCTCCCGGGCGGTCATCCAGTCCGTGTCCGCCGCATTTCGCGTGAAGGTGTCTCCACAAAACCCCGGCACTCCCTGCAACTGGCGGGCGGTAAATGGCCCGGCCTGTTTGCCGTCGCCATCCTTGATGAAATAAATGTCGTCCATGGGCCTCGGGCATTGTGACGCGGTCCCCTGGGATTTTCAATCGTGGTTCGCGCCATTCATGTTGGTTGACGCAGGGCCGATGGCCGCGCAACATCCCGCCCAAATGTCCACGCCGGTCATCCAGACCCAGTCCCTCACCAAACAATACGGGCCGCAATTGGCCTTGAGCGATGTGTCTCTGGCGGTACCTCCCGGCGCTGTGGGCCTGCTGGGACCCAACGGCGCGGGCAAGACCACGCTCATCAAGTGCCTCCTGCAACTCGTCCCTCACACGCGCGGACAGGCGGAATTGCTTGGGCGCGATGTCACCCGCGAGGGCCGCGAAACCCGCAAGCGCGTGGGTTATGCCCCGGAGCAGGATTGTCACATCCCCGGCATGGTCGGCTGTGAATACGTGACCTACTGCGCGCAACTCAACGGGCTGCCCTTTCAGGCCGCGCGACAGCGGGCGCATGAGATGCTCGATTTTGTTGGCATGGGTCAGGAGCGTTATCGCGAGGTGGACACCTATTCCACCGGCATGAAACAGCGCGTTAAACTGGCACAGGCCATTGTGCACGATCCGGAATTGGTCTTTCTCGACGAGCCTACCAATGGGCTGGACCCTGCCGGCCGGGAGCAAATCCTACAGCTCGTCCAGAACCTTTGGCGGGAGCACGGCATGACCGTGGTGCTTTCGTCACACCTATTGCACGACGTGGACCGGATTTGTGACCAGATCATCATTATTGCCCGTGGCCAAGTGATGGTTCATGACACTCTCAAGAATTTAAAACAACGCAAGATCGGTATTGCCGAAGTGGTGCTGGCGGCGGGCCAAAGCGAGTTGCAAACCCTGCTCACGGGCGAAGGCATGCCCGCCGAGGTTTTGAGCAACGGGCATGTTCGCGTGGAATTGCCCGGCGATGACATCGCGCCCGTGTTGCACCTCCTGCATGCCCATGGCATTCGACCCTTGGAAATCATCCCCAGTCCCAACGCCTTGGAGGAAATCTTTGTCCAAGCCTTGGCCGGCAGCCATGACGCAAATTGAACAACAATACCAGCACTGGGATGGCGCCCATGAAGGCATTTGGCGTCGGCGTTATGTCATTGCCCGCGGCGCTCTGGAGGGCTGTCTGAAGCTAAAATGGCTGCAGCGGCTGGTGGCGGGCTGCTGGCTGGCGGCGCTGGGGATGATCATTCTCCTTTTCTTCTACAGCCAACTGGTGGACAGCACCAGCGCGCTGGCCGATTGGATGGGCGCGGAGGATGCGCAATTGAAGATGGTGATCGTTTCCCTGGAACTGCTGATTCAGGAAAAGCCCGCCCTAGCCATCAGTGTTCCTTGGAACCTGGTTTTCGGTTTCTATGCGCTGATGCTTTTCTATCCCACCATGCTGGTGTTGACGGTGGCCGTGCCGCGCATCATTGCGGCGGATTTGTCCAGCAATGCGATTGTGGTTTATGCCTCCAAGGCGGTCAGCCGGTGGGATTATCTCCTAGGCAAATTCGGGGCAGTGGTGGGCTTGCTGTTTCTCACCTGGGTGGGGCCGTTGGTATTCGCGTGGCTGGGGGGCAACTTGTTGGCGCCAAACTGGACCTTCTTTTGGCATACGCGGGAGGCCTTGACGGATTCGCTGGTCTTTGGCCTTGCCGGTCTGGGCTTTCTGGCCGTGTTGGCACTGGGCGTCTCTTCGCTTTCAGCCAATGGGAAGGTGGTGACTTTTGCCTGGCTGGCCCTTTGGCTGTTGGGCTGGGGCATGGAAGGGCCCGCGGAGGCGACGCAAACCCAGTGGCTGCGCCATCTTAGTTTTCGTTACAATCTCAGCCAGGTGCATACCAAGGTTTTTAATCCGCGAGAGACATTCACGCGGCTTGATGCTTTTCGTCATGAAGATGGAATTGAGTCACCGCTTGTCCGCCCCATGCGCATGTTTACTCGGATGCAGAACCGTGACCTTCGCGAAGCACACCGCCGTGCTCGGGGACGTTTTTGGCGGGAGATAGACAATTATGAGAGGACGTTTAATGATGAAACAGAGGAATTGATTGAAAAAGAGGGAAACCCGAACCGGGATGAAGAGATCCGTATGGAACGAGCAATGGAATGGGATCAAAAGGAAGGCGAAATTCGCGGGAAAATCTTACGTGAGGAAGAGGAGAAAATCTTAACCCATCGTCAAAGGAGTTTTGGATTGGCCTTGTTCGGTCTGGGTTTTTTAATGGCATTGTCCGTCGGAGTAATAGCTCAACGGTTCAGGCCGCGATGATTTGCAAATGGTTGTCCAAGCAACAGAGTTGAGCCGTTGGTACGGCATTGTGATGGGGCTGAACAACATCAGCTTCATCATCCCCAATGGCCTCACCGGTTTGGTGGGGCCCAATGGCGCGGGCAAAAGTACGTTGATCAAGATCATCACCGGCCAAATCCAGCCAAGCTCCGGGGTGCTGGAGGTCTTTGGCGAACGGCCCTGGAATAACCCGGTGTTGCTGCGGCAGATCGGCTATTGCCCTGAGGATGACGCCATGCCGGATGACTTGTCGCCGCTGCCTTGGCTGGAATCGCTGGGCCTCATCTCCGGTCTGCCGCGTGATGAGGTGTCGGACCGCTGCGTTTCTCTGTTGCGCCGCGTCAAGCTGGGTGAGGCTCATTGGAGCAAGCGCATCGGTGAATACTCCAAGGGCATGCGTCAGCGGGTGAAGCTGGCGCAAGCTCTGCTGCATGATCCCCGCTTGCTGGTGCTC
>CEVA01055121.1_pt1 | contig 19298 bp, 21 predicted proteins | sample 361521 | NCBI WGS metagenome assembly CEVA01 (sample SAMEA2622823, study PRJEB7988) | marine metagenome | isolation source: saline water (ENVO:00002010), including
GTCAAGGATTTGGTCTTTAGTTACAGACATTATAAATTTCCTAATATTCTCGAACCCGAGGGTTCATTAAATTCATTACACCGATAAAGAACAATAGCTTATAAATAAAAATTAAGCAGCTTGTTCTTGTTTCTGGTCGCGAACTGCAGCAAGAGTTTTTGCCAACTTGCCTGCAGAAGCTTCTTTCATAGCGCTCATTAGACGTGCAACTGCTTCGTCGTATGTAGGTAGCTTAGCTAGCATATCTACATCTACGATTTCACCGTCAAATACAGCCGTTTTAAGCTCAAATGCTTCGTTACTCTTTGCGAAATCTGTGAAGATACGCGCTGCAGCACCTGGGTGCTCAGAAGAGAAAGCGATTAGGCTAGGGCCTACTAGTGAATCGTTAAGACACTCGTAATCAGTCCCTTCGATAGCGCGTTTAGCTAGCGTGTTACGAACGACTTTCATCCATACACCTGCTTCACGAGCTTCTTTACGAAGTGAAGTGATAGCGTCAACAGTTACACCACGAGAATCTGCAACTACTGCAGATAGAGCACCTTTGGCAGCTTCGTTGACTTCAGCAACAATTGCTTTTTTGTCTTGAAGATTTAAAGCCATGGGTGTTACTCCTGGTTCAGTGAGATACCGAAATACCTCAGTTTTACTCTACTCCATCATCATGACGGAGCTGCTTGTTACGGCGAGAGCCAGAAGATTAGGAAAAATCTAGCTGGGATTCACACCGTCTACGTAGGAAATTAAGCAATACGTGACTGCACCTACGGTCTTGGACGGAAGCCAACAACGTTGGCTTCAACCCGAATTCGTTGATTGTTGAGTTCAATACTCAACAAAATGGCGCGAAATTATAGTATAAAAATCGCGCCACGTAAACTCCTAAATTACGCTACTTGCGTGCTTAGTGAGTTTTGGTCAACAGCAACACCTGCGCCCATAGTAGTCGAGATGCTTACTTTCTTGATGTAAGTACCTTTTGCTTGTGAAGGCTTAGCCTTCTTAAGCGCTACGATAAGAGACTCAAGGTTTTGTTGTAGCTGTTCAGCAGTGAAGTCAACTTTACCAATGGTAGAGTGAACGATACCGTTCTTGTCGTTGCGGTAACGAACCTGACCCGCTTTCGCGTTTTTAACTGCTTCAGCAACATTAGGTGTTACAGTACCAGTTTTAGGGTTAGGCATAAGACCACGTGGACCTAGGATTTGACCTAGTTGACCAACAACGCGCATTGCATCTGGAGAAGCAACAACAACGTCAAAGTCCATCTCGCCAGCTTTTACTTTGTCAGCAAGATCTTCCATACCTACGATATCCGCGCCAGCTTCTTTAGCTGCGTCTGCATTAGCACCTGAAGTGAATACAGCAACGCGAACGTCACGACCAGTACCATTTGGAAGTACAGTCGCACCACGTACGTTTTGGTCAGATTTACGTGCATCGATACCAAGGTTAACAGCAACGTCAACACTTTCAACGAACTTAGCAGTTGCTAGCTCTTTTAGAAGTGCAACAGCTTCGTTGATTTCGTAATCTTTAGTGACATCCACTTTTTCGCGGATAGTACGCATACGTTTAGTTAATTTTGCCATTATCTTAGTCCTCTACGTTCAAGCCCATTGCACGCGCAGAACCTGCGATAGTGCGTACCGCAGCGTCCATATCAGCCGCTGTAAGGTCAGGTTTCTTCATCTCAACGATCTCTTCAAGTTGAGCACGAGTAACTGTACCCACTTTTTCAGTGTTAGGACGGCCTGAACCAGACTTAATGCCTGCAGCTTTCTTAAGTAGGTAAGCAGCAGGTGGCGTTTTCATGTCAAACGTGAAAGAACGGTCATTGTAAACAGAGATGATTACAGGAACCGGAGCGCCTTTCTCTAGAGACTCTGTACGAGCGTTGAACGCTTTACAGAATTCCATGATGTTTACACCGTGTTGACCTAGAGCAGGACCTACTGGTGGACTAGGGTTAGCCATACCAGCAGCAACTTGTAGCTTGATTAAAGCTTCAACTTTTTTAGCCATGATTATACCTCGTTAGGTGGGTCTTAGCCTCGTGCGCGCGAGGACGCGTACTCAAACGGCTTCCCAATTAATAAAAAACCTATTTTGCAGCCAGCATTTTCAGCTGCTACAAAAAGGCCGCTGATTATAAGTTAGTCAGCGGCCTTTTTCAACATTAGTTTGCGTGTTTTACGAGCGACTTACTTGTCTTGTTCAACCTGACCAAATTCAAGTTCAACAGGGGTAGAACGACCGAAGATAAGTACTGATACTTTCAAGCGGCTTTTCTCGTAATCCACTTCTTCAACCACACCGTTGAAATCAGCAAATGGGCCATCAATAACACGAACCACTTCACCTGCTTCAAACAAGGTGGCTGGCTTCGGCGCTTCAGCATTTTCTTCGAGACGATTAAGAATGCGGTCGGCTTCGCGCTTGCTGATTGGTGCTGGACGATCAGAAGTACCACCAATGAAACCCATCACGCGAGGGGTGCTGTTCACTAGGTGCCAGCTCTCATCATTCATGTCCATTTCTACCAGTACGTAACCTGGAAAAAATTTGCGTTCTGATTTGCGCTTTTGACCGGCGCGCATTTCTACAACTTCTTCAGTTGGCACCAGCACCTCTCCAAAGCTATCTTCTAGGCCTTGGATTTTGATGTGCTCTTTGATGGTTTGCGCAACACGCTTCTCAAAACCTGAGAAAGCCTGGATTACATACCAACGTAATTTCTTTTCTTTGTTCTCATCCGTCATGGGATTAGATCTCCAATCCAGTTAAAAAGCCCACTAGGCGGAATAAAATTCCGTCCAATCCCCACAAGATAAGCGCCATAATCACTGTCGCGATCATCACGATAAATGTTGTGTGTGTGGTTTCTTGGCGTGTTGGCCAAACAACTTTGCGTACTTCGATGCGAGCTTCTTTCGCAAACGAGATGAAGGAGCGACCTTTGCCTGTCGTTGCCGCAATACCCAGGGCAACGGCGATTGCAGCAACCACGCCAATAGCTCGAATTAACGCAGACTCTTCACCATACATGGTGTTGCCTACTACTGCTGCTGCCAGCAACGCAATGGCGATAAGCCATTTTACCAAGTCCATCGGGCTTGACGAGTTTTCTACATTTGCACTCATAATCCTAATACCTTAAATACAGACACAACAACCCCGTCACACGACAGGGTAAATCTATCCAAATCTAACCTTAAAAACATGCTTTAAAACAGATTTTTAGACTTAGACTTGTCTGTGAAAAGTGGCAGGGGCGGAGAGATTCGAACTCCCAACCGTCGGTTTTGGAGACCGCTGTTCTACCAATTGGAACTACGCCCCTGCAAAGTGGATGCCCATTATACTGACCAGTGACGCTAAAACAAGAGCAAAACAAAGGCCACCGAAAATTAATTTAGTGGTAGTGGCTGTGATTTATTTAGCGCTATAAAGCTGTAATGGCTCATGCGTGCCTTGCCAGTCGGTTAATAGCCAAATTTGTTCGAATGGATGACCTGGTGCAAGGACCAACTGCGGCTTTACTTCAAGAAAGTCTTGATGATGCCAAAGCGTGCTAGCATTACGAATTAGCAGCCATACGCGCTTGCTGTCATAACGTTTGGCGGCCTTGGCACTGAGTAGTTTAGAGAGTGCATAGCGCAGCTGCTCTGTATCTGGGTTTAGTGCCAACTGCGCCAATTGGCGTTGTATATCAAGGCTCAAAGGTCGACCAAGCACGGCCATCGCTTCATGCTCGTTGGCATACAAATGCGCAATCTCTATATCTAAGCGCTCACTTTCCATGTAGCAACTGACATCGGGCTTCGCTGGTTGATTGTGCCAAATATGGCGCATCGGAATATGATAATAGCGCTCATAGGCGCGTAGAAAGCGTCGCGCAGCATCATGCTCTAGCGCTATTTTTTCCGCTTCACTGTCACTCATAACACGTTGTACAACTCACCCAGTAATGATGATGCCCCGAAACGAAAGTTAAAAGGCGTCAACCATGCTCCACCCATAGTGTTTACCGCCATATCCAGATATAACTGCGCTTGGCTTAGGTTTTTTACGCCACCAGAGACCTTAACACCCACTGCTCGTTCACTGTGCGCAACTTCGTCAAAAATCACCGCGACGGCCTCTGGCGTCGCATTAATCGCCACTTTCCCGGTGCTGGTTTTAATAAAGTCGGCACCGCCAGCTATGGCAATGCGACTGGCAATACGTACTTGCGACAAGCTCAATTCGCCACTTTCAATAATCACCTTTAGCTTCGCTTTATTGGCACAGAGTTCACGGCTTTGACGTACATATTCCAAAGCTTTTTGCTCGTCGCCCTGCTGCAACGCTCGATAAGGTAGCACCAAGTCAATTTCATTGGTGCCTAATTGCAGCGCTTCGCGCGTCTGCGCCAAAACAGTGGTCAAATCCTCGTCACCAGTTGGAAAGTTGGTCACTGTGGCCAACGGAATTTGTTGTAAGTTGCGATTATCGAGCTCGCGACGGGTTAGCTGCAACCATTGTGGGTAGACGCACAGCGCTGCAGGCAGTGCATAAGCGGTATTAATTTGCGCCACGAATTGACACATTGCATCCTCACTGTCGTGCTCTTGCAATCGGGTGTAATCTAAACAAGCGAGCGCTAACTGCGCATCGTGAACGTCACTCATGGTCATCTCCTGGTCCTGCGCTTAGTGATTATATCGCCGTTATCGCTTTCAATTTTATCACTTTAATCTACTTAAAATAGCGCCTTAATATTGATTTTCATTGCCTTAAGCCATTTCACAAGTCGGCATATAACTTTTAGATATATAAGCTTGGAACAAATTATTTTTTAACCGTTAATGCTGCCTATATCCTTGCATTCTCCAAGCTCAATAAAACATTGTCGCTTTCGGTGTTAACAAATTAGGTGGTGCGCGGTGCAATATTTACCCATTTTTACAAAACTTGATGACAAGCCGGTACTCGTGATCGGCGGCGGCGAGGTCGCACTGCGTAAGTCACAAGCTTTCCTCAAAGCACGCGCTAAAGTTACGGTTATTGCACCTGAGTTTTGCGCTGAACTTGAAGCCCTCGCAAAGCAGCAAAAATTAACGTTACAACGAGCTTATTTTCAGCCAGAGCAAGTGCTTGGCTATATGTTGATTATTGCTGCTACTGATAACGATACCGTAAATACCCAAGTATTCGAAGCCGCTGAACAGCATAATATTTTCGTTAATGTTGTCGACGATCAACCTAAATGCCGGTTTATTTTTCCCTCTATCGTGGATAGAGATCCAATCACCATTGCCATTTCCAGTGCAGGAACTGCGCCGGTATTGGCTCGCCGACTACGGGAAAAGTTGGAAACGCTAATTCCTCAGCATATAGGCGCATTGGCCAAATTAGTAGGTAGTTTCCGAAAACAAGTAAAGCAACGTTTTACAAGCTTTGATGATCGCCGTCAATTTTGGGAACGGGTGTTTGATTCCAATGTCGTAAGCACCGTGCAAAAAGGCAACATCGAACAAGCCAGTGACGAGCTCACGACTATGCTTGATGACAACCTACCACCTCAAGGCGAAGTATTTGTAGTTGGCGCAGGCCCTGGCGATCCTGAGTTATTGACCCTCAAAGCCCTGCAATTGATGCAGCAAGCCGATGTGGTGGTATATGATTACTTAGTATCAGATGAAATTATGGAGCTTGTGCGGCGCGACGCTGAGCTCATATGCGTGGGCAAACGCGCTGGCGACCACAGTGTGCCACAAGAGCGCACTAATGAGCTGCTCGTTGAGTTGGCACAACAAGGTAAGAAGGTCTGCCGCATTAAGGGCGGTGACCCCTTTATTTATGGTCGTGGTGGTGAGGAAGTACAGATGCTGGCCAGTCACGGTGTAAGCTATCAAATTGTACCTGGTATCACTGCAGCAGCAGGGTGCAGCGCCTATGCGGGCATCCCGCTGACACATCGCGACCATGCTCAGGCCATCCAATTTGTCACCGGACACTGCAAAAAAGATGGTCAAGAACTGGATTGGCCCTCTTTGGCTAAACCCAATCAAACTTTGGCTATCTATATGGGTGTGATTAAGTCACCGCATATTCAAAGCCAGCTGCTGGCTCATGGGCGCAGTGCTACTACTCCTGTGGCGATAGTAGAAAATGGCACGCGCAAAGAGCAGCGTGTAATCACCGGGCAGCTGGCGCAGCTCAGCGAACTGATTGAAACACATGCGATTCAATCCCCAGCGTTATTAATAATTGGCGAGGTCGCTTCGCTACATCAGCAACTTGCGTGGTTCGGTAAAACAACGCAAACTAGCAGTTTTGCTCAGCCTCTCACTGATGTGGCCTAACTCACTGATGTGGCCTAACCCTTTGTATTAACAGGTTTATCTAGAAATTAGTAGGACGGAAGCTATGGCTTTAACCCATCTTCAGCAACTTGAGGCTGAAAGTATCAAAATCATCCGCGAGGTTGCGGCTGAGTTTGACAACCCGGTGATGCTTTACTCCATTGGTAAAGACTCATCGGTGTTACTCCATTTAGCACGTAAGGCGTTTTATCCAGCCAAGATCCCCTTCCCTTTGCTGCATGTAGACACCAACTGGAAGTTTCGGGAAATGATTGCCTTTCGCGATCGCATGGCCAAAGAATATGGCTTTGACTTGCTAGTGCATAAAAACCCTGAGGGCTTGGCGATGAATATCAGCCCCTTTGAGCACGGTTCGGCCAAGCACACTGACATAATGAAGACTCAAGGTTTGAAACAAGCCTTGAATCAATACGGGTTCGACGCCGCCTTCGGTGGCGCTCGCCGTGATGAAGAGAAATCGCGTGCCAAAGAGCGAGTTTATTCATTCCGCGACAAGCATCACAGATGGGACCCAAAAAACCAGCGTCCAGAACTATGGAGCACTTTCAATGGTGAAGTAAACCAAGGTGAAAGTATTCGTGTATTCCCACTTTCAAATTGGACCGAGCTGGATATTTGGCAATATATCTACCAAGAGAACATCGAGATTGTGCCGCTGTACCTAGCAAAAGAGCGTCCGGTGGTCGAACGTGACGGCACCCTAATCATGGTGGACGATGAACGTATGCCTCTTAATGAAGGTGAACAGCCACAAATGAAGTCGGTCCGTTTCCGTACCTTAGGCTGCTACCCTCTGACTGGAGCAGTCGAGTCGACGGCTGACTCACTAACGGGGATCATCGAGGAGATGCTGCTATCAACCTCATCAGAGCGCGAGGGTCGGGTCATTGACCATGATTCAGCAGGGTCTATGGAGAAGAAAAAGCGTGAGGGGTATTTCTAATGTCAGCAACCGCTAATGAAGTCAAAGAGCTAGGCATCGAAGCCTATCTAGCACGTCAACAAGACAAAAGTTTATTGCGTTTATTAACCTGTGGCAGTGTCGATGACGGTAAATCAACCTTAATTGGTCGTTTGCTACATGATAGTCACCAAATCTATGAAGATCAGTTAGCCGCACTGCATAAAGACAATGAGAAAGTCGGGAATGCGGGTGAAGAGCTTGATTTAGCGCTGTTAGTCGATGGCTTGCAAGCTGAGCGCGAGCAAGGTATTACCATTGACGTGGCCTATCGTTACTTCTCTACCGCCAAGCGTAAGTTCATCATTGCTGACACTCCAGGGCATGAACAGTACACCCGCAACATGGTAACGGGTGCATCAACCAGCGATCTTGCTGTCATTCTGGTTGATGCTCGCTATGGCGTGCAAGTGCAAACCAAACGCCACAGCTTTATCTGTGACTCACTTGGCATTGAACAGTTCGTAGTCGCGATTAACAAAATGGATATTGTCGACTTTGATGAAACCGTTTATGAAAAAATTAAGGCGGACTACTTAAAATTTGCTGAGCAACTTAATGTTAAAGACATTAAGTTCGTACCGATGTCGGCGCTTAAAGGCGATAACGTGGTTACCCGCTCAGAGCATACTCCTTACTACACCGACAAACCGCTACTAGAGCTTTTAGAAGACTCGCCTGCAGCAGCGACCGATAACGGCTTTGAGCCACGCTTACCGGTGCAATATGTAGTACGTCCGAACCTTGACTTTAGGGGCTTCCAAGGAACCATTACGTCAGGACAATTTAAAGTCGGTGATGCCGTAAAAGTGCTGCCTTCAGGTAAAATATCCAGCGTCAAGGAGCTGGTCACTTTCAATGGTCACCTTGATCATGCTGAGGCAGGTCAAGCTATCACTATGACTTTGAACGATGAAATTGACGTAAGCCGTGGCGATGTCATTGTGCCTGCGCACTCGAGTGCGCAAGCAACCAACCAACTGCAAGCAAAATTGGTATGGATGCATGAGCAACCCTTAGAGCTGGGTAAAACCTATAATTTCAAGCTAGGTACTAAAAAAACCGCAGCGGTGGTGTCACGCATTGACCACACCATTGACGTCAACACTCTAGAAAAGGGTCAAGCTGAGAGCTTACAGCTCAACGAAATTGCCATCGTCACGTTGGAGTTGACCGAGCCAATGATGGCCGATATTTATCGTGATAACCGCGAAACCGGCGCCTTTATTCTTATTGATCGTCTCAGTAACCTGACCGTGGGAGCGGGAATGGTCGAGCAAGTGCTAGCGACTCAAACGTCTCAGCATAACGCTCAATACAGCGATTTTGAAATCGAGTTCAATGCCTTAGTACGTAAGCACTTCCCGCATTGGCAAGCGATCGATATTAGCAAGTTGAAATAAACGATGGATGTGGTCTTTTATGCAGCGATTATAGTCGCGTTGTTTGCCGGGTTGGTACTAACTCATGTACGCCCAGCAACACTCTTTTTCGCTGCATTATTAGGCTGCTATGTGTTGGGGTATATCGATACCCCAACATTACTTGGTAACTTTACTAATACTGGCTTAGTCACTCTGGTGTTGTTAATGTTGGTGTCTATCGCCTTGGAACGCACGTCGCTGTTACAGCACGTTGCTAAAGGTATCGTCAGCCCATCATTGCGAGCCAGTATTGTTAAAGTAAGCACCGTGACCGCTGCCGCTTCGGCTTTTTTGAATAATACCGCCGTTGTCGCTTCATTGGTGGGGCCCCTTACTCGCAATAAGTATCACGCACCTTCTAAGCTACTTATCCCGCTATCCTATGCTGCCATTTTAGGAGGGACGACCACGCTTATTGGTACCTCAACAAACCTCATAGTAAATAGCTTTACGCAGCAATATGATGGCTTCAACCTCGCCATGTTTAGCTTTTTACCCATAGGTATCGCAGTCACCTTAAGTGGAATAGCCGTACTGATTTTATGTCGGCGACTGCTGCCAAACTACCCAAGGGTAGAAGGTGAGCACAAAGAGTATCTCCTTGAAGCAAAGGTCAATGCAGACTCACCACTCATTGGTAAAACCATAGAAAAAAATGGCTTGCGTGATCTTGATGGCCTGTTTCTGGTTGAGATTGTCCGTGAGCGAAGGTTGATAAGCCCCGTACGGCCAGAGAACAAAGTGCGAGCTGGCGATAAGCTTATTTTTACCGGTCATGTGCACAGCGTCGCCGCCTTACAGCGCATCCCGGGCTTAACTTTATTTGCCGACAGCAATGGACTATTGAGCTCGAACCTACAAGAAGTGATTGTCACACACACCTCAACGCTTGTGGGACGAACCTTAAAGGCAACGGGCTTTCGTGCGAAGTTCGACGCCGCTGTGGTGGCTATTCATCGCAATGGTGAGCGCCTCTCCGGAAAGCTTGGCGAAGTGACAATCCGCCCGGGCGATCGCTTTATGCTCGCGGTCGGTCATGATTTTCATAATCGCTCCAACCTGGATAAAAACTTTTATTTCGTCAGTGAACATGAGGTTGATAAAACCTATGGCCGTAAAAGTGAAGCCACTTTATTGGCAGGGTTTGCCGCTGTTATCGCCCTGGCGGCGACGGGGACAATTGCCTTGGTGCAAGGGCTATTGCTGTTTATTGCCTTGCTGTTAGCCACTAAGGTGCTTGATGGTCAAGAACTCAAAAGGCGCTTTCCTTTTGAGTTAGTCATTATTATTGCCTCAGCACTGGGCTTAGCTCATGCTTTCAGCGGCTCCGGAGCAGAGCAAGCCTTACAACAATGGTTGGCTGGCTACAGCGCGCTCACACCGTTTGTCGCGCTGATAGTGGTGTATATGATCACCGTGGTGATGACTGAGCTTATCACCAATAATGCCGCTGCGGCGCTCATGTTTCCATTGGCCTATGGCTTAGCCAGCTCCTTGGAAGTGAATTTGATGCCCTTTGCCATGGCTGTTGCTTATGGCGCTAGTGCCGCATTTATCAGCCCTTATAGTTATCAAACCAATATGATTGTAATGAATGCGGGGCAGTATCGCTTTGCCGATTTTGCCCGCATAGGTGTGATCATGTCTATCGCCTATGCGGTGGTAGTGCTCAGCCTCATTACTTATGTCTTTCCGTTTTAATATCGAGACCGAGAAATGGACGAAAACATTGTGTGGCACCACCATGGTGTCGATAAAACCAAGCGCCAACAGCTTAACAAGCATAAAAGTTGCATTATTTGGTTTACTGGCTTTTCAGGCTCAGGAAAAAGTACCATTGCCGGGGCCTTAGAGTCAGCGCTTTATCATTTAGGTCATCATACTTACTTACTGGATGGTGATAATGTTCGCCATGGTTTGTGTGGTGATTTAGGGTTTAGCGATGCTGATCGTAAGGAAAATATCCGCCGTGTTGGCGAAAGTGCCAAACTCATGGTAGATGCGGGTTTGTTGGTACTGACCGCCTTTATTTCTCCCTTTCAAGCCGAGCGTGATATGGTTCGTAACTTAGTGCAAGAGCATGAGTTTATTGAGGTATACCTTGATACGCCATTGGCAACCTGCGAACAGCGCGATCCAAAAGGCTTATATAAAAAGGCCCGTGCTGGAGAAATTGCCCACTTTACAGGCATTGACTCCGATTATGAAATTCCGCAGCATCCAGAGCTCACACTAAATACCGCTGAGTTGGATGTACAAGCATGTGTCGCCCAGCTCATTGCTCATTTACGTACCCGAAATATCATAGGCTAGAGTATGAACCCTCCAGAGTTGCTAGAAAATATCCTCGACCTTGCTCGTGACGCAGGCCAAGCTGCGATGACAATCTATAATAAAGATTTCGCCGTGGAGTATAAGGATGATAAAAGCCCGGTCACTGAAGCCGATTTAGCGGCTCACAAGGTGATCGTCGCAGGGCTTCAAGCACTGACTCCAGATCTTCCCATTCTCAGCGAAGAAAACGCGGGTATTTCATGGCAGCAACGCCAGCAGTGGCAACGTTACTGGCTCGTTGACCCTATCGACGGAACCAAAGAATTTATCAAGAAAAATGGTGAGTTTACAGTCAATATTGCGCTGATTGACAAGGGTGAGCCGGTACTGGGTGTCGTTGATGCACCCGCTCTGGGAGTCAGCTATCTTGCTGCAAAAGAGATTGGCGCCTTTAAACAACAAGGCGAAGAGCGCATTGAGCTTAAAGTGACGGCGAAGCAAAACCAAGGGTTAATAAGAGTAGTCGGCAGTCGCTCGCACCCATCTGAGGAGTTAGCGCAATACCTTACTCAGTTCGATGAGGTGGATATGGTCGCTAAAGGCAGCTCGCTCAAGCTATGCCTAGTTGCCGAAGGAGAAGCTGATATCTACCCACGTTTAGGGCCGACATCCCAGTGGGATACCGGCGCCGGGCACGCTGTTGCCGCAATTGCCGGAGCCCGGGTCACAACGATTGAAGGTGAGCCACTGCGCTATAACCAAAAAGACAGTTACCTCAATCCGTACTTCATCGTTAGCGCATTAAACGACTAATACGACTTTAATTCATATTAATAGCAACAAAGGTGCACTTGAATGCACCTTGTGTGCCTGGCAACGCTTTAAGTACATGCGCCGGGCGCTCTCCCCGATAGGTTATCCGCGTGGTACGCTCATAATGAAGGTGGGTATCAACGCCGCTATCGCTAGTTAAAACCACACGGTCACCTTGGCGACGCCAAGTACCAGCGAGAGGTTTTGAGACAAAATCATCAAGCTGCCATCGACCCTCTGGCGTTAGCATTAACGTGCGATAAGGGGTGCAATCCTCGCTCTCCACATATAAAGGCAACCTTTGCTCTTTAGGTAACAATAAATAGACACCGATGTGCCCTTCATAATAAAACTGTTGCTGCTGAGCAAAACGCAGTTCGTCCACCTTGTAATAACCTGCGCTGCGCAGCGCATCCTTTACTAAGCCCAATAACTTGAAGTCAGCAAATGTTGGGCTCATGGTGATGCTTGCCTCATTGAACTCGCTCGGGGCAAGCACTCCTTGAGCAAAGTTAACCTTCAGGTTTTGATCAGCAAAATGCTGTGCTAGCTGCTGCTTTTGCTGCTTATCAAAACTCGGCGCGACTATATGAATGCGAGCACTTTGGCAGCCTGCCAAAACGAAAATACCGATAAATAGTAATAATTCCTTCATTACTCACCAATTGATTACACTTGTAATCAATTGATTTACAGCAATTAAAAAAGCAGCACAAGGTGCTGCTCGTATATAAACTCACTATTGTAGTGGCTAAAGGTTTACTGTGTTTACACCGTGATTCGCCAACCACTTATTGATGCTGTCTTTATGATAAGTCACTTCTTTGAACAACTTATGGTGGCAATAAGTAAGCTCAGCTTCGCCACTGTGCCCCTGGTACAGAATGCGGTTATGATTGTCATTAAAACGAGATAACAAAGTGAAGAGCAACTCACGTTGTGGCGAATTAGCCTTAATAGCACGTGTTAACGATGTACGGACTTGCTCTGCACTGCAATGGTCTGCAAATTTACTACTTAAAAGCTCTTCGAATACAGCTTGTCTTGCGCCCATTTTCTTAGCTCCATTTGTTAAAGTTGGTGGGCCATTACACCTACCTGAAATATTTGGCTGGCACTTACCAGCAAATACTGCGCCAAAATCTCAAAGCGCTATTTTAATAGGCCTCAATGGCACTTTCATGAAGGTCACAGCAATTAGAGTGGTAAATTTTTCATGAGTTCAGTGCAAATTTTCTCATTGTGGTGCAACCTATCGGGTATACTGTACGTAATAACGATTCGCTTTGGTTCAACTATGAATGACGACATGATTGAAGTGCAATTAGAGGAAGAGCCTATTGAGCTATGTAAGCTCTTAAAAGTGCTCGATTTAGCCGAAGGTGGTGGCCATGCTAAACTACTTATCGCCGACGGCTACGTAGGTGTTAACGGAGAGGTCTGCACACAAAAGCGCAAGAAGATGCGTGCAGGAGACACCTTGTATTTCAATGGCGAGCTATTTGCGTTAAGCGCGGCAGAGAATATGGTGCAACGACAACCTAAGCCCCATCCAGAGGCTAAAACCCACACTCCTGCAAAAAAACAAAAAGCCAAAAAGCCACAACGAGATGAGCGCACCGGACGCAAGCCTATTTCTTTTGGATAACCTTAAGACCCCTTGAAAACATCCTTTTCTACCCCACTTCTAATTTATGACTAAAATTTAGTCATAACCAAGGGCATTATTCATGTTGGATCGCATCTTGCGTTACCCATGAAGGAATAATGGAAAAATAAAAGGGGTCACAATGAACAACAGCTTCAAAACGCTTGAACAGCTTACTGTTAATGCTGAGCAATATCATATCCACTCTCTTCGTCCGCTCGGTAATGCTGCGAAACGTTTACCATTTTCGTTGAAAATTTTACTCGAAAATCTCCTGCGCCATGAAGATGGCGAAAACATTACCAAAGACGACATTCAAGCTCTGCTTGATTGGGACCCTAGTGCCAAGCCAAGTAAAGAAGTCGCGTTCACACCCGCTCGGGTAGTGATGCAAGACTTCACTGGTGTACCGGCTATCGTCGACTTAGCGGCCATGCGCGATGCCATGGAGCAATTAGGTGGCGACCCCAGCAAGATTAACCCGTTATCGCCGGCTGAATTAGTCATTGACCACTCGGTCCAAGTTGACAGCTATGGTAAAGACGGTGCTTTTGACCTGAATGCCAAACTTGAATACGAGCGCAACAAAGAGCGCTATGAATTTTTACGTTGGGGTCAAACTGCTTTTGATAACTTGAAAGTTGTGCCACCGGCAACCGGTATTGTTCACCAAGTTAACCTCGAATATTTAGCACGTGTGGTATTTACCAAAGAGGATAATGGCCAGCGCGTAGCGTACCCCGATAGCCTCGTGGGCACCGATTCACACACCACCATGATTAATGGCCTAGGTGTATTAGGTTGGGGTGTGGGCGGTATCGAAGCCGAAGCAGCGATGTTAGGCCAGCCAATAAGTCTACTGATCCCACAAGTGATTGGTTTCAAACTCAAAGGCGCGCTCCCCGAGGGCACCACCGCTACCGATTTAGTACTCACAGTGACGCAGATGCTCAGAGAGAAAGGCGTTGTAGGTAAATTTGTGGAGTTCTACGGTGACGGCCTGGCAGACTTGCCGCTCGCTGACCGCGCGACTATCGCTAATATGGCACCAGAATATGGCGCCACCTGCGGTATTTTCCCGATTGACCAAGAAACAATCGAGTACCTTAAGCTCACAAATCGCAGCGATGAGCAAATCGAACTCATTGAGTCTTACGCCAAACATCAAGGCATGTGGCGAGAGCCAGGCGACGAACCTATGTACACCGACACCTTGGAGCTCGACTTAGGTGACGTTGTACCCAGCTTAGCAGGGCCAAAACGCCCACAAGACCGCATTCCGCTCAATGAAGCGGGTGACACCATTACCAAACATCTGCGCGGCTTCCAAGATGAACGCGCAGAGAAGAAAGCATTGGAAGTTGAAGACGAAGCTCGCATCGTTTCCGAAGGCGGCCAGCCAAAGCAGTCTAAAACTGAACCTGAGGTCACCGGTGTTGCCAAAGTAAACTACAAGGGTGAAGAATTCGAGTTAAACGATGGTGCCTGCGTCATCGCCGCGATCACTAGCTGTACCAACACCTCCAATCCCAGTGTCATTCTTGCTGCGGGCTTGGTCGCGAAAAAAGCCAAAGAGATGGGGCTAAACGTTAAGCCTTGGGTGAAAACGTCTTTAGCGCCAGGTTCTCAGGTGGTCACTGATTACCTGAAAAAAGCTGAATTAATGGACGACTTGGAAGCCCTTGGCTTTAACCTAGTAGGCTACGGGTGTACAACCTGCATCGGTAACTCTGGCCCACTACCTGATGAGATTCAGGAAGCCGTTTCTCAGCACAAACTCGTGGTAAGCTCGATTCTTTCCGGTAACCGTAATTTCGAGGGTCGTATTCACCAAGATGTGAAGATGAACTTTTTGGCCTCGCCGCCCTTAGTCGTCGCTTATGCTATTGCCGGGCGCACCGATATAGATGTATACAACGAGCCACTGACGCAAGATAGCAATGGCGATGATGTCTATCTAAAAGATATTTGGCCATCGGTTAGCGAGGTGGCTGATTTGGTGAAATCGACTGTCACCAAAGAAATGTTTGCCAAGAGCTACGCCGACGTTTACAAAGGCGACGAACGCTGGCGCAATATTAAGGTGCCAGAGGCAAAGCGTTACGAGTGGAGCGACGACTCAACCTATATCCGTAAAGCGCCTTTCTTTGACAACATGAGTAAAGAAGCCCCGGGTATTCCAACTATTGAAGGCGCGCGCTGTCTGGCCAAGTTAGGCGATTCGGTAACGACCGACCATATCTCACCAGCAGGTGCCATCAAAGCCGATGCTCCCGCAGGTCAGTACTTACTTGAAAATGGCGTAGCTAAAGGCGACTTTAACTCCTACGGCTCACGTCGCGGTAACCACGAAGTAATGATGCGTGGTACCTTCGCCAATGTCCGCCTGCGCAATCAGCTTGCCCCCGGCACCGAGGGCGGTATTACTCGCACTCAGCCCGAGGATGACATTGCCAGTATTTACGATGCTGCGATGCAGTACCAGGAGCAAGGCACGCCATTGGTCGTGCTTGCTGGCGCAGAGTACGGCACAGGCTCGTCGCGTGACTGGGCTGCAAAGGGCTCTTTATTGCTAGGCATAAAAGCCGTGATTGCAAAAAGCTACGAGCGTATACACCGTTCGAACCTAATCGGCATGGGCGTGCTACCCCTGCAATTTAAAGAAGGCGAAGGGCACGAAGAGCTGGGGCTTACCGGCAAAGAAACCTTCGATGTTAATGGCCTATTCGATAAAGCCGATGAACTTGAGATTATAGCCACCGACGAGGATGGCAATAAAACCGAGTTTAAAGCCGATGTAAGAATAGACACGCCCAAAGAGTGGGATTACTACAAGCACGGTGGGATCTTGCAATACGTGCTGCGACAGATGGTTGCTTAAATGTATCAAGCCGCGCATTATGCGCGGCTTTTTATTGCCTCAACTTTATTCACAAAGCGCTGAAAAAGCAGCTGCGAATCTGCGAAGCTAATATTGACCTGCAGTTGATTGCTCAGCAAACAGTGCAAATGATCAACACTGCGTATAGCCTGCTGGTGTTGTTGCCATCGTCCTTGTTGTATCTCAAAGTGAGTAAAGCTGTCATTGCGCAACAACCACCGTTGCTCAGCAGTAATACGAGACACCACCAGGTTATTGACGAACGCCGCCTTATCATGCCGGTGGCTATAAAAGTGAGCGACTTCACAATCCTGTTCGTAAAATCTCGCCAAAGAAACCTGATATAAGCACACTTGCTCTGGCGCAACCTGCCATACTAAATATTCACCATCTCGCACCTCTACACGATACTGCCGCCCAAAGGCGGACTGTATAGCAGTGTTATCGAGCTCTATTGCTACAGCCGGCGTCAATACGCCAAAGCCGACATCAACTAGAAAGGTTTTTTGCTGCCACCGTAATACGGTTAAGCGATGGGAACGCGGGTTGTCATTGCGACCATTAACCATGACCCTTGCAATCACTGGACGCACCTCATAACCCAAGAGCTGTAGCAATGTGTACATCAGCTTATTGTGCTCGAAGCAGTAGCCTCCTTGGCGCTTGATAACCACTCTTTCGGTTAAATCATCAGGCGCTAAACTCAGCGTTCGACCGAGTAGCGAATTGATGCTGCTAAAGGCAAACTGCTGTAAATGAGAACGGATCAACTGGTTAACTTGCGCGAATGAATTCTCGTAGTTGCGAACACTTAGTGCCTGTAGATATTGGTTCATAGGGGTCATGCTTCAGTTCCTTTACTATCAGTGTGATAGCGAAACTGTAAAACCTGAACCTAGCTTAAGGTCAAGCGCTTAATACACTAATTCAGATAATTCTTGTGGTGTGAGCCAGTATTTCGGATCCAGCGTCGGTGTACTATCGGGAAGCAGTGGGTTATCCAAGCGAATAAACTCGCGATCAGAGAAGTTAAGCATACGCAACGCATTAACATGGTGTGGGTTATTGAGAATCATAGCTTTTAGCTCGCCGCTTTGCAGCATGGCCGCCAGACCATACTCTAAGCGCTGCGCTAATGAGGCATCTTCATGACGCACAAAAAAATAGCTTGCGGCGGGGTAATGAAGCACCCATTTGGAGTCTATACTCAGCGCATAGGCCGCTAACCCTTCCCCCTCAGCGCCAATTTCAAGGACGCCCCGAGGAAAGTAATCAAACTTATCTTCGGCCAGTAATTTATACATACTTTGATGCCAACTTACGCCACGCACTTTAAAACCATTACTACTCATAATTTCCGTATCCGGCCAATCATGGCCTTGCAACGCAAGTAATTGCTGTAGTTGTGCTTTGCTAGTTAATGTGGCAAAGCGATGGCGATCACGCTGCTTAATAACAAAGACGCGATAGCCAATGAGTCCCATAGTAAGTGGTATGCGAATAGGTCGGGCTTCAAGCTCACGGGCACGGGACGTCATCGACCACAATACGTCAATATCGGCACGCGCCAATGCGCGAAATTGCCTTCTTTGCAACATAGGTGTATCTATTGCTTGCGCAGAAATTGCACCAAACTTGGCCTCTGACAAACTCAGTGCACGTTTGAGAACTTGGATATGAAAACTGTTATCACTGGTCGCATCGCCAAAAAAGGGCTCGATATATCGCACCGTCTTGGCGCTGGCACTGCCACAGAGCAAAAACAGAATTAATAAAATAGGTACTGCACTTTTCATCTACACGACACAGCTGTGATTGATAAACTCAGTTTAGAAGTACCATGGCATAATGCCAAGTTAAGCGATATCTGAGGCTATGTCGTCTCGACGCTTTGTGTTCAGGCTAACCACTGTAACTTGCCAGTATCGACAAGTTCGGCAACATAACGCTGCTCTAAGTCCCAAGGATGCCGCTTCCACCCCTGAAAACCAAATCCGGTGATAGTAACGCGATGGCCTTGCTGCAAGAAGTGGTCAATCGCTAGGGTACCCGAGCTCGGACAAACTGGCTTATATTGCGGTTTACCATAAGTATGCAAACGCTTTAGTAACTGCTTGCGAGTCTCTTTGCTAACACGCCAACCAGATTGGCTTTGGGCGAACTTAGCCAGCAGTGCCGCACCATGATCATACTTTCCTTGACGACGGATCAGTCGAAATAGTGATTGCATAACAGGCTGTGCGGGCGGGTCAGTGATCACCACATTTTGTAGTCGCTCAGGGTCCACAGCGGTAGGCTGTTGCAACAGTTTTGCAGCCTGACGTCCGCGTCCGGTTAACCATAAGTCAGTGCACTTGCTACCCAAATTTACGGGCATTCCGGCACAAAAGTTAAAACGTACTACGCGCTCAAAGGCATCGACCTGCGCAGCTAAATTGTCTTTGATTGGCGCATTGCCAAGGATTAATACGTCTTGTAGTGAGGTGCTCATTGAGGCCCCTTTTTCGAGCTGGGCTAGAGAAAACTAGGTAAGTGAACCCATTATGACACCAAGGTTTAAGGTCGCCAACAACAAAAAGCCCCAGCATATGCCGGGGCTTTTCAGTCGTCTAATCAAACTTAATAAAATTAAGCTTTCTTAGGACGCTCAACAACGTCTACCAAAGTCCAAGACTTAGTCTTAGAGATAGGCGCACATTCACGAATAGTAACTGTATCGCCTGTTTGAGCAGTGTTGTTCTCGTCATGCACGTGCAACTTGGTTGTACGCTTCATGAATTTACCGTATACCGGGTGCTTCACGTAACGTGCCACAGCAACAGTGAAAGACTTGTCCATCTTGTCGCTAATTACACGGCCTTGTAGAGTACGGATCTTCTCGCTCATTATGCACCTGCCTTCTGGTTGATAACCGTTTTAACAC
>CEVA01033298.1_pt1 | contig 19288 bp, 13 predicted proteins | sample 361521 | NCBI WGS metagenome assembly CEVA01 (sample SAMEA2622823, study PRJEB7988) | marine metagenome | isolation source: saline water (ENVO:00002010), including
TGATCTTTTAAATGTTCAATCTCAACCTCCAATAGGAGATCCAAAAGGATTTTTACCTGATGATTTGATATCAAGTATAGCTGGTGAAAAATTTGATGCACCAGATATTGATTTTCCTCGACAGAAACAGGATTCATTAAGTATTAGAAGAGGAAGCCTTGATCCTTCTATTGAGCCTGAAATGGTAGGAGATATATTAGATGGTAGGAGCGTAGATTTTAGCAAAGTTAAATCTAATCTTGGCGGTGAAGCTCGAATACCAACATATACAAGATCTAGTGAAAAAGATAATTTCGAAAAGAAAACAAGAGTAATGTCTGGAATAAGAAGAGCTGGTAGTGAATTTGATCTTCCCGCACAGGCAGTTGCTCAAGAAAAACCTGAAATAGGCTCTGGAGCAACATTAAAAGATTTTTTTGCAGATGTTGGATATAAAGAACTAGATAAATTTAAAGAAGCAATGACACCAGGTGGCGAAGCAGGATCATCTATTGCTGATAAAATAGGTGGATTAAAAGACAAATTTGGTGCAATGAGAGAGAAATTTAGCGGATTAGATGACAAAGTTACTGGAATGCTTGATAAAGGTAGTGCTTTAAGTGCAAAGCTGCAAGGACCATTAGATTCTGTAAAGATGATTGCTGGGGCAAATAAGCCTGCTGATGCCACTAAAGCTGCTTTAGAAGAGGTTAGTTACGGGTTATCTACGTTAGAAGGTCAAAGAAGTGATACTATAGCTAGCTATGATTCTTTTGTAGAGGCAGCTCAAGGGAAAAGGGATGCAGCTATAGAATCTGCAGGATTCGTTGGTAATACTCAGCTTAAAAAAGCTCAACAATCAACATCTAATATTGCTGTTGGATCTATAAAGAAGAAAGCTGAAGCAATAAGAGGTACACTTGCAGACTCTATGGCACAGACTGTTGCATCGGCAAAATCATCATATGATGTAGCTGAAGCATCTGCTACCAGAAGAAGACAAGGAACTATGGCTGGTATAAGGGAATCAGAGAATACTTTAAAAACAGTTGAAAAAGAATTAAAAGATAAGCTAAAAGTAGATAAAGCATTAGGCAGTATTGATAAAGTTGTTGGTGCTGGTACTTTAGCTTTAGATGTTATGACTGGCGGTACGGCTGGGTCTGCTATAAGAGGTGGATATAAATTAGGAAAAGGATTATTAACGTAGGAAAATTATTATGGCTGAATTAGAAAATATAATGAATCAATTGTACGGTGCTAGGAATAAATCTGTCCAAGGTACATATAGGACTATGAACAAGCTTTTTGAACAAGCCAATAGGCAATCTACTATTGCTAAAGGAATGATAACTACAGAATTAGAAATAGGCAAACAAAGTAATAGCCCTGAGAATATAGATTCTGCTATTGATAATATTAACAGTATTATAGGTCAAAATTCTAACGACTCACTTATAGTGGGGCTTGGGGAAGCTAGTGTAAGAAGTTTAAATGAAAAGAAAGCTCTTATTGACGAAGACACTAATATAAGAACTACTGCGGCAGATCTTTTAAGGCAAAGTAGTAACATAAAAAATCTTGATCCTAAAGATCAAAAATCATTTGAAGATGGATTAGAGTCTTTAAAGATTAGCGCAATGGAAAATATACATAGCCCTGATACAGATAAAGAAGTTAGGGAAATGATAGGTTTATTAGAAGAAAGAAACACTAATGTAAAATTAGCAAAAGTTATGGAAGAAACTGATCCTCATACTAAAGATAATCCAAGAAATGTAGCTCAAAACCTAATTCAAGATACTTATAGTAATCTTTTTGAAAATCTTCCTGATGAATATAAAAGATCAATAGCCGTTAAAGGATCTGAGGCTATTATGAATTATAGCGATGAATTTTTTACAGTAGATGCTACTAGAAATGTTGCTTTAGCTAAGATGAAAGATGACGGTTCTCAAACTTTTGATGATTGGCGAGAAGTAGGTCGTAGAAGAATTGAAAGTCTTTTTAGGAATATAGGTCATAATATTAGTGCTGTAAAATCATATGTTCCAACCTCTCCTATTAGGGGTTTAAATATAGAGGGTGGATTTGATGATGATGCACTTATGAACCCTCAATATTTTCCAAATCTTCTTTATCAGCTTGGAAGATTTATAGAAAATTCTTTACCAGAAGATTTAAGACAGGAAGCTCAAGAAGCGGCAATGGGTGCTGGAGAATATGATCCAAATTTACAAAGCTATAGTTTTAAACATATTCAAAATATGTATGATGTAGCAATGAGGGAAATGCCCAATAAGAGAGGTGCATTTCAAAAGTATTATAAAGCTTTTGAAGATAAAGACGGTAAAGACATTGGTACTAGCTCTAAACATAGGGAAGCTTTTTATTCTAGCCTATTTGGCAGCATTACAGATGCTTACACTCTATACGGTGTCATTATAGAACAACAAAATCTAGAAAGAGAATACACGAATCCTGGAGTTGGTGTAGGAGCTGAAGATGTTCCTACTACTATAGGTCCATCTAAAACTAAAACAGCTTTAGGGTTTCCTAACTAATGCCTAAAATTATTGCAAGCCCTAGTGCTACTAATTTATATCGTACTATTTTTACAGATGCTGTAGATAAGGAAGCTCTAGAAAGACCTCAGTGGATTCAGTATAAGCCACAAAGATTTCCTAATGGTAGTGGCTATTTACATGAAGATCTTTTTAATGATATTAATACTCTTGTTACCGATGGTGGTGGCAGACCTTTTGATTGGAAAAATGCTAGTTTAAGTAACGAGTTTAAAATTGGAGACGATAGTAGGGAGGATAAACTATTTAGTCATTATTATAATGTATTAGGAGATATAGCTAGCGATGATATTAATTATAATAGATTAACAGATATACATAAAAACAGAATAATTGAAGAAGAAGCTAAATACTTAGCTGGTCTTCAAAGATTTATAGAACAATCTATTCCAGAAAATATAGGTCCTGAAGGTAAAGAAGAAGTTAGAAATAAGCTAAGTAACTATCTAGATAATAAAATTTTACCTTTAATGGAAAGTACTATTAAAAAATATAGTGCTAACGAAGCTAATGAAAGAGCTGGCGATAATTGGCGAAGATCTTTTAGAACTGCCTTTTCTAGTTTAGTAAAGCAGGCTGGAAATATGGCGGCTCCCATAGGTGATGATTATATAGAAGCAGCTAAAGAGTTAGATGAAAATGATTTTCGTAATAGCATTATGAAATGGACCGATGAATACGATAAAAAAACAGAAACTGACTTAGAGCAATCTACTGGTATTTATAATTTACCTTTAGCTGAAGCTGGTAGATCTTATGGCAAAGGTTTAGTTGGGTTGGCTTGGGATAAACCAAATTATGTATTGAATAAAGCAGGAGAATATGTAATTCAAAGCGCTCTAAGTAGTTTTGTTCCAAGAATTATTGCTGCTGGTCTTGCAGCTTCTGGGGCAGGTGCTCTTAGGATATTTGCTGGTGTAACTCTTGGTTCTGGAACTGGATTTTTACAAGAAGGAGGAGCGTATTATGATGAAGCTGTTGAACAACTTAAAAAAGCAAGATCTAGAGCTCAAGCTGATGTAGTTAATAGAGACAATGGAGACATATCTCAAGAAGATTTTATTGATAGACACGGATTGACTATTGGTTCTGAATTTGAAACTGGCGATGAAAGAAGAATTAGTTATGATCAATTAACAGATAATGAAATAGAAGCAATTGCTATTTCACAATCAAAAGAATATGCAGCTTATGCTACTGCTTTTGAAATTGGAGGAACTCTTATTGCTCAATGGGGTGCTAGTAAAACTCTTCAGGGGTTAGGTAGGGTTAAGTCTAACTGGATTAAGTCTTCTAAAGGACAACGCTCTATTGCTAATTCTATTAACAAAAAATGGTTTAAGAGCCCTTATGTAAAAGTCCCAGGTCAGCTAGCTCTTGAAATGTTCTCAGAAGGATCTACAGAATATTTACAAGAATCATTAAATATGTCTATGATGGAAGACATGATGCCAGATTATATGCGCTATACTTCTTTAGAAAAATCTGATAGATTATATGAAGCTGGAGTTGGTGGAGCTACTGGTGGATTAGTTTTTGGTGGTGCTAGTATGGCTTTAACTAGAGCTGAAGATAGGATTTCAAGGTATAGAGAGCAAAAAGAACTATCTCAGGCTATGTCAGATAAGTTGGAGGCTGCTCAAGATATATCAACTAAAATAAAGGAGTCTTCAAAACCTTTTGCCGATAAGAATGATCAAATAGTTACTATTGCAATGATGGCTGATCCTACAATGGCTAGGTTAATGCCAGAGGTTCAAGAATTAACTGATGAAACTGCAGACGCTGAAGATTATTATCTTGCTCGGGTTTCAGATCAATCTTGGATGTTAGATCCAAAACAAGTTATTAAAATATTAAAATCTTACGGTGCTAAGAAAATAATGAAAGATCTAGGTTTAACGGCTGAAGATTTTTACGCAGTCTTAGGGACTAAAGCTAGAGTTCAAGCTGTTTTTGGTAAAAAAATTGGAGATGAATCTAAAGAATTTTTTGCCACTTCAAAGAAAGATATGACGGCAGAAGATAATACCGACTACTCTGGCGACCAAGAAAGCAATAACACAAATAACGAAAGAACTTTAGGTAAAGCATTTCAAGATCTTCGGGCTCAGCATACTGAAGCTGAAAAGAGATGGAAGAATACTAAAAACCCAGAAGATAAAAAAGAGATGGATCGTCTTTTTAAAGAGATGAAAAAGATTACAGCTAATAAAGACAAGAGAAAAGCTAGAAAAAATATTGCTAGTAAAAATAAAGGTACATTCACTAAAGATCCAAATAGTCCTAAAATAGTTGACTTAAACCCCGATACAGCTCATAGTCAAAATCAAATATATTTACCTAAATGGGGAGAAAAAATTAAGTTTAAAATTGTTGGGGTTACTACTGCTAAAAATCCCATGACAGGTAAAAATGAAAAACAGTACCAGGGTATCCTAACCCAACAATCTCAAATGTATATCCCTACTACAAAAAAAGTAAAAATTTTTGAATCTGAAATTGCTAATTATTATGATATTAAAGGTAATTTAATAGAATCTTTAGCAGAAGATGTAGAGAAAAAAGAAGGACCTCCACCTGGTGGGGTACAAATTGGGACTCCATCTGGAATTAAAAAACCTAAAGGTAAAAAATCTACTTATGAAGTAAGTACTAAAGGTGATAAAAGATTTAGTGCTTTAAATGCTAAGTTGTCTGATGGTAGAACTATTGAAGAACATTATCAAGTAGATGTTAAAGGTTATAAATCAATTGAAGAGGGCAAAGGTAAACCGCCTAAAGATAAAAGTATAGATACATATGCTGAATATAAAGCTCTTTGGGAGCAATGGGCTGATGAAAATCCTGAATTAATAGCAGAATTAGCTAAACTATCAGAAGGTAAAACTCTTACTGATATGTTTGCTAAGACTAAAGTATCTCAGGCTAGAGCTTTAACCGATATTTTAATTGAAAGAGGCTTAAAGTTAGATAAAAAACCTCCAGTTAAAAAACGTAAGCAGAAAAAATATGAAGATAAATCAGAACTACTTGACCCTACTCAACCTACAGAGCCTGATGATGGATGGAAGGTAGCAATAGGTTGGGCAAAGAAAAAACTTGATGAAATTTATAAAGATTTAAGAAGAGCTGCTGAAGCTAAGCCTGAAGATGTTTATGAAAGATTTCCAAGAATTTATGGAAATCAGAAAAAGTCAGAAGCTTTAAAGCAGATAGAGAAGGAAATTGCTGATAGCAAAAAGGATTTAGCTTTACTTGAAAAAGACCCTATTAAATATTTTGAAAAACAAATTGAGTCATATGAGAGGACTATAGCATCTGAAGAAGGACGACAAGTAGAGTTGGAAAAAGAGCTGAAAGAAATGGATGAGGATGCCTCTTATAATGAAAGAAAAAGTCTTGAGGATTCAATTAGCGGTACAAAATTACTTATAAAAAATTGGAAGGAACGGGTAGAAGATTATAAGAAAATTCTTAAAGCAGATGCTCAGACTTCTGCTACAAAAGAGTCTAAAGCTGCAGTCGAGGAAAAACCTGAAAAACCAATAGAAAAAATGTTCGTTACAGAACTTAAAGAACTTGCTAAAAAAAGAGGAATTGATATATCTGGTTTAAAAAAGAAGGCCGATATAGTTAATCATATATTATTAGAGGTAGCAAAACAATCAGATGAGCTAAATGCTTCTCAAAAGAAAATCGCTCAAGAAGCGCAGGATCTATTAAAATCTAAGCAAAAACAGAAAGAAACTCTTAGTTCTAACGATGATTTTGATAATCTAATATCTAGTGAACCAGATACAGAAAACATTGGGGAATCAGATATTGCTACAACTGCTCAAAATATGGATGACGAACTTACTGGCGATGATGCTCCACATGAATTAGCAGATGATGAGGAAGAATTTAAACCTTTTATATCTTGGAATAGAAAAGGTGGCTTAAAAGGTAGGGATCTACGAAGAGCTGGGGCTGCTTTTGCTACTGCCTGGGAACAAACTAAGCAAAAATATGGTGTAGATAATACTTTTTTTAGTATTTGGAGTAAAATGGTAAGCAAACATCTATCAGATTCCCCTATTAAAGGCGTTTTTGATGATTGGGTTGAAGAGTTTTCTAGTGATCCAGTTTCTTTTCCAATTGATCCAGATACACTAGTTAAAGATCATTATGGATTAACTGGGGTCTCAAGCCTTGAAGAATTAGAGAGTCTTCCATTTACTGACGATGAAGTTCAAAATTGGATACACGCAGCTACATATGCTGGTGAATTTATAAGAGAATCTATAGGTGCTGACTCTTTAGATCCTAGCGTTGGTAATTCTTCTGCAAATAATACTAAGGCTATGAATAATACTTTCTTTGCTGTTATGGGAATAACCCCAACAGATAGACAACAGGCTGCTTTATATGAGGCAGTTAGGAAGTCTGGAAGTTTTGAAGATTTTATACAAATTCTTTCTAGTGATGAATTTATAAAAAATAATAGTTGGTTTTTAATGAGTGGTAGGAAAGCATCTCAAATAATAGATGAAACCGATTCTAATAGAAGGGTTGCTTTGAGATTTTGGCTTAATAGCAATCCTGTTAATAAAGCAAAGATTAATAGAGGTAATACTAGCGGGACAATAAGAACTCTTTTAGGGACATGGAATCAAACAAAGCAAACGTGGAACTTTGTTTATAAGAAAAAAGAAAATAAAGGGTTTCTTAAGAAGAATAAGAATTTAGACTGGGTAAGAACTAGGATGATAGAAAAGTGGGGTTTAGATCCTGATTCTTATGCTTATATATCTCTTGATGATCTTTGGGGATGGGTGTCTTATGAAGATAAAGAAGGTGTAAAAAAATGGGGAAGAAAACCTTTTAAAGGAAGAAAAAATATAACTCGTCCTCAGTGGCTTAGATTATTTAAATCACTCATAAAAGCTGATTTTATTCCAGTTGTAGTTCGTGGTGACGGTAACAATATTTTGTTAGCAAAGATAAAAAAAGAACATTATATAAATGCTGCTAATTATAGAACTTATTGGGCAAATGAAGGTATTACTGAGGATAGGGCAAAAGAAATTATAAAGATGTATATACCAGAATTTAATAACCCAGATCTAATAGACTTTTTTGCTGATGGATCCGATCAAAGGTTTATGGCTGCTAATATTGCAAGACATGAAATGTATAAGAGAATATACGGTAAGGATTATTATAATGTTAGCGGTAGAGATATACAAAATAGATCTAAAATAGCACTTACCCCAGCTTTATCTAATCCTAATATGCCACCTAAAAAGGTTATGGTGTTTGACTCTAAAGTTGGTGATGGAGAAAATTCTAATGTTACGTTTAGAATGAAACTTAACGATGGTACTATCAAAGATAATAAGCTAGTTCAAAACATAGATAATATGTGGCAATATATACTTGATGGAATGACTATGGTGTCCGAACGTGTACTAGCGGTTGATTATCCTAAATATTTAGGAACAAAAGGTAGGGCTAGGAGAGCAAAAACTGTTCATTATCAAAGATTTGGTGACGGTGTTATGATGAACAAACACCAGGAAATGTCTATGTGGCTACCACCTTGGGTTGATAGTGCTCAAATAATGGATGGAGATCAAGTTATTGCTGAATTTAAAAGAGATGAAGATGGTTATCTTAATATATATGATGCAGATGGTAATTATTTAGACTATTTAATGTCTGATGATGAAGCAAAAGTTAGAACTGGTGAATACGTTGGTTATAATAAGGCTTTTGATATTATGGGTGAAGCGATAGGTCTTATTCAATTTCCACACGAACAAGAAAAGCAAAGATCTAAATTTTATCCTCAGCTAATGAATTACTTTCCAGAACCTGCTATGCAAGAAGCTGTTATGGAGATGTTTAATAATCCAGATCCAAAAAGATTTCATACCGCTAAATCATTATTTAGAAGATTAATAACCATATCTGAATCTCCAAAAGAGTTAGATGCTTATTTACTAAGCCACTCTGGTAGATTATTAGAGAACGAGAGTTTGTCATATATATTAGCCGCTAAACTTGGTGCAGGTTTTCATTCTTCTGGCTTAGAAAATGCTAGAAGGATACTTAAAAATGATATATTAGAAGGAATATCTAGCTTTTTTCAATTTGGTAGCAATTTAGATTTTAGAATGGATCCTACTGGGTCTGTAACTGATAATGAAATAATATTACCTGCTGATCATAGTATTATAAAAAATATTGTTAATAGAATGAAAAAAGAAAAAGGAAGAGATATTACCGTTAATGACATAAATGATTATTTGGAAAGAAAACCTACAGAGGTTATGGTTACAAGAAGTCCTATTCCTTCTAGATTTGGATATAGGGTATTAAGAGTAAAGATGGTTACTGAGGGTATGGGAGATACATTTATTGTTAGCCCAAGAGTTGTTAAGGAAGTGTTTGAGGGAGATGGTGATGGAGATAAAGCTTCAGTCTTATTTTTTGATAAAGCATTTCAAAAAGTTGGAAACATGTTTAAAAGAAGACAACCGAAGAAGCTTGGTGGCAATATAGGCATTTCCCTAAAAGGTGATAAAAGAGATTATAATGTTGGCAACATTCAAGATCTAGTAGAGAGTATTATGGCTATGCAATATGGTAAAGGAGCTATATCTGAAATAGGTTCATTCGCTAGGCAAATTGGTGTTTTATCTACTTGGCTTGAAGAGATTGATATAGTAGATCCTGAAGGTAAGGAAATAAGAATATCTCCTCGCAAATTAGATGATACTGTTTTTGATGAGGATATGGGGGAAAGTCATTCTGTTTCAAATATGGTTAGAAGATATATGCAAGCTGCTGTTGACCATGCAAAGTTACTATTGTTAGATAAATGGGATTATAGTCTAAATAAACTAATGAATATGTATTTTAAGAAAGATGACGGTACTTTATTAGAACCAGAAGAAATAAAAATTTTAAAACAATTGTTGTTAAACCCGATTAAAAAAGCTGGTGATTTATCTAGAGGTAATTTAGGGGGTAGGGAAATACCTTTTTCAGAATATTTTGAAATAAGTTCTATTTATGAAGATTATATTGCTCAAAGACATGATGAAGTTCATGAGTTTGAAGATGGTTCTTCTGTACATATTAAAGGTAAAGAAGGTGCTAACCATTATTATGATCATTTAGCTACTTTCTTTGCTAAGGAACTAATTAAATATAATAAACCTATAGACTTTTTTACTTTCTCTAAAGCTAAAACTCAAATGGCTCATTTAATAGCAGCTGAAATGCTACAAGATGTAATGCCAGAAAGAATAATTAAAACAGCTATGAAGCAATTGGGAATAAAAGGTAAACCTACGTCTGCCGATATGGCAAAAATTAATAGACATTTGCACTCAGCTCAAATTTCTGCTCAAAAATTAACTAATGATATTTCAAATTTATATAAAAGAAAAGAAGTTGAAGCAAAAGAACAACCTGTAGACGATCCTGATGAAGCAGAAAATTTATTTAATATAAACAAATGGTCTTATGATCCAGATGCTAGAAAAATTTATGAAAAATGGGCTAGAATATATGATTCTATGAGCGATGCTCAAAGAATGGCTTTTACCACTGCTTACTTAACAACCACTGCTAGTGCTGAATTTGGTTACCGTAGAAAGAATCCAGGGTTAATGCCTCCAGCTAATAGAGGTTCTGATACTGTATTGGGTCCTAATACCGTATCAATGTACTATGAATATTATAATGAAGCTTTGACTCAAGCAGATTTTCTCTCTAAAGATGATATAAAAGAGCTTAGCCCTATGAAAAAACTTTATAAATCTATATTCGAAGAAATGGGGTGTATTTCATGAGTAGTAATCAATGTGTAAGGGGTGAGGATACTGTAAAAGATGCTGGTACTAATTTAAAATTAGAATCACAAATGAAAGGAGAACATTTAAGCAACTTAGAAAACAGTGAAGAATATGGTACTAGGGTTAAAAATTTTATTAGTGCGTTGTCTAGAATCAAGAAAAGAAAAAAATATAATTTTATACCTAACGATGAACTAGAGCCTATTCTTAAAAAAACTTTTGGTAAAGACGCTGATAAAGGAAGATGGCTTATGCATATTAGCTCTGCTTTAGAGAGAAGAGATGACTTAAAAGATCTTTTTGATGAGTTTGCTAGTAATTTAATATTACAATACTCCAATAGGAGCGATCCAGAATCAGAAAATTATATACTTAGAGTAAAAGAAGATGGAGGGTTGGTTCCAAACTTAGAAAAGTTGCCAGTAGGCTTGTTAGCTCAAATAGGTGGCATGTTAGCAGCAATGATGAATGTTAAAGCTGACTCAGATCTCAATATAACAACTGGTTGGATTGGTAATTTACAATTAGAGTTTATTACTCCCATGAGGTTAGCACAGATGACTGCTAACTTACCTTTCTATAATTTTATAAAACGATTAACATATTATAATCAAAATGTAGAACAGCAAACAAGGCGATTTACTAGAAAAAGACCTGAGAAAAGAATAAGCGCCAAAGAGGAGTCTAGATACCCAGGTAAAAGAATTTTATTTAATAGAAAAGATTATGGTCTTGTTGAGCTAATGAATACTGCAGCTGGTCATTTAATGCAGCAACCTCTTGCTGATTTATTTGGAGATAAAGAAGACTTGCTAGAATTAACAGCTATGCTATTAAGAGGTCAAGCCTATTTTGATGAAAATGGTAAAGTTTGGGTCTATCAAAGAGAAGATAAAGTTAAGGGTAAGTATTATCCAGGAACAAAAGATCCTATATATTCTTTTTTTGATAGAGCCCCATACATGATGAACGAAGATCGCCAATGGATAGGTTTTGAAAAACCAATATTAGGGGATAAGCAATTAGTTTTTGATGCTAAAAAGATAACTAAAAAAAATCGTGGTCCTGGGAACTGGTATGGGATGAACCAATTGGAAATATATTTGAACTATGTACGATCCATACAAGATATTTTAGATGAGTCTGGAGTAAACTTTGTTGCAGAATATAATAGTATAGTTGATAAAAGAGATGAATTAAGAGCTGCTATTAAAAGTCTGCCAGAAGATAAGCAGAAAGATGTTGCTAAATATTTAACTATGCTTGATAATGAATTTGTCCAAATACATGGCTTAACAGAGTTCCAATTAATTAATACAAAAAAGAAATCTTATTTTCCAAGATTATATACTGCAGGTAAGAGAATTACAGCTATAAGAGCAGCTCAAGAAGAGTGGACAAAAAGAGTTGAAGATGCTTCTATGTTGTACGAAGCAGAAGAAAACCCAGCTAAGAAGATTGAAAGATTTGGAGACTTAGTAGAGAGTAATAGAAATTTATTATTATTAAATCAAAAATTAGAAATATTATCCGATCCTAACATATTAAGAGATACAACTCAATCTGATAATCCTATATTTGCCGACAATTATGCTAAACACTTTAGAGAAATAACACATTTAATACCTATAAATGTTGCTAGAACAGATGAATTTGTTATACAAGATTATATATCTGAGAATATTTCTAGTATAGAAAGAATGAAAGTTGTTCTTGAGTTAGCTAACTTAGCAATTAGCAATATAAGTAAGCCTAGAAGCATGAAATATGCTATAAACTTATTTAAAAGAACTTTTGGGTTCCCTGATGCTGAGGGAAGTATTTTTGGAATGAGATTTCAAGATGATTCTTTGGGAAGAATGCTTAATAGAATTGGAATAACTACTGATCCGAATGCAACAAATAGAGCTTTTAGAACATTAAATTCTGTTAATGTAGGTAATCTTCTTTCCAACCCTTTGGACGGAGTGCAAAACTTTAGTTCTGTACTTCAAGATATACTCAATAGTGGTCGAGAAGAATTTAATATCGCATCTCAAATGCTTAGAAAAAACAGAGATTATTGGATGGAAAAAGCAGAGAATGCTGGTATTACTGTATATATTAAGTATTTAGAGGGATTTTTAGATAAAGCTTTTAGAGCTAATGAACTTGAGGATTATAAAGCAGCTAAAAAACATATACTTAAAGCAATTAATAATATAGAAAATCAGCCTAGGGATAGCTCTAGAAGAGAATTAAAAAGATTATATAATAATGATTTAAAGGTTTTAAAACGTGAATTTCCAAGTCTTGTTAATAGAGTAGCTAGACAAGTTGGTAATTATGCTATTCAAAGAAGGGTGGAAGTACGAAAAGCTGAAGGTAGGGTTAAGGGTGCTGCAAAATTTATATTAAATGCTTATGGAATTATGCCTTCAATTGAGCAAACAGAGACAGATCTTAGGGTTACATCTTATATAATTGCACATAATAAAATAAAAAGACTTCTAAAAGGTCAAAGAATGTCCACATCTAGAATAGATGAATTGGCTAGAAATTATGTATTTTTTACTCAATTTGGATTGGAAGCACAACATGTTGGAGATATGTTTGGAACTACATTGGGAAAATGGTGGGGGTCTTTAGGTGTCTGGAGGAACCAGAAGTTTGGATGGAGTCTTGATACTCAACGTCAGTTAATAAGAAGCTATTATAAACCTGGGACTTTATTTGATCAAGACGAGGAAGGAAGATTATTAAACCCAAAGGATAGAAGTAAATTAAAGAAAAGCGGCATGAAAGCCTGGGCAGCTAGTAGAGCTTATGCTGACGCTATAATAGCCTTATTTCATCTACCTTGGCATGGAGCATCTTATTCTAAAAGAGCTGAAGCCTATAGAAGACTTGCTCCAGCTATTAGAAAAGGTCAAGGTCATTTAATGTTACATGGATTAGCTACATCATTTTTTACATTTGCTGTTTTTATTAATCCAGCATGGATAAGCATCCCTTTTTTACTTAGCGCTAGAAGAGCTGTGCAAACAAAAGGAGCACATAAATTTGGTTATGGATTAAATGATCCTTTATATGCTTTAATATTCGCATCAGGGGCTTTAGTTCATAATATAGCAACTGGAGATGAAGAAGATTGGGAAGATAAGAATTTATTTCTTGGAAGTAGAGTAATGAGGAATTTAGTTGGGGTTGGAGGAACTGATACGTTCTTAACTCTACTTGCAATAAATAGAGCTTATGAAGCTTATATAAGTGGGGAAACCCCAGATGATAGTTATTGGCAGAATCCCGCAGCGCAGCATTCATTCTCTGGTGGTCTTTATGGGGAAAGTTTAGGAGCGGCTAGAAAAGGAGCTGAGAGAGTAACTTCTGTTTTTGGTGAATGGGATTATGATAGAGAAATGCAAAAAAGAGCTGGAAAAATTAGTAGATATTATAAATATATGAGAAGATAGGCAGCTCTCGCTCAGTCGCTCAGTCGCTCGTGCCTCGCTCCTTCGCTCGAGCTGCGAAGAATGCATTAAGTCTTTGTTCTCTATATTGCTTATCATTCATCTCCGTTAATTGAATCATTCTTTTGTGTGCAGCACCATTTTCTTTTATAGTTCCTATTTTTAATAAGTATTTATAAAAATCTATTAATTCAATCGTTGCCATTTTATTATTATATAATCTTTTTCCGAAGTTTTCAATTTTCATTTTTTCTCTCCTTTTATTAGTTCTAGATAATCATCATAAGGTAATACAGCGTAAGGAATACCTCTATCTTCCTTAATTACTTGTATATCAACATTTTCATTTGGCATCATCCATTTAGCAATTTGCTTTCTAGTTTTACACTGTACCTTAATTTTTTTATTTATGAGAACATCTACTTCTTCATGCTCTCCTAGAGATTGACCATTAGATCCGTATGCTCTTTTTGCTGCTATCCCCTGATCTTTAGTCATAGCAACAATAAGTCTTTCAAATCTATTTCCTTTTGATTTTGATTTAGATGGCATTTTTTATCCTATTCATTATAATTTCTGCTACTTGTGGAACAATAGCGTTTCCTAACCCTTTAAGTCTGTCCACCCTATGGGGAACCCCATTAGCCACTCTACCCACCTTGGGTTCAACTGTCCAGTATTGTCCTTTTCTTCTTTCTGTCTGTTGATCTCCGCTGTTAAGCTGTCGAATCTCTTCTTGTCGTTCCAATGAGTATTTGCGTCTGAAGCTGTAGGTGTTGGCATTAGTTTTACAAACCTTCCTAAACCTATGCTCCCATCTACGCCATTTTGATTTATCTTTCTTATCGATCCGCTTTTTAATCTTTTGAATGAGTCTTTTTTCCCAATTATTGAACCTACTGTTCCATCTGAGGCTACTGGAGTTGGAATAAGTTTTTTCTTCTGTAATTGTTTTTTCCCCTCGATTAGCTCCGCTAAACCTCGACCGTATCCTTCTGTCGTCCTGCCTGGCTCTTGGCTTCTTGGGGTAGGCAACAATCCATATCCTTTTTCTTTTATGCCATGCTCCAACATCGTCTGCTCCGATAACTTGCCACTCCGCATCATACCCGATTTTGGCAAGGTCGCAGAGTACACGTTCAAGTCCTCGATGAATGAGCATTGGTACGTTCTCAATGAGTGCGTACTTAGGTCGTATTTCGCTAATGATGCGATACATCTCTGACCAAAGACCTGACCTTTCTCCTTCAATTCCTGCTCCTTTCCCTGCTATACTTATATCTTGACAGGGAAACCCGCCAGTCAATAAGTCTATGTTCTTGATTTCTTTTCCATTTAATTTAGTAATATCTTCATATATGCTAACATTAGGAAAATTCTTTTTAAGTACTTTTTGAGCGTATTCTTCTATTTCACAGAAACCTACTATTTCTAATTCATCTTTCCAAACCCATTGTGCAGCTAAGGCAAAGCCGCCTATACCACTAAATAAGTCTAACATTCTCATTTTAATCTCCTAGGTTTAGGGGTGTGCAGATTGATGTCAATTAGAGTTAGTTGCATGTCTAAAACAACTAACTTAACATAAGGAGGATATACTTTGCACACCCCTATTCAAATAAAGATTCAGAAGCTACGTGTTCTGTGTGTTGATCGTTTGCGACTGGAGCATCAGTTTCATAAAACCTTGCTTTATCTCCATCAAATCCAACTTTAAATGTTCCAGATACTCCATATCTTACTTTAGCAGCTACCAATTGAGAGAAATCTCTCCCAATCTCTGAATTTTCATAATTAATTTTATAATCATAATATACAAATATGACATTTTCAGCTATTTGCTCTATAGATGAACCTTCAGCTAAATCACTCATCTTTGGTATAGAATCAATTCTTCTTTCAATATCTCTATTTAACTGACTAACCAATATTGGTATTGCTTTATACTTTTTAGCTATCCATTTATATTCTTGCATAACATATTCTATTTCAAATCTTCTTGCATCCATGTCTTGAACTCTTACCAATTGAATGTAATCATCTATAATTACATCTGGTCTATGTCTTGATATTGCTGAAACTGTCTCAGGCATATCATAAACATCATCATACATGATTAATTTATCTTTGTATTCTGTAGTAATGAATTGAAGTACTGCATTAACCTCTTGTCCGTCTTTGTCTGTTATGCTACCACATCTAATAGATCTATAGCTTATATGATTAGATAAATTAACAATTAACTTTTTCATCATTTCAGTATTGGTCATTTCTCTATTAATAACCATAACTTTCTTATCTTGCTCTAATAAATTCTTTATAAGATTCATTGCAAATGTTGTTTTCCCGTGACCTGGTCTTCCTGCTATAACAGTTATTTCTCCTGGAGTCATTCCTCCCGCCATTCCATCCAATTGATTAAACCCAAACTTTACTAATGAATCATTATTTCTAATACTTTCTATCGTTTCTTTAGCACACTGTGCTATATCAAATTCATTAAAAGATTCTCCATCTAAGAATTGATCACTAAGAGATCTTACTAATTCTAATATATCTTTATATTTCATAGAATCATCAGTAGCATTTCTTTGAACTTTTCTTGCTTCTTTAATGATCTCTCTAGTTCTATATTTCTGATATATTATTTTAGCATGACTTTCAATATTAGCTGTTGTTGGTATTCCATCTATTAAACCAGTTGCCCAATATGAACTAATATTATATCTATCCTTATTCTTTACTATTGCAAGAGTTGTAATAGCGTCAGCTTTTTTATCCTTTTCTAATAGTTCTTTTATAACCTTAAAGAATACCCTATTCCTTTCTGAATAAAATACTTTAGGATCTGATATATACTTAACTACCTTTGGATATAATTCATTATCGATTAATAATGAACCCAATACACTTTCTTCTGCTTGTATTGAATGTGGATACACTTTACTTTGTATTATCTCTTCTTTTACCTTTTTTACGTAACTTTTTCTTACCATTAAACCTCCTTACTTGTGTGGCTGGTGCTATGTGTTTTCTTCCAGTCCAATAATTTATGTCTTCTTTATCGCAACCTATAGGTGGATTTGTAAAACAAACTAATGAAGCTCCAGGAGTATGTTCTATTACATATCCTTCAGCTCCACCGTTTAAACAAAAATATTGACCTTTAGGTAAATTTTTTAATAGAAAATATCCTTTTTGTGCTTTTTCTTTAAAAAGTGGTTTTATTTTTTTGTGTCCCATATAAACTATATAGATATTACACTCCTCATCCACCGTTTAATATTTTTTGTTCAATTTCTCTAACAGCTCCTTCTAATATGCTACTATCTGGTGCTCCTATGACATTAAGTTTTTTAAATCCTTTTAAAGACTCTAATAATACTCTAGCTTCATCGTGATTATCTATTCTTAATGCATAAATTTTATCATCTCCAATTGAAGATACCATTTTTTTTATTCCATTTATATTCTTATATACTTTCACTTTTCATTTCCTTTATTTTGCTTTCATTAACTGTATCTATCATAAAAGAAGTTTTGTCTTCTTTACATTCTTCACACCATAATCCAAATTCTTCTTTGGTTACATTTTCATATCTATCCCAATATTCGTTACAGATATATTCTTCCATTTGACAAGAACAGGTAGGGCATTTATCTGCCCAAGATGGATGTATTCTCATTTTAATCCTCCAAGGTTTTAAGGGGTGATAAAGCGCCAACTTATTCACTTAAGACAAGTTCTTTTAATATTTCAACACAACATGGTTCAAATAACATAAAGAAAAAACTCAAGATTATCACCCCTAAAGTTTAATTTTTATTAAAAAGGGCACAAAGAAATTAGTACCGAGATTTTCTTCTAGCAACTTTTACCTGCTTTAAAAGCATACTATTTTTAGCAAATCTTCTTTCATGCTCATATATAGACTTTACTTCTACCTTATCTAGGTCGGGCGGATTAGATCCATACATTTTTCTTTCTGCTTTTAATTTAGCTTCTTTCTCTTCAGCGTTTCCAAGTATAATTGCTTGTAAATATCTCAATGTTTTAGCTTGCTTACCATAATTATATGCATCCCAAACTCTAATCCCGTGTCTTATATCTTCTTCTGAACAAACATTAATTGCATATAAAAATCTATATTTATATTCTTCAGGCATAGATCCTTTATATATTGTTTTATTAATATCTGTAAATATCTTTTTTAAAGAATCTCTTATATCTTTAGGGAATTTAGTATACATACGTTTTGCAGCTCTTTTTACCTCCACCTTATCATCTATATATCCACAAGCTATGCATTTATATTTACCCTTACTCATCATCAACCCACTTTCCATTTTTATCATATTTTATCTTCACTTGAACCCACTCATTATTATTATCTCTTACTTCCCATGTGAAAATTACACCACTTTTTAATTTATTCAACTCTATAGAGTCTAAAGGGATTTTTATTTTACTTATCATCCCATCCTCCTATTCCTTTTATTATTAATATGGACACTAATAAAGTAGCAATTGTAATTAGTATCCAACCTAAATCTATTGGATAAAACATATATCCTCCTTTTTTAAGGCCTGCCCTACATATTAAATCAAAAACAATGTTATTTGTTTTCTATTTTTACGTGTTGAATATAAGACAGGCCTTTGATCTTTTTATTTAGAATGGTAACAGATCATCTGATTCCAATGGAGTACCATCTTTCCAGGTATCCCAATATTTAACATCTGGAGCAGATTTAGTTTCACCATCCTTTTCCCATTCTCTAGTCTTAGTAGTAATCTTTACTGGTTTACCAACCAAATTATCACTATCTATTTCATCATGACTAGTAGGTATAACAATACAATCTTTCTTAACTTCTCCGATTGTTTGTTCTTTCTTTTCTAATGGGTAACCCGCAGCTTCTAAGAAATGATACAATCTTAGATTGGCTGAAGGTTCAGGTTCATTACCATCACTATCTTCCTTTGTAATAAACACACTTGGCCATACTTTCCTACCATCAAATCCATTTTTCCCATCTTTTATAGTAACTTCTAACTTTAATATATCAACTGTGCCATATTTAGTCTTAAGATCTGTTATAGGTTCTTGTACATCTGTTATGTGCCCGTAATATACACCGTCTGGTAATGGTTTAAATTCAGCAGTATCACTGCTCGTTTTCGCTGTCAGTTCTGACAACTCCACTGTCATCGCCATTTTCATTCTCCTTTTCTGGTTTTATTGTTTTAAGCATTTCAGCATGTTTAGCTTTTAAGCTTTCAACGGCTGAATCATAGTTGCTTGTCGTTATTTTATTTTGTTTTAAAGCATTTTTCCATTTTGTTGCTTCTATTGGAGCCATTCCCTCTCCAACCATCTTCTTAAGAAGAGCCTCAAATGCTTTAGATTGCTTATCTGAGATA
>CEVA01158378.1_pt1 | contig 19286 bp, 18 predicted proteins | sample 361521 | NCBI WGS metagenome assembly CEVA01 (sample SAMEA2622823, study PRJEB7988) | marine metagenome | isolation source: saline water (ENVO:00002010), including
CTCCCATCCGGCATCGGTTGACTGCAAATGGACACATCCTGTTATTTACGTGGCCGCGCGGGAGGCAGGCAGGTACGAGCTTGCCAATCTTCCTCGCGATAAAAGCTGGCCGCTTTTCCAGCGAGCGTACGCTATTACTGTCCGTCGAGTCTTGGAGGGGGAGGACCTCAGCGGAGAAATTCCGAAAGCCCTACCCCAAAAGCCGGAACCGCGTCCGGTCGATCCAAAGGTAGCGCAGCAGCACATCGAGCGGTTGAAAAAGATGTTGAAGGGCGGTGAGTAGTCGCCCTTAAATGACAATTGAACAAAATCTATAGGCCAAGTTTAAATAATAAGCTCAAGCCTCCAACTTAAACTGCTCTCAGTTTAGCTTGCTATTAAATGATTAAAAAAAGCATTGACCATGAAGGCAAGTTAACTACAATAATTTACATGACGGTTACGTCACTTGATTGAAAGCGCGGAATGGTGTGAAGCCAGTTGGTCATTGACCCCGTTAGCGAACTTTTTCGAAGGGCCACTTTTTAGTGGCCTTTTTCGATCTTGTCTTTTTGTTTTTGCCTTTTCTTAAGCTTTGATAGGCTCACAGCTGGCAGGAACGGTGATGGCCGATACATCCTTGCCTTCCTGTTTGCGCCGCTTTCTAAAAATCACTCTTTTTGTAGATCCCAACGTGCCTTTTACGTGGTGGTTTTACAATTTGTTAACTCGCGCTCTCACCCTGCCCCTTAGTCTTGTATGCATCCCTTAAGCCCAGCCTATTTTTTGAACCCCAAAAACAAAACTGCATTCGTTGTTTTTCTCAAAAGTCACTGAAACACTACCAATAGGTGGTTTTACGATGATTTTGGAAGGGGAGACTGTCTGAGTCCTAATTAATGCGACCGAAACACTACCGATAGATCGCTTTTCGATGACGATCAAGGAGAGTTGTGGTTGCGCTACATCAAAAAGCCATCAACAGGTGGCTTTTTAGTTACAACAGCCATTTTTCCAAGTGACCGATTTGTCCAAATTGGGCAGTTTTGCGTGCCGAAGTTCAAACGACTACAGGCCAGAATCTCACTGAGGCGATTACTCAGGAGATAATGAATGAAACTTCACCCTCGACAATGTCAGCAATGTTCTGGCGCTTCAATTCTCTCAATTCTTGAGAATGCATCTGATTCAAATTCTGTAGAGCAAGCTATCACATCGATCGCCAACGGTCTGATGTTTGTGGCAAGGAGAAACCATGAGTATGAGACACGGAAATTGGCTATGTCTTTCCTTCGAATCGCAGAAGCCAGTCACCCCACTCTATCGAGCGGGGACCCCAAATTAGCACAAGAAAATTCCGTGCTTTGCCCGGATTTTTCTCCACACCCCACTCACCGTGAGTGGTCTGTCTCATCCGGCGCAGTAGCGCCTTCTGAGGGGACTCCCTGCGCCTCTGCACATGCAGAGTTGCAAGGGAGTCGCACACAAGAGAATCAGGGATAAAGGGGACTACAATGGGAGTTTCTAAGGCGTATCGCGTACAAATATATCCACCTAGACAAGTACATATATTGTTGAAGCAATTAGCTAAAGAATCAGGACAAACGGTTAGTAAAACGGCTGTGTCTTTGATTGAGCAGGCATTAAATAATGACTCAACACTGCACGAAATCAGAAATGTACAAGTGGATCAGAAAGAGATTTATCAGCAGCTAATTAACCTGCTGTCAATCAACGTGGCAACGACAGACTTTCTGCTCAAAAAGACCTGCTCTGAGGATGAAATGGCTGAGGCTAAACAGGTCATTTCAGCGCGCACAAATGCTCTGCGTTCTCACTTTATTGGAGGGGACGATAATGGCAACGATTAGAAAAGGTCGAGTCGGTGACTTTGTTCGTGGTGCGGACACATGGCTTCATAGCCAGCAGATGTTGTTATTCAGCGGAATTTGGATCTTTCTGCCTGGTGTTTTGTTGGCGATTGTCGGTGGCCTGTTATACATCGGGATAGACGCCGATAAATGTGTCTTGCAAAACGCTAGTACATATCTTTGGGCACAATTGAAGGCACTAGTACAACCATTTTCAAGCCTGACTATAGGAACCTGTGTTGCCCTAGATGGGCGCGACTCTCTGCCATCCTCTGTGGTGATAAATGAGCCACTATTCCAGGAAGCTGCTGTTAATCTTCTCAAATCCTTTGGATGGGCTTTCAGTTCGCTCTTTGTATTGTACTTGCCTATTGGTGTTTATCTTGTTGTTAAGGCCGTTAAACGAGGTAAGGAAATCAAAGAAGACAAATATATTCGAGGGGCGAAACTTGTTTCAGCCGAAAAGTTAAAAGGTGAAATCGTAGAAAAGCATGGTGTTTCTGATTTAACCCTCGGCGATTTCCCTATACCCACAGGATTTTCAAAAAAGCATACCTTGATTAGTGGCACCACCGGGGCTGGTAAATCTACAGCACTAACTCATTTGCTTAAAGCCATTCGCGCTCGTGGAGACCGAGCCGTGGTATATGACAAGAAAGGCGAGTTCGTAGAGATGTTCTACCGGGACGGAGTTGATCACATACTCAATCCGGCAGATAGCCGCTCACACCAATGGACTCCATGGGAAGAAATGGAGTCACCATTTGATGCAGACTGGATATCTGAGACACTTTTACCTAGTTCTAATAGTAATAGCGGTTCTGAGAAATTCTTTACATCCGCTGCCAGAGCAGTTGTTTCTGCCGCACTTCAGAATTTATATCTAGACGGACCGAAGTCATTGCTTTCACTTCTTCGGGCGACAGCGTGGAATGATCTTGAGTTACTCAAAGAGCTGGTTGCAGGTACTCCAGCAGAGACATATTTCAATGAAGATAACGAGAGAACTCTCGAAAGTATCCGTTCAACCATCGTAGATGGTGTTCGTCCACTTCGCCTGTTGAAAGAAGAGAATAAAAAGGGATTCTTTTCTATAAGGGATTGGATAGTAGAAGGCGATGAACCTAATGCCGATGATAGTTGGTTATTCTTACCAGTACGAGAATCTGAAATAGAAATACAGAAACCTCTTATCTCGACCTGGATACAAGCTGCGGCCAAAGGGTTGATGGCACGCGGGGTTAATAACGAGCGGACTCTTTGGATTGTTGTCGATGAGCTACCAAGCCTCAAAAAAATTCCTGCTCTTTCAATGTTGATGGCCGAAGGGCGGGGCTTCGGTGCGGCTGTTGTTTTGGGTATTCAGGAAATAAACCAATTAGAGGAAGAGTTCGGGAAAAACACCTCTAAAACCATACTTGGCCTGTGCTCCACACAGTTTCATTTTCGTTTGAATAATGCCGACACTGCTGAGTGGGTCTCCAAAGTACTTGGTGAAGCTGAACGTGAGGAAGTTGATGAAGACTTAAACTACTCCGCCGATGACATTCGAGATGGCGTCCGGGTCAGTTCCAAACGCCAAAGCCGAAAAATTGTTCTTCCCAGTGAAATCATGGACCTGCCAGATTTGTCTTGTTTTGCCAAAATTTGGGGCGTAGAGAGTAAAGCGCGTATTGATATTCCTTTCTTGAGACTTCCGAAGATCGCTGACGGTTTTATTCAAGGTGATGAGAATGAGACGGTTGGTATGCGTCTGCTCAATGCTGCAAGAGCAATGAAAATGGAAGCTGATACTGACTTAGTTCCGAAAGAACTTTCCAATAAGCATGGTACTGAGGGGGCTAAAGGGCAATTACCAGCCCTAAGTGATATAGAACAGGAAGTAAATTCAGTGTTGGGTACGGATGGAGTGGATGATGATTTGGTATTTGGTCTGCTTGGAAAAGGAGGCAAAAAATCATGATGTCTGCGTCTTCTATTAAAAATGCCGGAGCGGCCGGTCATTACTTTGAGCATGATGACTACTATGTAGACGGACTATCTCCTTCCACATGGATAGGTTCTGGTTCTAAGACTCTTGGCCTTGCTGGTGAGGTGGATAGAGAAACCTTTAAATCACTTTTGGAGGGACGGCTCCCTGACGGACAACAGGTCGGCACTTTCCGTGACGGCGAATGGAAACACCAACCAGGAACCGACCTTACGTTTTCGGCACCTAAGAGTGTTTCTATTCTGGCAGAGGTAGCAGGCGACAAACGGCTTCTCGAAGCCCATGACCGGGCTGTCCAAGCGGTATTTCAATATATAGAGAGCGAATATATTGTCACAAGGAATCGCAACCGTACTAAGGATACCGTTGAATATGAGAAAACAGGTTCGCTGGTCGCAGCCACTTTCAAACACACAACCAGTCGTGCCCTTGATCCTCAGCTTCACACACACTGCGTGGTAATGAACTTAACACAGCGAAATGACGGCCAGTGGCGCTCAACGGAGAATAAACCAATCTTCATTGACCAAAAGCATCTTGGTCTGGTCTACCGTCAATCTCTCGCTCAAGAGGTTGGTTCTCTGGGCTTTCGACTAGAGCACCAGGGTAAAGATGGGACCTGGGAAGTTGCTGGGGTAAGTAAAGAGACTGTGCGTGAACTTTCGAAACGTTCAGAGGCAATCGGAGATGCGCTGGAGACTAGGGGAAAGACTCGTGAGACGGCCACGGCTGTGGAAAAGGAGACCGCCACGCTCGACACGCGGGATCGAAAGGTTGCCGCTGAGCGAGGTGAGCTTCTGAATCGCTGGCATGCCGAATTGGGGAAAGAGAAGTTGGAAGAATTGGAAGAGGTTATCGCTCAGTCTCGGGAAAAAATCCCATCTCTGGAGTTGCAATCCGAGGCGATTTTGGCACGGGTTCAATTAGCCAACGAAGCCGTCATGTGGGCGACTGAACACCTTGGAGAGCGTGATACATCTTGGACTCATCACGATCTAGTCAAAGAGGCTAGCCGCTATGCTGGATCGCGAGTACTACTTTCTGATGTAAATAATGCGATTGATGCTGCAATTGGCAGTGGTCAGCTCATAGAGAAGTCGGTTAGAACTTTTGATAAGGTCAGTAAGCAAGAGGTTGATGTTCGAGGATATACATCGCACGCGGCCATCGCCATTGAGGATGAGCTTCTTAGAGAGGAATATCTAGGTCGAGACCGAGTTAAGAGGCTTTGCAGCCGAGAGCAGGCGGTTGAGGCTATTTCCAATGCCGAGGAGAAGGCAAACGAAATTGGATATGAATGGAATACTGACCAAAGAAAAGCCACAGAGGGGATTTTGCTCTCTGAGAACAGGATCGTCGGAGTGCAAGGGCTCGCTGGTACTGCTAAAACAAACAGCGTACTCAGCACAATTGCCAATACAGCACGAGATATGGGATACGAAGTAAAAGGTCTTGCTCCAACCAACTCGGCAGCTCAGAGTCTATCCGAGGGCGCGAATATTTCTTCTAGTACAATTCAAAGTTTTCTAGGTCGAAGCCGCAACGAATGGGTAGAGGAAAAAAGGCTGCTCTCACAAATAGAGAAAATTGACAGGCGGCTGGAGCGTATCATCAATGCACTAAAAAGCCCTGGAGTAGACCTCAAAACAGGTACTCAGATCCCCGAAACTTCTCCCATTTATCAAAAGAGAATTGATGAGCTTTGTTGTGAAAAAGCCGAGTTAAAGAGTCAGCGTGAAGAATTAACGAAGGGATTGCAGCGATCCCCTCAACTTTGGATTGTTGATGAGGCATCGATGGTTGGTACAAAGCTGATGCACGATCTACTTCAAAGAGCTAGCCAGGTGGGAGCTAGAGTTGTATTAACTGGAGACGTTCGCCAGCTTGCCTCTGTGGAGGCTGGGGCTGCTTTTCGTCAGCTTCAGGCTCATGGTATGGAAACCTATCGACTAGAAGAGATCGTTCGACAGACTAATCGAGGTACGAGGGATGCGGTGTATCTCTCTTTAATGAAAAGGGCTTCAGATGCCTTAGCTCGATTACAAGAAAGTGGTAGTACTATTAAGGAACTGGTTCACCATAAACAAAACGGAAGAATTGATAATGTAAAAAGTGGAGAGATTCGTAGGCAAGAGCTAGTGAAAGACTATATGGGTCTTTCGCCAGATGAGCGAACTAAAAGTATTATACTTGAACCAAGCCGCGAGGGTAGGAGGAGCACTAATAAGTTAGTTCGCGACGCCCTAAAAAGAGAAGGCGCTTTGAGCGAAGAGATTCAAACTAACCAACTATCACCAGTCGATACAACCGAAGCTGAAAGACGTGTGGTGACATCGTATCAAAATGGACAAATCGTCCGATTTGCCCGTAGCTTCAAACGTGAGGGTATCAAGCAGGGCTTGTATTACGAGATCGTTGGCCGAGAGAGTCACGATATCTTACTCAAGAAGTTTGGGAGCAATGAACAGTCCGAACCGATTCGATTTTCACCTGAACGCTATGCTGCCAAGAATATTCAGTTGTTTAATTTGACTAAAAGTGGCCTCGCCGTTGGTGAGAAGATCGTATGGCGTGATAATGATAAAACTTCTGGGCGATTAAACAACGACACGGCCATAGTTGAGAAAATAGAATCCACGAACGTAACCTTCAGGCTTTCAAATGGGAAACTCAGTGAGTTTGATATGTCCACAATGGCGAATTCTCATTGGGATTATGGATACGCAATGACTGTCCATGCAGCTCAAGGTAAGACTGCTCAAAATGTATTTGTTCATGCTGAAGCGAACCGAGATGCATTATTGAACACAGAGCAGTTCTACGTGCAAATATCGAGAGCAAAGGACCGCGTGTATCTCTACACCAACTCTAAAGAGGGACTTATTAGGGCTGTTGAGCAGCGCTCAGGGCAGAAGCAGGCTGCTAAAGAAAGCCGCTACCAACCATTGGAACGGCTTGACCATTTGTTAGAAAAGCTATGGCATCAAACAACAGATCGAGAAGTTTTGCCAGAGCATTCACCTGATAGAGAGCAAGGTAAAGAGACAGCAAGAGGTGATATAGAGCGCACTTTAACAAGATAATAACTGTCTGTTGTCCAAATTAGTCATTTTGGCGTGCTGCTTAGGCTGCTCTCTTATTTCAAAATGGAATGAACATAAAACGTGAATGGAGATATCAACGTGAAAGTGTTTTTTTTGCCAATAATTACGGTTGCTTTATTAGTGGGGTGTTCTACGACTACCTCTGATAACACAAGTAACATTCTGTCAGATACGGCAACTCAAACAAACGATGAAGTGGAGCCTGATGTTCAAGCTGCACTGGATAATATGAAGGCTGTGGGGTACAAGTTGGAAGACTTTGGTAGTGATGCTTCGTTCAATTCGGCAGCTAAGATGGTTGCCGAGTTAGGGGCTGAATGGCAAATGTTTAATCTTTGGACGGAAGACTTGCTAGACCCAAGAAATCAAAAGAAAGCTTTGGATTCTATTCGTATCGCTAATGATAAGAGACGAAAAGAAGCAAGGACGATAAACTTTTCAAAAAAAGAGCGATATTCTGAGAAAGCTGATCTGGCTATGAAATATTCGTTTTCGGATTGTTTCGATGATTCTGGTCAACTGCGTTCTGCTCATGCTTATATCAACCGCTATGCGCGAAGTAATGTTGCTTCTTTTGGAATACAGGCTGAGTTGTATGAGCGTTGCTTGATTAATGGAGGTGTGGAATGTACGGAAAACGGCCAAGAGCTGGATTTGGAAAGTTTTCTAGTCAAATACAATAAAACCGCACCAGAAAATATGAAAGCTCTAGCCTTCAACCAATACTATGAAGGCTGCTCGGTTCCTACTCCGGTATCCTTCGTTCATTATACCATTTCGGCTCATGATAATGATGTTATAGGTAGCTTGATAGCTGCGAGTGCTCCGCGAGTTGGGTGGGAATCTGCGCTCAAAATGGCTCATGACTTGGTGGATATTCAATCCCGATCTGGGGTCATGAATATGATTGCATCTAATTTCTATAACTATCAAAGAACGGGATACTTTGATGCTTTCGATATTCGGCCTTTCAGAATTTCCCGAGCGAATGTGATATCGGTAATGCATGTCGGTGGAATGTGTGCAGCGTTTGGTGCAGAGACAATAGCAGGAAATAATAACGATAGTGGTATCGAAATCGACGAAATAGCAATTGCTCTGGGTGCACAACCTCGTCAACGGGATAGAGGCTATCACTGCTTGAATTGGACGGATGGTAACTGGAAGCGTGTAGCTGACTATGTGGCTGGCGAAAGTGAAGGGCTTCGTAGATTTATGTCGGTTTATTCTCCAGCATTCAATAGCTATTCGGTGCCTTATTGGAGCTACCCTGGTCCTTACCAAAATTATTCTATTTTTCAGACAAGGAACCTTAAAAAAGGAAGTGGTGTTGCAAGTTATACCGAGCGAGTAAGAGAGAAAGAAACCTGTTCGACATACGCGGCATCCCATTCTAGTTTAGCGACATGGTCCTACCCTGCTTGTGATTACTTGGAAAAGGCAAGTTTATCAATGAGGAATAAGGAGAGCATGACGCAAGCTGCTGGTAGATTGGATGCTTATATATGTAGCAGTGCAGAGGCTGAAAACGGCTACGGTCAACCAGACTTGTCGCGCTGCCCAACAGTCTTCACACGAAAGCAAATAGAAGCTGGTGAACACAAGTATTGAAACTCTTTCATTACTAATTTAGGAGCCTCTTGGGCTCCTTTTTTGTCTCAATTGGGCGATTTGACGTTCTATCTATTGGTCCATGCTCTGAAAGAATAGGATTTAGAACATCCGGGAGGCACTCAATGATTACTGGAATTTTTAAGAAGTTATTTAGGGAAGACTCTGCATCAGATTTGCGTCATCAACTATCCAGTCTTGTAACTGAAATGGAGTCATATCAAGCTGAGTTTGAACGCTTCCATGTTGATATAGCAGTGTCGGCTAGTCATTTTGAGCATATTTTGGAATCAAATAATTTTATAAGTGCAGAATGGGTTAATGGGAATCTGCATATAAAACATCATTATTAAAGGGGAGTGGTATGGAACTCAATGAAAAAGCAAAAGTTACAGCAATTTATCAAGAGCTTAGTAAAGTTGATGCTTCTGAGCCTAACAAGTTGGTTTCTACGCTCGAAAACTCGGCCAAATTAGCGGTTAAAACCATAAACAACCATACATCAAATGATGAACATATTAAAACTAGCGTTTTTAATTTTAGTCATATGAATGAACAATATAGGAGGCTTTCTCAGCAGCAGGTGAAAATAGTGGATTCTGTTCAAATGCTTGCCAAAAAGGTAGAAAGCCTAGGGTATGAGAAGCCAAGTCAAGATAACTGGTTATCCAAGACTCTATCGAACTATCAGAGAGGATATTTAGAGAATGATATTTTCACTGAAGCGGCAGGTGCTTTAGTCTGGATAGCTGCAAAAGCTGTTCAAAAAATATTTTTTGAGTCAGATAAGGATAAGCAACAACAAGAAGCGCATCAACTAAAAAAAGATATTGGAAAAATGACAAAGGTCTTGGGAGTTGAGTTATCTCGCCTTCATCAGGATACCAAATTAGAACAGCGCCATGAACAGATGTCTCAAGCGATTGGAAAAGCACAACAATTGGAACAACGTGGACAGCAGAAAGAGGCTGATAAGTTGATTGTTAATGCTTATAACAATCTATCTTCGACTGCTAAAAAAGAATACGGCTTGTATGAACCTAGGCCAGAACATCAAAAAATTATCTTCCAGGCTCAGTCTAGAGAAAAACTCCGTCATGAAGCAGAAGCAAGAACTCAGAATCAGTTGAACAGTGATCAAGTGAAAGAGCGTGATAAGAGTAAATCCATCGAACGCTGAAACACTATTACGCCTAGAAACGCACTTAGACGTAATGGTACATAGATGCTTGCCAGAAGAGTCACGAGTCGTTTTACTTCTATTTCTGGATGCTTACTTAAGGACGCCTAGGGTAGTTAAATTCTAGGCGTTTTTTATTTGTGGTAAGTTGTGGTAAAAAACTTACCACAAACACTGTTTGTGGTAGTTTGTTTAACAAAAGTGACCAAAGCAGTTTAAAAATAGATATTTAGCACAGTCTATTTAAGGCTTACGTTATGAGCGGTATGCTAAGAAGCGTAAGGCTTACTAACTTTCTATCTATTGGAAGGGTAACTTCTAAGTTCGAACCTGTATTATACACCTCTACCTCTCCTCAAAGCCTATGCTTTTAAGACGTTAAAGGGGAGCGAACTAGCTTCTTTACTCGTTATTTAGCTGAAGGAATAGAAAAGCACCTCTCGGTAGTCAATCTGATAGCTTAGACGTTGAAACAAGAGCAACGTATCAAACAGGCTTTCTAGCTTTCTGTTAAGCACTTAGTTTACTATTGATACTTCTTTATTGATCAAATAAATCGAGCGTCAAACCCCAAGGTAGGTTTTATGAAATCAAAGGACCACAAGGTCAAAAAGCAGCGTTGGTCTAGGAAAGTTTATTCCAAATACACAAAATTTAAGCGTAAATCTCGAAAGTTAAAAACGCGAAAGCAATCGTGCTCGAGAGTTCATGTTAAAAAAGCACGAACTTATACGCCTAGTTACGCGAAGCCAAAGCCAGTAAAGTTTAAGCTCAATGCAAAGATGCTAACAGTAGGTCATGTGTTTGAAGACGATAGGGCTAAAGTGTTGAGTTTTTTTGATTCCATTTGCACATTCTTGGCTAAACCAGAGAATGAGGGCTTTCGAGGAGAAGTGTGCTTAAGACTTGAGAACGTAGAAAAGGTTGATCCGACTGGTTGTGCCTTTTTATTTTCTTATCTTGAGATGTTTCAGGAACTATACCCGACTGTGCAGTTCAAAATAAAGTACCCGAACAAAATTAAGGGTCACACTGGAACAAACATTAGCACCATTCAGCCTAATCATATATTTAACCACTTGGGGTTATACAAACAATTAGGTAGCCCTAAGGCTCCTCTTTGTCATACACTGCCGCCTCCCCAAGTGAGCGTGTGGGCAACAGACTCATTCACCAATAGTGATTCAACTCTGGTGGGTGAAATTCTTAAAAGTGTTTGTAAAAAAATGCCAACGGTGTCTAACGAGCAAGTTAGGCAGATATACAAGATACTGATTGAGGCTGTTAATAACTGCCCTGAACATGCATACGATGAGCTGTTTATGGCTGCTAAAGGGCTAACCTTTAACAAAACACGCTGTCTATTCGCGATTATCGAAGATCGTCTTGTTGTTGTAGTTGGTGATTTAGGTGTAGGTATCCGCTACACTTTAGACAACGGAAAGGCAAAAAACTCATGGGAAGTCATCAAACGATGGGAACGAATGTTCAACAAGAACAAGTTGTTTTCATCTAAAGATAGTGAATATTTGGAAGGTATGATTAACATTCGAAATGTTCGTGACAGAAAAAGTCGACATAAAAAGCATGATTACCGTGGCTGGGGTGGTGTAGACCTAAAAAATGCCATCAAAGGACTGGGCGGTAAGCTTTTGGTTATGTCAGGGACGGGATCATTGTTGCTCGATGCATCAAACTCTGGCGATTTAGTCGTACAGCCTAAAGACTTTGATATAGGCCTAAATGGAACCCTAATTTCCATGTCTATCCCACTAAAAGATTAAAATGAGTAATTACATGTTGAAATTGAATGTTACTGACTTCACAAAGTACCCAGGTCCAAGGTACATAAAACTTGGTTCAAATAGTGGGGAAGAGTTTCGTGAAGAATATTTGATAAAGAAACTAAAACAGGATCCTGAGGTCGTTGTTAATCTAGATGGGGTTCTCGGTTATGGCTCGTCGTTCTTAGAAGAAATCTTTGGTGGAGTCGTGCGTGCAATGCCCGAACACCCTGCTACGGAGCACCCAAATGGCGACCCTGTGGTTAAACACTCTTTTATTACTGTTGAAATGATTAACTTCATTAAGAACAATTTGGTTTCCAATGATGATCCATCTGTAAAGAATGAGATTAGAGACTATATTTTGCGTCAAACCGAACAGTTAAAGGGTGCGTAAGATGACTTGGTGGATCGCTTTTACTATAGCAATTGCTGGTTGGTACTTCACAGCTCGCTTAAACGCCAAGAACAGTGCGCGCACCCTGATTAATCAAGAGATAAAAGAATTGCGTTCAAAGCTGCATGACCTCATTGTTTCTTGTTCTAGTGATGATTGCGAATTACCCTTGAAACCGATGGGCGAAGACTTTGTAAAAATGCAGACATATATAGTCTCTGTGCAAGAGCTTGATAAGTTGTACGAGTCTTATCGGGTATCTTACTTCATGCATATAAGAGCTTTTAGTGTTCCGAGTTCAAAGTTGAAGCTTCTGTTAGAGCATGAATCCTTTCGTGGTATTAAAGAGTTTGTTCGGAGCTGGTTGGTACCTCAATCACACGCAGCAAGTTCAAATCATTATGCGAATTTTGATATTGATGATCACGCTTCAACCATACGCCAGACACTTACTGACGATGAGGGTGATTTAACTGAAGAGAATCGTCTTGCAATGTTGAATTTGCAATACAAAAAACTCTGTTTAGCCTACCAGTTCGTTAGCTAATCATCGAGGAATAAAAGAATGAAGGAGCCAATTGGCTCCTTCATTCTTTTGGTAAGCGTTAATCCGCACCAGTAATTTGGGTTACTTAGCCAAGGAAAGACAACCACTAACGAGGTGAACCATTACAAGCCAGAAAAATGTATTATCCATTCTTTTGTATTTAAAGTAGAAAACCTGAAGCTAGCAGAGAATGAGAGTTGCTGAGGCAGCTAACCAGCTCGGGTTGCATGAGTTTCAGCTCCACGGTTGGTGCAAGACAGTCAAAAAAAAGATCTAGTCGCTGAAGTCGCCAAGCTCAGAAGACAATTGGTTGAGCAGGCTAAAGAGCTAGATATAGTTACCTCGCGAAAAAGCTAAAGTAGATTGTTATGAACTTATGCTAGAACACCACCTGCTGTGTTTCAGTGTTGTCCGTATAGCTAAGCTAAAGTGTTCGGGCTATCTCGAAGTGGTTTTTATTACTAGAAAACGCGGCCACAATTTCATTCTACGCGAGGCTAATCACCAAGAGCTTGAGACTAAGGTCAAGGAGGCTTTGACAGAAACAAAGTCCGAGATGGTGCGAGGCGTATCGAGAAAGAGCAGGTGCATCTCGACCAATCCCAACGGATCTGAAGCGAGCGAATACGTTATAGCATAGTAAGTCACTCGTTATAACGTAAAGCCTGCCCGAGAACTTTTCGGGCAGCTTCGTTCGCAGGTGCGTTTTTAAGCTTAAAGTTAGGAAACTGAGAGTTTTAGTGTCAATCTTGTTATCTATTTCCTAAAACTAAGCTTAAAAACAGGAATCGCTTGGTATCTAGTAGCTTTTCGATGGCGATTTCCTCATTTTAAGCTTAAATTGAACCATTAATATTTACTTTCCTGTGGTTCTAGCGTTGGCAGTGATGGGCAAGGGAATTCGATAGAACAAACTCTCACGTTCTGTATACCTTCATGCTCACATGCTGCGTTATTCAGCATATACAGCAAATCCTCGCTCAGCTTCGGCTTACTGTTGTACTTTGTAGTATCGACAAGAACTAGGCATGTGCTGCCGTTCCCTGCGCTGCCACTAACTACTGTCATGGTTTTCGCAAGGTCTTCTGTTGTAGTGCATGCAGTTAAAGTTACAGTCAAAGCTGTTGCAAGAATGAGGTTTTTTGACATGGCTTCGTTTCCTTTTAAATGTAGTAGTGTCCATTTTTTCTTCCTTTTTAGGAGGGCTAGGCGGCCGAGAGGTCGCTGAAGCCCTTGGGTTAAATTAATTCGGTAACTCTTGAACTTGTGATGGCTGCTGCTCTTGTAGAGCTTTCTTCATCTCACGCAAGTCGTCCTGAAGGTTTCCGAATGACTCATTGTCGAAGGCTTCAATGTTTGAGCGAAGTTGCTTTAACTTTTCTATCCGGGCTTCTCTCTCGGCAGCTTCTGATGACAAGAGAGCCATTTCATGCTGACTGGGTTGGTCAAATTCAGACCAAGCTCTGGAAAAATTACGCTGAAATTCTTCTGAGCGAAGCTGCTGTTGAACTTCATGCTTTTTCTGTTGGATAAGTACTTCCTGTCTGCCAGACAGGGCAAAATAGATAACAAGCGCAGTGAGTGGGCAGGCAATGATGATGCCATAAATTACAGACTTCATTCTTAGTTACCTCCTTTGATGCCAGGCTGAGATACTGTAAAACTTGTTTCTGTTGAGTTGCTGAGATTGGATGCTTCTTCTGTCTGTAAACGCTCAGACGTTCTCATTGATAAATTGCGTGATTTAGATGAGCGGTTGTCAGTGCTTGCATACTGAGCTTCAGAGGTTGAAGCTTCTCTTGAAGTTGAGCTAGTCGTCGATACTGAAAAGAGGGCATCCTGACTTTGAGATGTTTCCATCTCCCAAGTTTCACCAAATAGAGAGTTTCCCCTCCCAAACAAAGTGAATTCACCAACTGAGGCAGAGATGGCTTTAGGATCAACAGAAAATGAGCCGCAGGACCACTCGTACTTTCCTTCATAACGATATCCACGACTTGACGGTATTACACAGTTCTGACCAAATTGCCTCTCCACAATTTTTCTAGCCTTATCTGGCAAGTCATTTCTCACCAATTGTTTACTCATTGCGTTTGCTAGAGCTAATTTAATTCCAGAGGTGCTATTTTCTTTGAGCGGAATTCCCTTGGAGGTCTCTTCAAGTGTTGCTTCGGAAACAAGGCCATATAGAGCCCAACATATACCATCTTCAATGAGTCTTTCTGATGGAACCCGAATGAAGGATGGCATACCTGTTGTTGCCCAATTAAAGTTTGCTTGATGTAACTCAACTTGGCACTGTCCCAAAGTTTTTTCCTTGTTCCAGGCCATGCATGCTTGAACGCTAGTCATTAGGGGTTTAGGTTCAAGATCTGGAAATTGTGGTGCTTTTGGTTTTGTAACGAGCGCACAATGCTTTATTACATTTGCAGTTCGCCCTCTAGTCGAACGGCCTTTCTCTATGTATGTAAAAAGTTCATTGAGTATTGCAAGAGGTGCCGTTTTAACCGCCAGACGGTTAGTTGTTTGATTTTGCTGCCGAGATGACGTTTCATCCGAGTCTCGTACAGAAGTTGAGGTACTATTCCTTGTCTCCTTTCCATCACGTTGTTCCGCCCCCTTTTGTCGTTGTAATTCCATACTGGCTTCATCGTTGATTGCAGTTTCCTTCTGTGTACGTTTCTCCTGCGTTGACTTTTGCCCTACGGTAGCGCTTTCCTGAGCCAGTGAGCTACTAGGGTAAGGAGTTAACGTAATCGCAACGATGCTCAATATATGTTTAATTCTCATGATGAAACCCCTCCATCCACTCTATTATGGGTATGGAATGATTTTGTCTCTGATCGCCGTTAGGATAGGTATGCGAAACTGCCCATTTTGGACATTTAAATAGTCTTGCTGATGATCTACTTTACTGCCGCTTCTCGGGATTTGTTGTTACCCGATCAAGAGAGCAAATCACTAGAAAGAGAATCCAGCGCGGACAAAGGTTGTTGGAAAGTTATTAATTCCTTTGACTCTAGGAATGTGGGTAAGATCAAAGTGCATAATGTCATCGACGTACCATGTAAGCCCAGGCAATGCGAATGGAAAAGTGATTCTTTCTCTTGAATATATCTCTCCGGTTTGAAGGTCGGCTATTCCATTAGACCGAGACATTACGCCAAACATTAAATCTAGCTCAACTCTTCGCATGAACGGTAGGTTAGGATCGAACCTCTTATATAAAGTTGTTGATGCTTGAACCTGCCCCATTCTAAAAGAGTCTTTCATGTAAAATAATTCATAACTATAGGCATCAAAAACTTTTGAAAGAATATTTAATTCTTCAACCTTTTTGTAGAGTCCTATCCCTAACCCATTATGGCTTTGATTAAAATCTACTTTTACATCTGACTTATATTTATGGTGAGACCATCCTCCAACTTTTAATTGTATTTCCCAATCTTTTTTGTTTTTTTTAAAGCTGTCATTCCAAGATGAAAGGGGGGATGTTTGTATCACTAGGTTCTTTGATATCTCATGAGCCCAAGATGGAATAGCATTCAGTACTAGACAGAAAAAAAAATATGATCTTGCCGATAGCCTAGTCTTCATATTGAAAGACCTCCATCAAGATCTCAGCCTGAGAGATACTTTCTATGCTCGGCTCAATTAGATATGCATAACGATATGCCTCTATGTTTCTACATGAAATGACGAAGTGATGTTCGCTTCTATTTGGTATAACAATCGGAACTGAGGCCTCTGAAGCCATGAAACGCTCAAAGTCTTCATGTGACGCTTTGTTAAGAAAATGAGCCAAATCTATGGCATCCTTTTCGCTCTTGCATAAGAGAACCTCCGGCCACAACAAATCGCCGTCGGGTCCCTTATTTCCATTTTGCTCTGGAAACTCGATCTGAACTATCCAAGTAGCTTCAATGTGTTGTGCTAATTCTCGCGTTAGCAGTTCTATATTATTAAGCTTCATATAACACTCCGATTTATGTCGTTGAGCACGATATGATTCTGCTGCAATGCAAAGCGTATCCAGGCACGTCAATTGGCCCGATTTGGACAAATGCTCTCAAGAAATGCTAGATTTTGACCTAAGTTCCCCCACTAATATGAGAGAAGATTATGGAGCTATGGATTTGGTTAGCAGGACTGTTAGCTACAGTTGCTTGTGTTGGCGCGATTTACTGGTATGCAGGGAGCTTGAAAGATAAGCTGGATGTAGATGATTGATTTAATTAAGGATTCAGTTAGATCTTAAAAGAGCTACGCCTGTATCATGATACACATAAGATACTTTCCTGGTTGTGTATTAGCTGGTTCAAATAAATGACTTAGGTAGTAGTTTCTAGGCTCAGCTTCTTCAGAACCGATCTTAAGGTGATATAACTTTCTTTGTTCAGATACGGCACAAAAAACACAGGTAGTTATCATTCAACTAACAAGAAGCAAAAGGAATAGTAATATGTCACAACCTGAGAAAAGCCCAACGACTTTTTGCACAGCTTTCGTTAAATATGAGCTCTCTGACTATCGGCAAAAAGAAATTTACATGAGTAGTTGGTCGGCAATGTCTAGAATGATTGAGCGTGCTAACGAGTTAAGTTCTGCCTATGACGAGATAATTAAGGCCTTTGGTTATTCCAGTAAGCAACAGTGCTCTTCTGTGTGGTTGTTACTCGAGTTGATATGGTCAAGTTCTGACTTCTCTAGAGGTGAGGTTGAAAATGCTCGGTATGAATTGGTAGAGCTCAATAGCCTTAGCTCTGAGATTGAAGCTTTGGCATCAAAGCTTGCTTATGCTCTGGAGCGTCAAAGCGAAATCTATAATCGCTCTGGGTTCTGTAAAAATGATTATCAATCATCTATAGATATGATTTTTGCAGCCAATGAGGATAACTACTTGTTTCGTAGCCATGTTGCGGACAAGCTACGTTCTCTCCAATATCAGTATGACTTGAAGTATTGGCCTAGTAGAGCTGATGTAGTTAGGTCTATTGAAGAGTTTGAGAGTGTACAGCCAGAACCATTGCATTCTGAGTATCCTGAAGCAGTTTTAAAAGGTAGAGCGTCAGATATTAAAAACTTCGTCCTTGCCTTTGATGCAGCTATTGATGAACCCAATGGACTCCCAACCGGGTTCAGGTTTACTAACAATTCTATGGCTGGCATTATCAATGTTATTCTCGACTTACCGGTTGATAAGCTGGCAACAGGTGATGCGGTTAGGGTTGTGAGAAATCGCTATTCGTTTACGAAATCAATGATATAGATTGCCAAAAGAAGGTTTAAAGTATGTTTCGTGGTTAAGTTTGAGGGGGAAGCGACTTTACGTGCGGTACAAAAACCCGAAGTCTTTAAAAATAGCTAATAGCTTCGGGTTTCCTTAGATATGACCAATTCAATTAATAGCTTCTTCAAACCAAGGGAGAAACTAGATCTGCAACTTTCTGATGTGCGATTTTTCGTTCATCAAAGTACTCATATCTATCATAAATACCGTCAACACCTCCCTGTCGATGATTTATGCACAGCCGAGCGACGTGATTTGGCGTTCCTACCGATGCAGCTAGACTCCTGAATGTTCGCCGTAGGTCATGCACTGTAAAATGCTTTATATCACCCATCACGTTAGGTGGCTGAACCTTCCTCCCTGCTTCTCGTCCAAACAACTTTGAGATTGCGCTATTCAGGGTATCAGGTCCCATATGTAATAGATTACTTCTGCGTCTGGCTGGAAAAACAAACTCAGACCCCATTGACCTTACTTTTAGCTCACTGAGCCATGTCATTGCCTGGCGTGGCAGGGGAATAGATATAGCGATTCCTGTCTTTACTCGCCACTCTGGGATATGCCAGACAGATTCCTCAAGGTCAAACTCTGACCAAGGTGCCTCACATAGTTCACTCTTCCTATTACCTAGAACCAAGAAAAGGCAGCACAACAAATAGTTATCTCTACCAAAGCTGTTTAGATTGCTGCGAAATACTTCAAATACTTTCTCTATTTCATTTAGGTCCAATGCTCGCTTACGAGTTTTTTCGAGCCCTCCAGCATCGTTTATTGTGAAAGGTGCAGCGGGATTATTAGAGGTTAATTCAAGCTTTAATGCGTGCTTGAAAAGCTGCTTCATATAGCCAAGCGTGTCATTTGCAACGGTTAGACGACCACTATCCCTAACTCTTTGAATTATCTCTCGAACATCCAGAGCCGTTACGTCCTGAATTTTGAACTCGCCAATTACTGGCTTAATCTCTTTCCGATATATTCGAGCTGGAATGTGGTGATGCTTTAACCTTGAGGCTAAATCGTTTTTATACCAATCCTCAAATAAATCATCGACCGATGTTATTCCAGTCCACTTTTGACGCTGTTTTGCAATGAGGGGATCTACTCCTTGCCTTAAGTCACGCTTGAAAACTTCGGCTTCTGATCTTGCATCTGCCAAAGACATCCCAGGGTACTGGCCCAGAGTCATTTGTTTACGTTTACCACAGTTTCCACTATATCGAAGGGCCCAGTAGGGCGCTCCTGAATCTGGAACGACAAAGTAGAGCCCTTTTCCGTCGGACTTTCTGGTCGGTTCACCTGATTTTGCAAGCGCGGCTACCTGCTTTGCTGTCATTGATGCCATGATACCTCCAATACTCACCATTTGAACTAAGTATAGCGAGCTATTACTCACCATTTAACTCACCGTTTTTTTGGAACATGTTGAAACGGAGTGGTTCATGTTGGAAAAACAAAACCCTGAATAATCAGGGCTTTGTAATAAAAAGGAAGGTATTGGAAAGAGAAAGAAAATTATTCAATATTCTGAATTTG
>CEVA01236159.1_pt1 | contig 19179 bp, 1 predicted proteins | sample 361521 | NCBI WGS metagenome assembly CEVA01 (sample SAMEA2622823, study PRJEB7988) | marine metagenome | isolation source: saline water (ENVO:00002010), including
CCTGCTCTTACCGAAAATGACAGTTTCTTTGAGTTAGGGGGGGATTCGATATTAAGCCTTCAATTGGTCGCTTTACTTAAGAAACAGGGCGTAAAAGTTAGCCCGAAACAGGTGTTTGCATTGCAAACCTCAAAAGCCTTGGCAATGGCTTTAATCGAGGGAGATTCAGCGGCTAATGACCAAAACCACAAAACACAGGGAAATGGTGCATTAGAAGCAGATAAACCGGCGTTGGCACCAATACAGCACTGGTTCTTTGAACAAGCGTTAGAGCAACCATCTCACTGGAACCAGTCTATTCTTTTACAGCATGAGGGTGAACTAGAGACCGAAGCATTTACACAAGCTGTACGACATGTCGTGGCTAATCACCCTCAGTTAGGAATGGCTTATAACCTAGAGGAAGATAAGCAGAACTGGCAAAAATCATTCAGCCAATCTCCAATTGTGATCGATAGACACACGCTTTCTTTTCAAGAGCTTCCTGATTATTTAGAGCAACAACAAGCACGTCTGGATATTTTCGAGGGGACAATGCTCCGTGTTGATCTATTGGTTATAGAGGGGCAGCCTCATGGCCGGATCCTCTTTACAGCACATCACCTAGCGGTTGATGCAGTGTCGTGGCGAATTTTGGCATCACAGATTTGGCAAGCGTATCAGGCTCTGTGTTCAGGGGCTCCTTTGCATGATGGACTAGAGCTTTCTTCAAGCTCTTACGAAGCTTGGGTTAGCGATCTAAGTCACTGGCCAAAAGAGAATCTCAGCAATGCGAGAGACTATTGGCAAGCTCTAGAGCAAGTTGATTTAGAAACAAAGGAAAAATGGACTGCTATCCCTGGTGTTGATCCAGAAACTCCTCTGTTTAACCAGATTAAGGATACCGATGTTGTCGAGGTGCGACTATCTGCAGACCTTAGTCATAAGCTCGCAAGTAAAGCACTATCTGCATATCAGTTAAAAGTTGATGAACTGATGCTATCAGCTGTGTCGTTAGCGATTCAGGAGTGGCGAGGTCAAGATGACTTCTTAATCGAACTTGAGAGTCATGGGCGACACCACGACTCGCTTGATCTTTCACAGACCGTAGGTTGGTTTACTAGTCGTTACCCAGTGCTACTGGCGAGCTCGGCATTTGTAGAATCCCAAGATGCGTTACGCCAGCACGTTCTAGCAATAAAAGACCAACTGCGTAATGTACCTAACCATGGGCAAGGGTTTGGTGTATTAAAGTATTTACACAAAGAGCTACAGCGCGTACCTACTCCGGCGATGGTGTTCAATTATCTAGGCCAAACAGATAAAGGGATGATTAACTCAGGATTAGGGTTGGCAAAAGAGACAATTCCAAAACAACGCCACGGCGATAATACGCGCCCTCATTGGCTAGATTTAAACGCCATGATTACAGATGGCGAGCTAGTAATGCGTTGGAACTTCAATAACAAAGTCCACTCGAAATCTCAAATTGAGGCCGTTGCTGAAATGGTTGTCGAAAAGCTGACACTATTAGTTGAACATTGTTGTCACGCTCGGAGCACATTGTCTCCGACAGATGTACCATTGTGTAACATGTCACAAAGCCAGCTTGATAAAGTGGTGGATAGTATCCCACACTCCATTGAAAATATAGCTGACATTTACCCAGTGACGCCTTTGCAAAATGGCATGCTCTACCATACGTTAACAGATCATTCTGAAGGTATGTACATTAACCAAAGTTTGGTTGATTTAAACGGGGCATTAAATGTAACAGCGCTCGAATTGGCATGGCAGTGGGTTATCGATCAGCATGCGATGCTCCGTAGTGGGTTCGTCTGGAAACATCTAGACGACCCTGTTCAGTTTGTTGCAAGAGAAATCAGTAATGACTGGCAATTTATTGATTGGTCTGAACAAGCAATAGGTGATACTTCTAGTTCGAACTTAGATGCTCAATTAGCTCAGTTAGCTAGTGATGACCTAAAGCAAGGGTTTGATCTCACTAACGCGGGGTTGATGAGATTTAAGTTGGTCAAAATGAGTAATGACCATCACAGCTTAGTTTGGACTCGCCATCACCTGATTGTTGATGGTTGGTGCACCAGCATTATATTGCGTGATGTCCAGCAAGCTTACTCAGCTATTTGTAAACACACTCAACCTGCACTTATCTCAAACCGACCATATCGAGATTTCATCGCGTGGCTTAACAAGCGAGATGCGCAGAAAAGTGAACAGTATTGGGCGACGTGTTTTGCAGGTTATGAGAATGTGGCTCGTTTACCTAAGACAATGACTCAAGAAGCGTCGGGCCCAGTGGCACGCTCCCAAACTCAAATATTAGATAGCTTGTCTATATTCGATGCTGAAGTACTTCGAAATGTTGCAGCTAAGCATAGACTGACATTGAACTCCCTGTGTCAGGCGATCTGGGCCCTTACGCTACAACGGTACACTGGTTGCAATGACCTTGCCTTTGGGGTGACGAGTTCCGGTCGACCAAATGACTTGCTAGGTGCTGATGAAATGGTTGGTGTATTTATTACGACCATACCATTACGTGCGAACATCGACCCTTCGACGAGTTGGGTGTCGTTGGCACAGAAGCTACAATCTCAAATGGCGGAAAGTCGAGAACACGAACACCTACCTCTATCTACCATTCAACGGGTGTGCGGACAGCAATTAGAAGTGTTCGATAACTTGTTAGTGTTCGAAAACTATCCGAATGAGCCACAACCGCTCACCGAAGAGCTCACACTCTCAGTTCGTGAAACAAAAGAGCGTAATAACTACCCATTAACGTTGGTCGTTGTACCTCATCAACAGCTCGACTTTAGGATTGAGATTAATCCTGAGCATATCGATTTTTCAGTCGCTCAAAACATGCTAGCTGATTTTAAGTCGTTGCTTGTCTTGATTTCGCAAGCGCAAGAAAGCAGCGATGACAAACAAAGCTGTGGGAGTTTGCTACGTCAAATCAGCATGGGAGGAGAACATTTCGCTCCTTGGGCTTGGAATAAAACTGAAACAAGCTTTGATGAAATTCCTGAAACACTGGTTCAATGGCTTGAAGATCAAGCTAGAAGAACACCGGACCGCGTCGCTTTAGTTTACGAAACGTCAGAGGGAATTTGCGAATACTCGTATAACGAGCTCAACCAAAAAGCTTCTCAATTAGCGCATTACTTGCTCGACCGTCACGAATGCAAAACTGATCAAACGGTCGCTGTTTGTATGACACGTTCACCGCAAATGGTCGTAAGTCTATTAGGTATCCTAAAGGCGGGCTGCGCTTACTTACCACTTGATCCTGATCTCCCAGCCGATCGTCTGGGCTTTATCGCTGAAAATGCTCAGGCAAAGGTTGTATTGACGATTGAATCATGCAAAAGCGCATTACCTGCGAAGGAGCAAGCGCGTGCAATATTGTTAGACGAGTCGGTTTCACTGTGCCAAACCTATCCTGATGTGACACCTAATGTAGAACTTAAAGGCGATCATCTGGCGTATGTGCTTTATACATCGGGTTCGACCGGAAAGCCTAAAGGCGTGGCAATTCCACATGCCGGAATCGTCAACCGGTTAGCTTGGATGCAAGCTCAATACAAACTAACAGACGCAGATACAGTATTACAAAAGACACCTTATAGTTTTGATGTATCCGTTTGGGAGTTTTTCTGGCCACTAGTGACGGGTGCCAAGCTTGTGTTGGCAAAAGCGAACGAACATAAAGACACTGACCGTTTGATCTCACTTATTCAACAGCATCAAGTTACTACCATTCATTTCGTACCATCCATGTTGCAAAGCTTTTTGGATAACCCTAATGCTCAAGCTTGTAGCGCGTTATCGCGAATCATCTGTAGTGGTGAAGCTCTGCCATACCAACTTCAACAGCAATGTCTGCATACGTTGCAAGCCGAATTACACAATTTATACGGACCTACGGAAGCCTCTATCGATGTCACCTACTGGGATTGCCGAAATCAGAATATCCAAGGTGTCGTGCCGATAGGTTATCCAATCGCGAACATGCAAACGTGGATTTTGGATTCTTCTCTCAATCCTGTACCTGTTGGCGTTGAAGGGGAACTATATCTTGCTGGCGTCGGGTTGGCTCGCGGTTACTTGGGCCGTGAAGACCTAACAAAGCAGGTCTTTATTCCAAATCCTTTTGCTGATTGTAATGCGTCGTCTGATGTTGAGTATGCACGTTTGTACCGTACTGGCGATGTTGCTCGCTATCGTGAAGACGGCGCTATTGAGTACGTTGGGCGTTCTGATTTCCAAGTGAAAATTCGTGGCTTACGGATCGAACTCGGCGAGATAGACGCCTCTATCGCAGCGCATCATGGTGTAAAAGAAGTCGTGACGATTGTCCGTCAGAACGCCTCATCGGGGGATTACTTAGCCACTTACATAATTCCTCAACCAGACTATGTTGGCCAACTCGGTGAGCCTAATATTTGGCGCGATTATCTATCTGGAACTTTACCCGAATACATGATCCCCGCAGTCGTGACTGAGCTAGACAAAATGCCAGTTACTCAAAATGGAAAATTGGATCGCAAATCGTTGCCAGAACCGACATGGCACACACAGGCTTTCGTAGCTCCTGAGACAGAAACGGAGCAGACCCTTGCGGAAATTTGGCAAGCACTGCTCGATGTCAAGGAAGTCAGTAAAACCGATAACTTTTTCTCTTTGGGTGGACATTCGTTACTGATCACACGTCTAGTCAATAGAGTGAACCAAACGTATGGGTTGAGTATTCGATTAACTGACGTGTTGGAAATGTCTGTATTGGAACAACAAGCTGGCTATATCGAGATGTTAATGCATCAAGCCGAGTCAGCAACAGAAGTAGATGAAGAATGGGAGAGCTTCGAGTTATGAGTATTGCTGTATATATTACGCAGTTATTTCAGCGCAATATTCGAATTAGCCTGGAAAACGAAAAACTGAAAATTGACGCTCCTAAGGGGGCGTTAACCACGCAGGTTAAGCAAGAGTTAATGGAAAATAAACAAGCCATTGTTGAATACCTTGTTGAACAGAAAAAGATAGCTCAGTTGCCGATACTTGAAGCGATAGATCGCGAAACCGATGTATTACCGATGTCTTCTGCTCAAAAGCGTTTGTGGTTCTTACAGCAGTTGGAGCCAAACAGTGGTCAGTACAATGTCAATGCGCTGCTATCGATAGAGGGCTCAACGGATATTGATTTAATTCGCTCAGTTTTCTCTGATCTAATTAAAGAAAATGAAATTTTCCATACTCAATTTTCGGAAGTGGCGGGAAAACCAAAGGTAGTACTACTAGAAGCTCAATCAGTGGATCAAGAGTTTGAGATTGAATGTGTTGAATTAGCGGCCAACAAACTTGAATCCAATGAGTATAAAGAAGCATTGCAATCTGCTATGACTCGACCATTTGACCTAGCTAATCCGCCACTGTTTCGTCTAACGCAATTAAAACTGGGAGAGCATCTGTCTCACTTGGTGCTAACTTTTCACCATATTGTTATCGACCACTGGTCATTGCAGTTATTGACCAAACAATTTGTCCAAAAATGTCAGGCCAAATTACAAGGGGGCGTAGAGACAAGAACACAGTCATCAGAATTACAGTATTTGGATTATGCTGCGTGGCAAAATGCCCTATTCGAGAGCGATTATTATGAGGAGCTAAAGGCCTATTGGCGCGAAACACTTGGTACGGAAGACTATTGCTTATCATTGCCAACTGATCGGCCAAAAACGCCACAAACGACTCACGCTGGTGCGAGGTATGACTTCGAATTGACTCCAGAACTCTTTACTGCTCTTAAATCGTTCTGTCTCAAGCATAAAGTTACGCCAAATACCGTGTTATTGGCAGCTTACCAGTGGCTGCTTGTAAGACGTTCAAGTATGCATGAGATTCGAGTCGCGTGCCCAGTTTCTGAAAGGGCACATCAAGATCTAGAGAGCATGCTTGGCCTGTTTGTTAACACTATGGTGGTGAAAACGCATTGGTCGGAAGGGCAAACAACAACGTCTTGGATTAAGAAAGTAAATGAAGCACTATCAGGCGCAAAACAACATTCAGCGATGCCATTTGAGAAGTTAGTCGATGAATTGGTCGCGTCTAGAGAAGGTGAGCATGAACCTTTGGCTCAGACCATGTTTAATTATCTAGTAAATGAGCCTAGCGAACCGATCCAGTTGGCTGACATGAGACTTCAACCATTACCTGTGCCAGAGTATAGCGCCAAGTTTGATATATCTTTGTTTGCGAACAATGATGGAAGCGGTATCAGCCTGTCTTTCCAGTACAGAGTCGACTTGTTTGATAGAGAAACTGTCGCAGACTTAGCACAGCATTATCTTGCTGCGCTGGAGTATCTAATTTCAGCGGGTGACCAGCCCTTAGCATTACACTCCTCATTATTAAACAAAGAGCAAATTCAGCTACAAGATTGGAATGACACTGCGAAAGAGTATGACTTGCCTAGTACATTGGCAGAGGCGTTATCCCATCAGCAAAAGTTAACGCCAAATCATATTGCGCTCAAATATCAAAATGCGTCATGGAGCTACCAAGAGCTAGGCCAAAAGGTTAATCAGCTTGCGAACTGGTTAGTCGCTCAAGGGTGTCAAACGGAAGACAAAGTGGCGATTTGTATGACTCGATGCCCTCAAATGGTGGTGAGTATTCTCGCTGCTGTGAAAGCTGGTTGTGCGTATCTACCTCTTGATCCTGATCACCCGCAACAACGTTTAGATTACATCGTGGAACATGCCAAACCTAAGGTAATCTTGGTGCTTCCCGAGTTTTCGAGTCGTTTTGAAAAAACTGAGCTAACACAAGATCTATGGACGTTAGATGACGCATTCAGTTTGGTTGACGGTCAAAGCATTGAATTTAACACTCCCGAGTATCATCCTCATCAATTGGCTTATGTGCTTTATACTTCAGGTTCAACTGGTCAACCTAAAGGTGTAGCTGTTCCTCACAGCGGTGTTATGAACCGAATTTTCTGGATGCAGGATGAATATTGTCTTGGCAGTAAAGATGTGGTTCTTCAGAAAACACCGTACAGTTTTGATGTCTCTGTTTGGGAGTTTTTCTGGCCATTGATGACAGGAGCTACACTCGTATTGGCGGAGGCGGGAGAGCATAAAGACAGTCAACGACTTATTGACCTAATAGAGAAATACCAAGTTACGACGTTGCACTTTGTCCCGGCCATGCTGCAAGTTTTCCTAGATAACCCTCACGCATCCCGTTGTCGCTCTTTAAGGCAAATTTTCTGTAGTGGTGAGGCGTTACCTTATCAGTTACAACAGCAATGCTTATCAGTGCTGGGCGCAGAGCTCCATAACCTTTATGGACCGACCGAGGCTTCTATTGATGTGACGTATTGGGATTGCCGCAAACAACATATTAAAGATCTCGTGCCAATTGGCTTCCCGATTGCGAATATTCAAACTTGGATTCTAGATGAAGAGCTCAATCCTGTTCCAATCGGTGCCAGTGGCGAACTTTATCTTGGTGGGATTGGCTTAGCGCGTGGTTATCTCAATCGTCCAGACCTCACCGCTAAAACGTTTATCCCTAATCCATTCGCTCAAGACGGCGCGGTGGGTGATGCTAAATACAGCCGGCTTTACAAAACAGGTGATGTCGCCCGTTACCTTAAAGATGGGAGCATAGAGTATATAGGGCGTGCTGATTTCCAAGTTAAGATCCGAGGGTTACGTATCGAACTTGGTGAAATAGAGGCAAGAATAGCGGCGCACTCTGTTGTGAAAGAAGTTGTGGTCGCAGCTTGTAAGGATGAGAAATTATCGGATTTCTTAGTCGCTTATATCGTAGCTAAAGATGAACATAGTCTACCGGAACTTACACAGTGGCAAACATATCTCCAAGAGAGTTTACCTGAGTATATGATTCCTACCGCTTTCATTTCATTGGATGCAATGCCATTGAGTGTGAACGGAAAAGTAGACCGAAAAGCTCTACCAACGCCAAATTTAGCAGCATTGAATCGAAACGACTTCGTGGCACCAAGAGGAGAGAAAGAACAGATTCTTGCTGAGATTTGGCAAAGCCTACTCGGTGTTGAGCAAATCGGAATTAACGATAATTTCTTTGCTATTGGCGGCGATTCAATTGTCAGCCTACAGGTCGTAGCACGCGCTCGAGATATGGGGCTAAAACTTGAGCCGAAAGATATATTCCGTAATCAAACCGTAGAGTTGCTTGCGTCTGTTGCAACACAAGATAAGCAGCAAGATTACGATGTAGGGGATATGTTTGGTGAAGTACCATTGGCACCTATTCAACAGTGGTACTTAGATCAAGCGTTGGTGAACCCTGATCATTTCAATCAAGCACTCTTGCTGGCAAGTTACACAAAGGTTGATGTCTCCTGTTTGCGTCGAGCTTTACAGCGCTTGGTACACGCTCACCCAATGTTAGTCGCGCGCTTCAATTACCAAGAGAATACCAAGCAATGGGTGCAAAGTGTTTCGGAGACTGATGCGAAAAGAGACATCGCGTTTACAGTGTATGAACGTCACTCTCTAACCGATGAAGAGAAACAGCACGCTGTCTCAGAGATTAGTGAATTTGAGCAGACTCAGCTTAGGCTCGCTCAAGGAGAGGTGTTTCGATGTGCATTAATTCACTTTGGTGGGTCAGAAAGCCGTTTACTGCTAGTTGCGCATCACCTTGTAGTTGATGGTGTTTCTTGGCGTATATTGCTTTCTCAGTTGGAAAGTGACTATATCAAGTTATGTAACAAAGCATCATTGGCACCAACTCGATACCAAACTAAGCCATTCAAACGCTGGTCTGAGCAAGTGGCTGAATACAAACCGAGCTCTGAAGGGATTATTAAGTGGCATGAGTGGCAAAACAGGCCGGAATCAAGAGAGGCTCTTTCTACCACATTACCAACAGATCCAGTTGAGGTGCCATACTCCGCAGGTCTTCAAGGCAGCACACAAGTTTGCCTATCGACAGACCAGACCGATCGATTGCTCACACATGCAGGAAGTACACTGCGCGCTCGCATTGACGAACTTTGTTTGACAGCGCTCGCTAAGGCGCTGTCAAATTGGACTCAATCTCAGCATCACCTCATTAGTCTAGAAGGACACGGGCGTGATCTCGTTGATTGTGATGTCAGTGAAACAGTGGGCTGGTTTACTCGACTTTACCCAGCGGTGATCAGCAGTGAATTAGGTTCATGGCAAGAAAGAGTGCTTACTGTACGCCGCCAGTTGAGTGCATTACCAGAATCCCATACTCCTTTTAGTGCTGTTAAATCATTCTTGAGCGATGCGTTGGCGCCGCAACTCGTCTTCAACTACTTAGGGCAGCTTGATAATGCACAAAGCAGTGGCTTCATGCAGCAGGCTCCGGAAAAGCTTACAGGGTTTCGTGACCCTCAGAACCCATTATCATGGCTACTCGAAGTAAATGCGTTTATCAGTAAGAATCAGCTGAAAATTAACCTTCAGTACTCGCGCAGTTCATTTGTTCCAGAAACCATAGCCCAGTTTGGGGCTGAGTATGTATCTCAACTAGGCGATATGTTGGATGCACTATGTGATGATAGCCCAAGCCTCAAGGGTGCGGTTGCAGCTGATTTCCCTCTGGCGAATTTGAGCGATGATCAAGCGGTTAACCTCGTTCGAAAATATGTAGATTGTGCGGTAGAGGATGTCTATCCACTTACCCCAGTGCAACAAGGCATGCTTTTCCATTGTTTGGATCATGATGCTGCTTACATCAGCCAAAGCATTGCTAAGTGTGAGGGAGCGCTTAACTCTCAGCAATTGCAAGAATCATGGATAGACGTCGTGGAACGTCATCCAGCCCTTAGAACTGCGGTGATTACTGATGACGTTGACGAACCCCATCAAGTTGTGTTCCAGTCCGCTAAATTACCATTTGAGGAACTAGACTGGCAGGACATCTCTCAGGCAGATAAAGATTTGATGCTGCAAAGTTTACGTCAGCGTGAAATTTCCCAGATTAAGTTCTCTCAAGCACCAATGATGCGTGTTGTTGTTATCAAACATAGTGAAAACCATCACCAATTGGTTTGGACCATACATCATTTGATCATGGACGGGTGGTGCCTGAATATGCTGGTAGGCGAAGTGATGCAAGGGTATTTTGCTCGTCTATCGGGGGAGCAGATATCGAAACAACCTGCAGTGCCATTCCGAAACTTCATTGAATGGTTAGAGTTAAAAGATGAAGTAGGTGCAAATAAGTTTTGGCGTGAGCAACTAACGGGTTTTACATCTACGAACTCACTTCCTGCTGCTTACATCGCAGGTTCAAAACCTAAACACGTAACAAAAGAAGACGCTTATCTGATTACTCACCAGTATCTGGGTAAGGCGCGTACAGCTGAAATTGAACGACTCTGTCAGCAAAACTCATTGACGCTAAATACGCTTGTTCAAGGCCTCTGGGGGAGTATTCTTTCTCGTTACATGGGTTCGAGAGATGTAGTTTATGGTGTGACGACAGCAGGACGACCAAGTGACTTACCAGGATCAGATCGTATATTGGGCGTGTTCATTAACACCTTGCCACTAAGATTGGATTTGAACTCTGATCTGTCGGTTTTAGAGTGGCTAACTGAGTTGCAAGATAAGAACTTAGTTATGCGAGAATTTGAACAAACGCCAATCGCTCGTATTCAACGAGTGTCTTCAGTTCCGCAAGACCAAGTCTTGTTTGAAACACTATTGGTGTTTGAGAACCTACCTGCGTCCGATGAACAACCTCAACATGGTTTGACGTTGACGCTAGACGATCATCACGTGCGTAATAACTTCCCTCTCACTTTACGCGTTGTACCTCAAAAAGACCTGAGATTGGACCTGCTGCTAGATTTAGAACGTGTTGATCATAATATAGCTACGAAAATGATCGACGAGTTGTTATTAGCGGTCGATAAATTAATCAACGACGCAAATACGCTTCAAACCCGCGTTAAAGATTGGGTTGTAGGAGGGCTCCCTAAACTCCAGATGAGCATGGCTAAGCCAGTTGGTACTCTACTGGAAAGGGTGATGTCGAATTCAGGTACTGCAACTGGCTTATTGGTTGATGAAAAGGGAGAACAACTTTCTATCACTTACCAGCATCTTCTAACTCAAGCCGAACATTTGGCAAGTTATCTTCCAGATATTACTGCCTCTAAACGTGTCATTGCGCTTGTCTTACCAAGAGAGCAAGAACAAATAGTGGCGATGCTTGCAGCTTGGTGGAAAGGGGCTGCGTGGCTGTGCATTGATCCGCAGTTGCCTGCTGAGAGGGTGAGTTACATGCTTGCGGATGCCAACGTATGCTGTGTCTTGGGGCTTGATACCCCCGAGTATTGGGAAAATGATGAGTTGGGTGAACGTTATATTTGGTTAAATATTCGAACTCTTCTCTCTCTACCAGCGAAATCAGGCGCGTTGTTGCCTCCGGCAATAATACAGCCGAAAGACACGGCCTATGTTATCTATACATCGGGATCGACAGGGCAACCTAAAGGCGTCGAAGTGACTCATGGCAATGCTATCAGTTATGTCGATGCATTGTTTGAGCGTATTGATATAGAACCCAACGCAACGATGGCGACATTAGCCACAGTTTCTGCGGATCTTGGTTTGACTTGCGTACTTGGCGCATTAGTTACGGGTCGAACGCTGGCTTTGATACCGAATGTACTGAGTTTTGACCCTTCCTCACTAGCACAATATCTAGAGCGCTTCCCAATTGATGTGCTGAAGATTGTGCCGTCGCACTTAAAAGCGTTACTCGCTGTAGAGAAACCAGAGCGCCTTCTTCCGCGTCAATGGTTGATTTCCGGTGGTGAGTCATTAACAACGGATTTGGTGCAAGACGTTCGTGCATTATTACCGACAATCAATGTTGCAAATCACTACGGTCCAACAGAAGCAACAATTGGGTGCATGGCTAAAGTCGTCGACGATGGGGCAGCATCTATTACGTTGGGCTCTGAACTTAGCAACGGTATTGCGCTAATCGTCGACGAACAAGGCTTACCTGTTGCTCAAGGCACACCAGGTGAATTGTTAATTGCAGGACAAGGTGTCGCGAAAGGTTATTTGAATAAGCCAGAACAGACAGCAAAGAGCTTTACGTCAGTGTCAGTTATCGATAGCGAAGGGCAGGAGCAAATGCTTCGTGCTTATAAAACAGGTGATAAAGTTTCTAAAACTGACAATGGTGAGTTCATTTACTTAGGACGGATAGATGACCAAGTAAAAATACGTGGTTATCGTGTAGAACTTAATGAAGTTAAACAGACACTATGTAGTTTTGAATCTGTTATTGATTGCGCCGTAACCGCAGTTTCGGGGCCTTCAGGACTGCGTCTCGCGGTCTGTGTTGTGATTGAAAAGGAAGCTTCGTTGGCGGCGGTTAAGCAACGCGCCTCAGAAGTTTTGCCGGAGTACATGGTGCCATCGCTCTGGATGATCGTTGAATCCTTACCACTGAATCCTAATGGTAAGGTTGATCGTACTCTAATCGCACAGTGGTTAGAGCAATCCAAGTCTTCAAGCAGCGCTCCAAGAGAAGCGAGTGCGGTTGACGTTGAAAACGATGATAGCCTCCACGTATTAACTGAACTATGGGAAGGTTTGCTTGGTCAGCGGCCACAGCCCAATGATAACTTGTTCAGCTTGGGTGCCGATTCAATCATTTGCCTGCAATTTATCGCTAAAGCAGCTAGTAAAGGGTTTAAATTCACGCCTAAGCAGATCTTCTCTGCGCCGTCGGTGCTGCAATTAAGTGAGTTTACAGCAACGCGCAAAACTGCAAATGCACTAGCTACGCAGGTAGTTGAAGCGGTGAATGTTCAATCCACCTCTAAAACAGAAGCAACTCTTCAAACGTTATGGGAGGAGCTTCTAAAACAGAAAGTAAATGTGGATGATAACTTCTTCGCCTTAGGTGGTGATTCGATCATTACGTTGCAGATGATTGCAAAAGCAAAACAGCAAGGTCTGACATTGACGCCTAAAATGGTTTTCGAGGATCCAAGTATTCGTATGCTTGCTAAGCGCCTTGAAGAATCAGCAACTGATAAGGGTGAAAATCAGTCCTTATCGACCGTTTCGAGATCTTCTGTCGAATCAATAATTGAATCTAATACCGAGTTTTCAACCGAAGAACATACTGATTTTGATTTGGAAGCGCGAGAGTCATTAAATGCCTCCGAACGTAATAAAGTACTTGGTCAGTTAACTCAAATATGGCAAGAGTTATTTAATTTAGAGTCGATTGTTCCTGATGCTCACTTCTTTGAATTGGGAGGTGACTCGATTATGGCGCTTCAATTGATTGCTCGATTGAGTAAATTCGACTTGAAGTTAACACCTAAACAAATCTTTAGTTCGCCGCGCCTGAACGAACTCGTAGATATGTTGGTTGATAATGAACATAAGGTGATCTCTGAACCGAATAATTCTGATGCCAAGGTGCTGCCGTCTTCCGTTATTAATACGTCTTTGATAGAAACGGCTGTGCCTTCTCAACAATCCAACTTATTGCCGATCCAGCACTGGTTTTATGAAGTCGAGCAACCCGTAATTCATCATTGGAACCAGGCAATCATGCTTGCTCTTCCACAAGCTGTGAACCATGAAGCGATGTCGGCAGCAGTTGAAGCTTTGATTGATAAGCACGCTGCACTTGCCAGTCGTTTTGCATACAAGCAAGGCGCTGAAATACGACAAAGTCATAGTGGGCAAGTTGCTGGCGTTTACACCACCTTTGACAACCAAACATTACAAAGTGTTGAAGCGTTAACACAACATTGTCAAGAAAGCCTAGATTTAGTTACCGGCCCAGTGTTCAAGGTGGTCGCTTTTAACCTCAAACAAGGGGGAGCTCGTTTGTTGCTGGTGGCCCATCATCTAGTCGTTGATGGTGTTTCATGGCGAATCATTGGAAACGATCTGGCTCACGCGTATCAAGCAAAGTGTCTTGGCCAGGACATCGAACTTGGTCAAGGATCGGCATCAGTGTCAGATTGGCATAATGCATTGATGAATTGCTCTACCGATGTATTGAAGCGAGCTCGTGAGTTTTGGTTACCAATGGCAGCGCGTTCACTGGACGGGCAACTGCTCCCGGGGGCACAGAATGGAACGATTGCGACGGCTGAGAAAACAGTACAAGTCTTCGACGAGGGAGTCACTCAATCGCTTATTCGCCTTGGTTCAATACACGGAAAGACAGGCTGTGAAGTTGCTATGTTATCCGCCCTGTCACAAGCACTTTGCAATCAATTCAATAAGTCTAAAGTAATGATTGAACTAGAAGGCCATGGCCGTGAGTTATTGGATTCGCATGTTGACTTATCTGAAACAGTAGGATGGTTTACTTCACGCTACCCTGTCACTTTTTCTGCGCAGCAGAAATCGCTTGAAGAGGCTGCATTGACGCTTTCACAAGTGCCTAATAATGGTGTTGGATACGGTGTTTTACGTTACCTCAAACAAGAATTAGCGTTTGAACACCCGCAACTAGTGTTCAATTATCTAGGGCAAGTTATGAGCACTAATGGTGAATGGCAGTTGGTCGCAGACGGTGTTGGAAAATCAAGACATCCTGAAAGCTTGCGACGCCAACTCATCGAAGTGACGGCACAGATTCGTGAAGGGCAACTCTATGTCTCTTGGCAATATCCATCTGACATCGGACCAAAATTAAAAAACATGTTTGAACAATTTGAAACAAACGTGAAATCGATAGTTGCAAGCAAAGCGGAGTCACAAAACGAAGCTACTTTAGAGCGTTCGAGCAATGTTACGAAAATAAAACATTACCCGTTGACTCCAATACAGCAAGGAATGTTCTTACATAGTGCGTCTGCAAAAGAACCGCTCTATTTTAATCAAACGACCGTTGAGCTTGAGGGAGAGCTTGATGTTGATTCGTTTGTCCGGGCTTGGCAGCAGACTGTTGATGCGGAAGCTATCTTGAATGCGGCTTTCGAAGATCATGGTGACAAAGCGCCAACTCAATGGTTTTCGGCTCATTCATCTTTACCCATGTCCCGACACGATTGGTGTGGAAAAGAGCTGGAGTGGCAACAAGCTCAGTTGAAGCAACTTTGTGAAACAGATAGGGAGAAAGGGTTTGATTTAGCCAAGCCGCCTTTAATGAGGCTGCATTTAATAAAAGTAAATGAAAATCGCCATTGGTTAGTGTGGAGCCGACATCACTTGATTGTTGATGCTTGGTGTTCGTCTATCATCATCAAAGATATGGTTCATCGCTATCTTAATCTCATCGGAAAAGTAGCGAGCTTGCCTTCGAAAAGGCCGCCATTCACTCGATATTTAGATTGGTTGGGTCAGCAAGATTTAGAACACAGTAAGCGCTTTTGGAATGAAGAGTTAAAAGGTTTTGACTCACCATTAAAACTGGTACCCGGGCAGAGTGGAGAAGAATTCACCCTTGAAGATCATACTTTGTCTCATGAGTTGACACAGAACGTAAAAGAACTCGCTAAGCGTAAAGGCGTTACCTTGAATGCGGTGATCCAAGCAGCATGGGCACAAACCCTAGCGCATCATAGCGGTCAGCATGACGTTGTTTTTGGTATGACGACGTCGGGTCGACCTGCTGAATTGGCTGAAGCTCATCAAATGGTGGGAATCTTCATTAATACATTGCCGGTTAGAGTTCAACTGAACCCAATGCTCGATACTGGAACCCTTTTACAAAATATCCATCAACAAGGAGTAAGGTTAAGAGAATATGAGTACACCCCTTTAAGTGAGATTATCGCTCAAAGTGAAATCAACCGCGATCAATCGTTGTTTGATTCTTTGCTTGTGTTCGAAAACGAGGCGATGTCAGAGCGAAGCAATATTGCTGAACATCTTACAGTTACACCGTTAGACGGTTATGAGCGTAATAGCTATCCGTTATCTATTACGGTGATGCCAAGAAGTGAGCTTGTTTTACGAGTTGGTTGTGATGGCGAAAGACTGTCGTATTCTCATGTAATCAAAATGGTAGAGACCTTTAAGACTGTTCTTGAAAGTATGGTGTTTAACTGTGATCAGCTGCTAGGAAATGTGATGAATCAGCCTACTTTGCTTCCATCACAGTTTGTGGATCAGAGCCTGCGAAATTGGTCGGAAAGCTGGACGTTAGAAACTGAAATTTTATCAGTAGCGAACACATCTCCACAACGTATTGCCGTTAGTGATACTGAAGGCGCTTTGACATATCAACAGCTTGTGGAGCGCGCGACATATCTAGCTCAAAGCTTAAGTGAGTCAGGTATTGGTTGTGAGTCTAAAGTAGCGGTTTGTCAGCGTCGGGGCGTTGATATGTTGGTATCTTTGCTAGCGGTTTATTGGTCTGGCGCGGCTTATATACCACTGGATCCAAATCAACCCAAAGAACGTTTGGCGTTGATTTTAGAGCAAGCGAGTCCTGCATTAATGTTAGCTGATGAATCAGTGACTGACTTTGACCATTATGGCTGTGTCAAGTCGCCGAAGCAGCTATTAAATCAATGTACCTATGATCCAAGTTGGATGAACACAAGACCAGCGAATCACCCCGAACAATTGGCTTATATTATTTTTACTTCTGGTTCTACTGGCGTACCTAAAGGAGTTCAGATTTCTCGCGCTGCGTTTGCTAATTTCCTGCAAAGCATGTTGGAGTTAACCCAAATCCAAGCATCTGACCGACTGCTTGCTGTAACAACCATTGGTTTCGATATCGCGGGTCTAGAAATGTTTCTACCTTTGCTTAGCGGCGGGCAAGTGTTTGTGGCGAGTTACGATGATGCCCGTGATGCTAGTCAATTAGCTAGGTTAATAGATGAAAGAGACATCTCATTTATGCAAGCAACGCCAGTCACCTGGCAGATGCTTGCGGAGCAGGAGTCAGTTAATTGGTCAGCACTGACGGTCCTGACTGGAGGTGAGGCATTACCAGCCCCTCTAGCGTCCTACATGGTAGAACAGGGAGCGAAAGTGATGAACGTTTATGGACCGACTGAAACGACAGTTTGGTCATCGATGCTTAATGTTGATCAACAGCAAGCACAGTCTCCTTCTCTGGGCCTACCTATCGCTAACACCAATTTCTATGTATTAGACGATTGGTTAAACCCTGTCGCTGTTGGAGCCGAAGGGGAGTTATACATCGGTGGCCAAGGGCTAGCTCGTGGTTATGCTGGACAAGCAAGCCTGACGGCACAAACGTTCACCCCTGATCCGTTTAGTACTCAAAAAGGTGCGAGAATGTATGCAACGGGTGATATTGTCCGCATTGGTATGAAGGGGCAGATTGAGTTTGTAGGTAGGAAAGATTTTCAGTTGAAGCTGCGTGGCTATCGTATCGAAGCTGGCGACATTGAAGCTGCGCTGGCGAAAATTACGGTAGTAAAAGAGTCTGCGGTAAAGCTATGCTACCCGGACTCAGCGAAAGCATGTTTAATTGGTTATGTAACGCTCGCATCAGGAGAGGAGATAAATACGGAACAGGTTTTAGAGAGATTACGTAAATCTCTGCCTTTCTACATGGTGCCGAAACGTGTTGTTGTTTTGCAATCGATGCCACTAAATGCAAACAACAAAATTGATCGCAAAGCATTGCCTGAACCAGAAGATTCCATTCCATCTGGTTTATTGCCAGCAACGGAAACAGAAATTTGGTTAGCAGAAGAGTGGCAAGCCTTACTAGATAGTGCGGTTGTATTTGCCGATGATGATTTCTTCGCTATCGGAGGTAATTCATTGTTAGCTGGTCGTTTTGTGTCTGGTATGAAGAAGAAACTAGGTATTGAACTACCCCTTACACAATTGTTTCGATTCCCTGTTCTGCGTGATCTAGCTCGATTGATCGAAGAGCAAAGTGAAAGCAATAATGCTTCTGTCTTCAGTGATACACAAGTAGCATTAGCGAGCCAAATACCTCATTCAGAGCTTCTGGTATGCTTGAATCAAGGTTCCTCAATGCAGCCTCCATTATTTGTATTTCACCCTGCGGGTGGGCATGTAAAAGCTTATGAAGAACTAGTTAGCTTATTCCCAAAAGAACAGACCGTATATGGTATTCAATCACCGCAACTTGTTGATTTGGAGAATGCACCAGACTCTGTGAATGGCTATGCTAGTCTTTATGTTGATGTCATTCGCTCTGTGCAAAAAACGGGAGCGGTACGTTTGTTGGGCTGGTCATTTGGTGCTTGGCTGGCGGTTTCAGTGACACGTTTACTAGAAGCGAAAGGTGAAAGAGTAGAGTGGCTTGGGCTGGTGGACGCGAGAGCAAACCCTCAAAGGGCAGTGCTAACACTTCCAACATTACCTAATGTTAGCCGTTACTTAGCATGTTTAGATAATGAAGCAAGACGCTTCCTTCTTGGCAGACATGCTGTTTTTCTAGATGAGTTAGAATTGCGCCTGCAGTCAGCAATTGATACAAGTCGCGATGATATAGCTTTTAATGCGTTCTCTGATGTGATTCATGATACTGAGTTGGGTCGCAATATGAGTGTTGAAAATAAAGAACTGTATTATTTGCAAATGAAGCTATTTATGACGTGCCATTCTTTGATGCAAAACCATCAACTTGAAATGGTGTCTACGCCCATAGATGTTTGGTGGGCGAGCGATACGCTCATAGATCGCGATTATCAACATGGGGCATCTGAATACGAGTGGGATGCGTATGGAAAAACCAATGTAACGATTTTAGACGGTGACCATAATAGTATTATTCGAGATGTCCGATTAGCGAATGGTATTTCTCACAAACTCAATCGCTTACGAACTACTTTAATCAGTGAACCATTAAGTTAGTAATGATAGTGCCTCTTATTAAAGAGGCACTCCACTCTTATGACTTAAATTACGTAACCGAGACACCTTTTCCGTAACGATTTCTTTAACCAAATCTGATAACCATGTAATTCTCGGGTGTGAGCTATCAGCGCTTAATGATACTAGTTCGACGTCAAAGTCAGGTATGTCGATAGGCGGCTCGCAAAGCGTCAACGAGTCATCGATTAGGTCAGTTCTACCCACCATTTCAGCCATTACGGCTAACGTTTTTCTACCTGTCAGCATTCTTCGTATTGTTAAGAATCTTGTTGTACCTAATACGACATTTCGTTGAACCCCTAGCTCT
>CEVA01046580.1_pt1 | contig 19147 bp, 16 predicted proteins | sample 361521 | NCBI WGS metagenome assembly CEVA01 (sample SAMEA2622823, study PRJEB7988) | marine metagenome | isolation source: saline water (ENVO:00002010), including
AAACTTTACAGTCAATATTGGGAAGCCATTCACATTAGATCAAATCCCTACAGAGACATATTCTAAAGAAATTCTAGCAAATATCACTCAAACAATTATGTCGAAAATTGCAAATTTATTACCTGAAAGTTATCGAGGGGAATATGCTTAATTCACAAGCAAAAAACCACTATATCCTAATAGGGCTATAAATATGTGCGGAATCATAGGATATCTTGGAAATCAAGACACAAAAAATATACTCCTTAATGGTTTAAAAAAACTTGAATATCGTGGATATGACAGTATCGGTATTGCAACTATTACGGCATCCCAAGAATTATCAATTACAAAGACAAGTGGTAAATTCCCAACTTTGAAAAAAGCTATAGTAGATCATCCTACTAATAATCTATACGGTATAGGACACACTCGCTGGGCTACTCATGGGAAACCTAGTAAAACTAACTCTCACCCACATTCTGACTGTACACAAAAAATAGCTGTCGTTCATAACGGGATAATTGAAAATTACCAAGAACTACGTGAAAAATTGACAATTTCTGGCCATAATATAGTCTCTGAAACAGATTCCGAATGTATTCCTCATATCATTGAAGATTACATAGCTAAAGGTCACTCTATTTCCCAAGCTACTCAACTCACAGCATCCAGATTAGAAGGTTCCAATGCAGTTGTCGTATCACATATAACTGAAGATCCTGTCAAATTGATAGCATTTAAATCAGGAAATGCAGGAGGAGTTGTAATAGGATATTCAAAAAATGCCACATTTGTCGCTAGTGACATAACTCCCCTCATCGAACATACATCGCAATTTACTTACCTAAACAGTGGTGAAATAGCTTACATTTCAGAAAACAATGTAGAATTCAAATCATTGAAAACATCCGATGTGCTACAAAAAGAAAAGGTAATATTGCAAGTTAATAATAAATCAACACAAAAAGGTACCTATAAACACTACATGCTAAAAGAAATACACGAACAACCTCAGTCTATAGTCAATACAATGAAAGACAGACTTTTTACTGCTCCTGCTAAAATTGACTTAAGCGATTGTAATTTAGATATATCTAGACTAAAAAACATTGAACGAATCATATTAATCGGAATGGGTAGCAGCCTTCATGCTGCAATGGTTGGGAAAATATGGATCGAACAATTTACGGGTATACCTGTAGACATAGATAATGCATCTGAATTTCGTTATCGTAATCCTGTAATCAATGAAAATACACTTGTAATCTCCGTATGTCAATCTGGTGAAACTGCAGATACTCTGGGAGCTATGGAAATAGCGAAGGCAAAAAAAGCATATCAAATTACCCTCACTAATTACCTTGAAACTCAATCAACTCGATTAGCAAATTCTTATATCCATTTACGTACTGGAACAGAAATTGGAGTAGCCAGTACAAAAACATTTCTGAGTTCTATGGCAGCATTATTTATATTAGGATTATTTTTAGGAAACGAAAGAAAAACAATACCAAACATCAATTTAAATCAAACGATTTTAAGCCTCAATCAGATACCTGAAAAACTAAATCAACTTTTATCTCAAGAATCCTTGTATACTCCTTTAGCTAAAACCTTATCCAAATACCGAAATTTTCTAATTTTAGGAAGAGGTCTCAATTATCCGATTGGAATGGAAGGAGCATTAAAACTTAAAGAGCTTAGTTATATTCATGCAGAAGGATATCCCGCCGGAGAATTAAAACATGGTCCAATTTCTCTTATTGATCAAAATATCCCAATAATCGCTATTGCTCCTCAGGATTCTCTTTATCCCAAAATGATGACTACAATCAGTGAAATTGCAGCACGAAATGGAAATATCATAGTTCTTACAACTGAAGGTAATACCGAAATTAAAAATTTTGCTGAACACATTATTTATTTACCAGAAATTGATGAACTCCTTAGTCCTTTTCTTACAGCTGTCCCTCTACAACTTTTATCATATTATGTAGGAATTTCTAAAGGTTACAATGTAGACCAACCTCGTCATTTAGCTAAGTCTGTCACTGTGGAATAATATAAAATGTTTACTACAAAAGAAGTTTCTCATATCAACACCGATGTTCTTATAATTGGTGGTGGCAGCGCAGCATGCAGGGCTGCTATTGAAGCTTTTGACTGTGGTGCATCGGTTACCATGATTGTAAAAGGCCTTTTTGGAAATTCAGGATGCTCTCTCAATGTAGGAACCAGTGCAAGTGTAGGAAGCTGGGCTGATCCTAAAGACACAAATTTCACTTCAATGCAGGACTTGATTTCTTATGGTGGATATTCAGGCAACCAAACTCTTGCTAAAATCCTGGTTGATGAAACTCAGGACAGAATTAATGAACTTATTTCCTGGGGTATAGATTTCGACAGAAATGAAGATAATTCTATAACTGTAAGTTACTCAGCTGAACACACATATCCCCGTAATGTTGCATTTAAAGATAATTCAACAAGAAAACATTCTTATGGATACCCTCCGGGTATAGCAATTATGAATACTCTTCTTGATCAGGTGGAAAATCGTAATATCCGGGTGATACAAAATAGTGCGTTAATAAAACTTGTTAAAGATGGAGCTGATGTTGTTGGAGGTTTAGCTGTTAATTATGAATCGGACAAGCTGCTTTTAATTAAATCAAAAACAACTATTCTGGCAACCGGAACTTATAGCCAGATTTTTTCAAAGACTTCAGTTTCTCTTGAAGAAACTGGTGACGGTCATGCAATTGGATATCATGCCGGTGCTGAACTTATAGATATGGAAGTTGTTAACTTTGTACCTTCAGCTACTGGTGCACTGCCAGGTGCAGTTTTTCTAAATGCCAAGAAAGAAGAGTTTTTACATAAACATGGTATCAATAGTTTAAATAATGTTACTAAAGAAATATTTTCAGCAGCAATTGCGCAAGAAATAATTGATAACGGTACAGAACGTGACACGATTTACGTAGACATGACAGAATTTTTTAAAAACAACGACTTAAATACAGATAATGATATAAAATCCACTCAACAAGGAAGTCTTTTGGATATAGTTATAGAAAATATCAAAACTTACGGTACAGTCTGGTCTCAGATCGTCTCATCAGTTCCTCAAAACATTCCTGATCCTGCAAAAGATCTACTCGAGACCACTCCAGCTGCCCATACTACAATTGGAGGAATTGTTGTTAATGAAAAAGGGGAAACTACTGTACCAATGCTTTATGCAGCCGGCGCAGTAGCTGGTGGTATATACGGACATGCCAGACCAGAAGGATATACGTCAATGATCCCTTTAGTTTACGGAAAAAGAGCAGGGAAATCTGCTGCAGAAATGGCATTAAAAACAAAACAAAAAGATATAGATTTTGAAGAAGCTTATTCCTGTAAAAACTTATTAAATATAACAGATGTTGATACTAAAAAAATCAAAAGTGAAATTAGAAATATTATGTACTCTCATTGCTGGGTTATACGGGATAATCACACCTTATCTAAAGGTCTAAATAAGATACAGAAAATTGCTAATGATTTAAATAACTCAAATGGGAAGACCCATAAAATAACTCCTAAAAAACTATTAGAAATATATGAAATTAGAAATATGTTAGATTGTGCTGAAATGATGATTTGCGGTAGTCTCTTACGAAAAGAAACAAGAGGAGCATTTCGTAGAAGTGATTATCCAGAACTTGATAATGACAACTGGCTGAAAAATTTACGGTATAAAGAAATTAATAGACAGTTAGAAATATATCCGACTGAAATAGATTTAAAATACTGTAAACCAGATAACTTGTGATTAGAATTAACGATGCCAGTCATATTCCATTGATATAGATCGATCTTTTAATGGTAATTTGATAGGAACACCACCTTGCGCTGAAGACATCTTTAATGCTAATTCAACTTCTAACGCCTTCGCAACTCTCCTGCCTGAATTTTTTGGCTCATCAAGTTTACCAGCCAAACAATCAAATACATCTGCAAATCCATATGTTGTACAACTACCTGAATCCATCTGAATTAAAGGCCAAGGTACTTCAACTCTATCAACTTTATATGACTGATTTTCAGGCAAATTAACCCCAGATAATGAAGAACGTTTGATATCCTTTGCTAAATGCCAAGTTGAATAAGCAGATCTCTTATATATCTCACCTTCTGTACCAGTAACACGCATCATCGGTCCACCTTTTCTAAAATGAACTACTTGGCCTGATTCGGTAACCAGCATTCCTTCTCCCCTGAATTCAGCACTTCCACTTTCTCTTTTCTCTTCATCTCCTATTGCTATAACCCACGCTGCTGGACTATCAATAAAATATGACCAATTCTGATGCTGCGAAAGATTCGTATCAGAAACAATATCATATGATACAACTTCACCAATTGCTCCTTCCTCTATTAACTGTTTTGCAGAAGCCATTGAAGGGTGCGATGCAGAAGTCGAACCACAAACTAATGGGACTCCAGCATTTTTACAAACTTCTACCATCTGATCAGTTTCTTCAAGAGAATATGCCATTGGTTTCTCTGTCATAATACCTTTAGCCCCATACTTCACAGCAAGGACAGTTAATTCAGCTCTACCCTTCACATTGGTTGAAATAGCCAATATATCCAAACTCTCTTTTTTAAGCATCTCTTTAGCATCACTGTACAATTTACTTATTCCAAAACGTTCTCCACAAATTCTAAGACGGTTTACATCTCTATCAGCAGCTGCAACTAACTCAACTTCAGGACGATCATGCAAAGCCATAGAATAAGAAACTGGTATTCCCAATCTTGAATCATGCCTTTGATAGGCATGGAATTTCCTATGAATATCAAGTTCACTATCATCAGGTGTTGGCCTATTAACATCATCTATATGCCATGTACCCATTCTGCTCCCAACATCATACAACATCCCCATCCATCCTAATCCTATAACACCGGCTCTAAATTTTTTCTCTGCCATATCGAATACTCCTTTTTTATTTCAATGATTTCACCAAACATGGCCGCTGGAAAGATTAGCATCAACACCTATCGAGGCTAATCTTTTCTTAGCCTCTTTATAGACATCTTCAGATAATCTACCTTTATTTGCTGTAATAATATTCTCCTGAAAATGATCTTTGTTTTTTGTTCCAACAATTGTCGTATTTAAATCTGGATGCGATAAAGTAAACCTTAGTATAAATGCGGTACGAGATTCACCTTCTTCTAATAATTCATCTAAATTAGCTTTACTATAATTTTTCCATTCTGCTATAAAATTTTGTGAATTAATGCTAGGCCCTGATAACTCCCCTTTTGAAACACCTCCACGAATTATAGTACCTGCACCTGAATTAAAAGCAGTTGTAATCCATTCTTCATGCTCTCGATTTAAAGCAGAATATGGAATTTGAAATGCATCAAAAACTCCCATCTGTACATGGTCAGGCAATGAAGGTAAAGTCGAAGATGAACCTATATACCTAATTTTGCCTTCTTTTTTTATATCTAACAATGTCTGTATTAAATCATCTTTTTCAATCACCTCTTTTGATGGTGAAGAATGCAGTTGAACTAAATCTATGTAATCTGTTTTCATGCGTTTAAGACTTTGATTTACTCCGGCAATAATATTAGCCTTGTCAAAAACATGTACTTTTTCTGTTTTACCGTAACATCCACACTTCGATGCTAAAAAGTAGTCTGAACGACGATGAGAAATATATTTCCCTATTAGTTCTTCACTCATCTCGTAATCAATAGAAGTATCAATAAAATTTATACCAGAATCTAAGACTAAATTTAAGAGAATATTCACTTCATCTTCAGGCATTTTCCCAATCTCCATAGCTCCATATCCTAACCGAGTTACCTGAATCCCCGTACTACCAAATTGTGTGGTTTCTAATCCCATTTAATTTCTCCTCAAACTTTACAATTCCAATTAATATTTAAGTATAGTTTTCTTAAATTGTTTAATGTATATTATCCATAATTAATAAAATATAATTATGGAGTAAATTATGTCACATCGTAATAGTGAACGTCCAATAATTTTAACCGATGATGCTTGGATAATGGGGGAACAGCCTCCCATATCCGTAAAAGATCTTAAAGAAAAAATGATAGACCCTCTTAAAAATACACCAGCAGCATTATGGTGGAGCATTGGCGATTATGAAAAATATCATATAGAAACAAATGTAGGTGAACGTGTAAGTAATGAAGGTTATAGTAAAGACATAAATGCAGCTGCAATTCTAGAAAATCTGATAACAGAATCTGGTGGTCCTCTAACTTCTCTAGTTAAATTATGCAAAGATGCAGGGATAGAATTTTTCCCTCGAGTAAGAATGAACAGCCATTACGCATACAAAGTTCAGTACGAAGGCGGATACCGTAATGAACATCCAGATTTACTAATTGGAAAACCTGGAGAAGAAATACCTGAAGGTACAATAGATTATGGTATTCGAAGAGGGAAAAATTATACGTTCAAAGAAAATCGAGACTATATGTATGCAGTGATTACTGAACTGTTTGAAAGATGGGATATCGATGGAGTAGAACTTGATTTCTGTCGACACCCTGCTATGTTTCGTAGAGAAGAAGCATTCCAAAACAGATACCTAATGACCGATTTAATTAAACGTGTACGAGCTCGTATGAACGAAGTAGGTAAAGAACGTAACAAAAAAATACTACTTGCTGTACGAGTAGGTCAAACATTAAATAGAAGTAGAGAAATTGGACTTGATGTTCGTAAATGGATGAAAGATGGACTAGTAGATATCGTAACTGCTGGGATAGGATGGATGCCATTTTCTCTACCTCTTCCAGAATTTGTTGAAGCTGCAAAAGGCACAAATTGTCAGATTTACGGATGTATTGAAGGACTACGCCCGCACGTAGACGATACATTATTACGTGGAACTGCAACTAAATTTTGGAATCAAGGAGCATCAGGAATACATTTATACAATTACTTCACTATGCACCCTCAATGGTGGGATCGTATGTTAAACGAACTTTCAGACCCCAAAAATCTTACAGGATTAAATACGTGTTATGAAATAGAAGACTCTGGCCGATATACATATACTGGTCATGGTGATGCTTTCCAAAATGCATCAATACCAGAACAACTTCCTGCAACCTTACGAGACACCCTAACAGATCGTGGCGCAATCTTTGAAATCGAAATTTCAGACGATATTGAAGCTGCTGTAAAATCAAAAACCTTAGAAACGTGCGTTCTCGGATTTCAAATGGATAATTTTGCTCCTACGCATGAACTTTCTGTAAAAATTAACGGCAAATCTCTTAATCGACAATCTACTTGGACAGCAAATGGATCAGTGGAATGGGGGCCAATGACAGGAAAACGAAATGTCTATTTCAATATCACCAGTCCACCACTAAAAAATGGACTGAATATAATTGAAGTAAAACTCATAGAACCTAAGCCTTATAATTACATTCTAAGAGAACGAAAAGATGAAGAAGACAGGGCACCCATTATTCGTAAAATTCATGTGCATGTTCTGTATAAACACTAATTATTTGATGATTCAACAATACTATATTGAGGTACAGATTCTTTGATTTGTCCTGTTTTGCAATCAATAGAGTCTATATTATGAGTCTCTGTAATAGTAAAATTAAAATCTTTTGTATCTGTATGAGAATTAACTACAGCCCCTAATTTAAATGTCTTATCATTGATATTTTCTATATTAGAAAAACTTACAGATTTATTTGTCCATTCCCATCCATATAAGGAAAAAAGTTCTCTTTCAACTATCTGCTCAAATTGATTCTTATATGCTAAATTCCCTCTATAACAATTAGTTAAGAAATCTGTGGATCCTTTACTATTTACTACAACTTCTGCTTCTTGTTCTGTCAATCTAACCCAATTTCTGCCAGAAGGAAAATCAATTATATTTGGAGCAAATTTATGCCCACCTATATGACTGGATTGCCAAACTCTCAAACTACCAAACTTAGGAATCAATTGATTTCTAAGATATTGATATACAGGTGATCCAAATGATGCACAACATGTATCCCGACTACCATGAACACATACAAAAATATCTCTCTCAATCGAATTTTGAACCTGATATTCTGTGAAATCTTGTAACAGATTTTTATCATTAATTAATCCCTCAATTAAATAGATTAGCTTATCACGAGGCACTAAAAATTCAAATTTATTGTACCCACTTAATCTATTTTCATCCAAATTAAAAAAGATAACTCTACATCCATCACCTTGAGAATATTCATCATCTGGAACAATCCCCTGAAATCTAATATTACCAGGAACTGTATCTACAATACTCTTTAATTCCTCAGGAAATTTTTTTGATTCAGTAATCTCTGATTTCCAAGGCCTTTCAATTTCTAGGAAAATAATTTTATCCCAAGATGGTGCTGAACCACATGGATCTTCTTTAACATCTTTAGAAAATAAAGTACAAGATCTATCTTTAATCACGACTATTCCTCCGTAATAATTTAATATTTATCTCTACCATGGACTAGGCATCATACCTACTGAAACTTCAATAAGACATGATCTGTTCCTATCTATTGCCTTAGATAATTCAATTTCTAATTCATTAGGTTCATTTATCCGTACAGCATCCATCCCATAAGATTTTGCTAATTGAACAAAATCAGGATTTTGTAACTGAGAAGCAATTATGCGTCCATTATATTTGTTAAGCTGATCTCTATAAACATTACCATATGCATTATCATTAAATACGACCACAACTACATGAATTCCATACTGCATTGCAGTTGCCATCTCTTGAGAATTGAATAAAAACCCTCCATCTCCTGAAATACAAACTACAGGCCTGTCAGGTGCGGCAACTTTAGCTCCAAGTGCAGTAGGATAAGCAAATCCCAAATTACCAAAATAAGAAGATGTAATATATCCATCATGAGTATAAACTGGATAACCCATCCGACAAGCATATCCTATTTGATTCACCCCTTCAATTAAAATAGTTTCTTTAGGACTAGCAGAACGTATAGCACGTACAAAAGACATCTGTGGTTCAATATGAGAAATCCGTAATTTGATTGCTTCTTTTACACTAGCTATCTCATCCTTAGAATAAATAGAATTTAATTGGGTATCCTTGATCTCCTCAAGTAACTTTGTTAATACTATATTCACATTACCAATCATACTATACTGATTAATCATATCTCTGTAATATAGGTTGGCTTCATCAGGTACAATTTCTACAATACTCTTTACAATATCAAGTTGATTTTCAGGAATTCTAGTATCTATAGCAATGACAAGATCACTTTTACTAATTAAAGTATCAATTTCAGGACATGTAGTTAAAGGAACTCCCAAAGATAATGGATGATCATCTGCTATCATTCCCTTACCGCTACCAGATACAAAAACTGGAGCATTAATTAATTCTGATAACTTCGTAACTAATTGTGAAGTAAGAGCATTTCCTTTTCCAACCCACAATAATGGTCTTTTTGCATCAATAATCATTTGAAGCATTTCAGAATTTTCTTCATAGTTGAATGTTTGATTGGAATCCATTCGTTTTAATGTAATTCCCTCATCAATAACTGAAGAAAACATATCTGTAGGAATTTCAATTTCAACTGGTCTTTTCCTACCATTAAAAATTTTCTGAAATCCTTCTTCAATATCATTAACTGCATTTAACGGATTATCAATTAATCGAGACCATTTTGTAATAGGCTCTATCATTTTTATCTGACCATTTACTTCATGTAATGCACCTGTATCACGTCCTATCAAAGATTTTGGAATCTGTCCTGAAATAACAAAAACAGGATTAGAAGATGAATACGCCGTGCCAATCGCTGCAGAAGCATTCATCAGACCAGGGCCAGGAACAACCACTAATGCCCCCATATGTCCAGACACATGAGCATATCCATTTGCCATATATCCAGCACCTTGTTCATGTCTGGTAGAAATGAATTTTATCTGATCAGATTCTCTATAAAAAGCATCCATCAAATCATATAACTGGATTCCAGGAACTCCAAAGACAGTATTACATCCATTTATAATTAATGACTTAACTAGTGCATCAGCAATTGTCAAAGGAGGCATATTATACTCCATAAAGTAAATTTATTCTCACAATAAATCAGTAACATACTTAACAACTTCATCCTTTGATATCTTGACAGCATCAGAATCCGATCTTTTTTTAACTTCAATAACTCCTTGATCAATATTCCTGGCACTAACAACTAACCTAATAGGTAGACCAATTAAATCTGCATCATTAAATTTAACTCCAGGAGATTCAATTCGATCATCATATAACACGTTAGCACCACTAGAAGTCAATAATTCATATAATGAATCAGCTTCATTTTTAACATCTTCTTGTTCAACATTTAAACCTAACAAAGAAACATCGTATGGCGCAATTAATTTCGGAAATATAATTCCATTAGGATCATGATTTTGTTCAATACTAGCAGATAGAATCCGACCTACTCCAATTCCATAACAACCCATAATAATCGGTTGACGTACACCATCAGCACCTACAAAATATGCATTGAGCTTTTCACTATATGCGGTTCCTAATTTAAAAACATGTCCAATTTCAATTCCTTTTTCAATTTTTAACTTTGAATTGCAGTGCAAACATAAATCACCATCTTTTACTAAAGCAAGATCGCTTCCTATCTCTATAGAAACAGTAGTTTTTTTAAAATCACGTCCGTACTGAACATTTTTCAAATGATAATCAACTTTGTTAGCTCCAACAACATAATTCTTGTTCTCAATGACAGAATCATCAACAACCACTGTAACATCTTTGTGATCCCCAACAGGAGATGCAAAACCAGGAATGAATCCTGCTGATCTAATCAAACTATCACTTGCTATTGCCAAATCTTTTATATTCAAAGTATTACGTAATTTGATTTCATTTACTTCATAATCACCTTCTAAAACCACTACAATTAATTTACCATCAGCAAGATAAAACATGGATTTAAGTAGGTCTGATTTTGAAACATTTAAAAATGATGAAAGTGCGTTAATATCAGTGATACCAGGAGTATGTACTTCTTCAGGGGTAGCGTTACTACTATTACCAGAATTAACAGGCTTAACAAACTCAGCTCGTTCCACATTTGCACCATACTTACAACTTGTACAGATAGCAATAGAATCTTCACCAATATTTGAGAGAGCTATAAATTCGTGGGAATCTTTACCTCCAATAGCACCACTATCTGCCTCTACCATAACCGTAGATAAACCACATCTGTCAAAAATATTATTATATGCTTGGATCATATCCTCATATGCACTATCTAATTGATCAGAATTTGACGCAAAACTATATGCATCTTTCATATGAAATTCTCTACACCGTAACAATCCGCCTCTTGGTCTTTCTTCATCTCTAAACTTAGTTTGAATTTGATAAAGTATGAAAGGAAGATCTTTATAACTTTGGACATTAGCTGCAACTAGACTCGTTAAAACTTCTTCATGCGTCGGAGCCAACACTAATGTACGATTTCTTCTATCTTCCAAAGTAAAAAGGTTTTGTCCAAAAAGATCTTTTCGACCAGTACTATCCCATAATTCAGCAGGTTGTAAAACTGGCAAATGTAATTCCTGCGAACCGATTGTATTCATCTCTTCACGAATAATTGATTCAATCCTAAGTAGAGAATTCCAAGCCATAGGAAGATAACTATAAACTCCAGAAACAACTTGGGAAATTAATCCAGCTCTTTCCATTAAAGCATGACTACTTACTTCAGTATCCGTAGGCTTTTCTTTTAAAGTTTTACCGAACAATTTTGAAAATAACATTCTTAATCCTTTAAAAAATGATTAACTTGATTAACATTAATCATTTTCAAATTTACCAATCTCTTCTTTTAATGCTAATAACATTTTATTCTCTTCAACAACCTTTACCATTTCTCCTTTTCGGAAAATTATAGCTCTACCCACGCCTGCTGCAATACCAATATCAGCATCCTTTGCCTCTCCTGGCCCATTAACTTCACAACCCATCACCGCGACCTTTATTGTCGAATTTAAAGAAGTAAGCATGTCTTCTACCTGATTTGATAATCGAATAACATCAACATCAGCTCTTCCACAACTTGGGCATGCAACTAAGGTTGGTTTATTCTGTCGTATATCTAAAGAATTTAGTATATCCCATCCCACATCAACCTCACGTATTGGATCATCTGCAAGAGATACTCTTAAAGTATCACCAATACCCTGAGAGAGTAATAAACCAATCCCAATAGAACTCCTAACTGAGCCAGATAACAATTTTCCAGATTCTGTAATCCCCAAATGTAAAGGATAAGGAACTAAATTTGCCATTCTTGTATAAGCTTTAACTGTAGTATCTACATCGAAAGCTTTTAAGGATAATTTAATTAAATCAAAATCCAAATCTTCAAGAATACTAATTTCCCACAATCCTGTCTGTACCATATGGTCTACTATAGTATATGCTTCACCAGTTTCCTCTTCTTTAGGTAATTTATTAACACCATCTTTATGACGAGAGCCTCCTTTTGTTAAACCAATTTTCCCTACAGGTGGTAAACTACCAAAATTAACGCCAATACGAATAGGCACTTCTCTTTGCTTTGCCTCTTTAACAATTAACTCTACTTTACTCCGATCTCTTATATTCCCAGGATTTAACCTCAAGCAATCAACACCAGATTTCAATGATTCTAAAGCCAATTGATAATGGAAGTGAATATCTGCAACAACAGGAATATTTACTTTTTGTTTAATACTTTTCAATGCTTTTGCAGCATCTAAGTCTGGGACAGCACAACGTACAATTTCACATCCGGCTTCTTCAAGCCCTTTAATTTGTGAAACCGTAGCCTTAATATCTCTTGTATCAGTTTTTGTCATTGACTGGACTGATATTGGAGCATCTCCACCTATTAAAACATCTCCAACAGCTATTTGTTTGGTAGGTCTTCTTTTAATGCTAATTTAAAAATCTCCTAAAATTAATTTTCATACTACAATCTTAATATATAAATAGTTGTTAAATCTATTTTAAACTATTACCTGAAAATAGAATCTCCTCTGATAAGTCTGAGGATATCAGAATAACTTATTACCAATATAAATATTAGTAATAAAACAAATCCACTAGCATGTATCAAGGATTCGATTTTTTTAGATAATTTCCCTCCTCGTAAAACTTCTATAACTAATACCGCTACTCTGCCTCCGTCAAGAAAAGGTATAGGAAGCAAATTTATAATACCCAAACTAACACTTAAAACAGCAATTAAGACAATTATTTCCCCTAAACCAAACTTATTAATTACTTCTCCTGTAACTTGAGCAATACCTATTGGCCCCATTAATCCACTACTAGACTGTGAAGAATTAGTATTGGAAAACAATCCTTGGACTGAAGCAACAATAACACTATTCCAAATTGCATCTCCCGCATCTGCTAATGCTAGATGAAATGGACGAGTAACTTGATCAGTTCGAACATTAACTAAACCAAGACTAACCCCTAGGGCACGTTGCTGAACAGTGTCTCCAATTTTAATATTAGGTAAATATTTACTAGCATCAATCAATGAAATTTCTGTTTCAGGATTCTTTACTTCATCCACAACTACTTGAGGAGAAGGATCTATTTTCCTAGGAACAACATTTACTACATCAGAAGTTATTAATTCAGGTGAAATTCCTCCTAACCGACTTATAGATCCTCTCTTAACTACTACCTCTACCTCTTGTCCTCGATATTGATCAATCCAGTCAACTAATTTACGCAGACGAACTTCAGAAGTTTTAAAAGAATCAAATCTATTTTCATTTAAAGCAACTATCTGGTCACCAACTCGAATACCTGCAATATCAGCAGGAGAATTAGGTACCAATCCATTAACTACAATATCTCCACCAATCATACGGGCATGAGGCAACATAAAAATAATCGTAAATATTAGGATAGCAAAGAATAAATTCATAACTGATCCAGCGATTAATACAAGTAATCTTTCTAAGAAATGACGATTTTCAAAACTTGTATAGTCTTCAGGATCTTTAGGATCACTTAATTTAACAAACCCACCCAAAGGAATTAAATTTATTGAATAGATGGTGCCACCAAGACGTTTACCAAAAATTCTTGGAGGAAAGCCAACGCCAAATTCTTCAACTCTCATCCCAAAAAATTTTGCTGTAATAAAATGTCCAAATTCATGCACACATACTATTACAATAAGTATTGGAAATATTAGTAACCAAGATAGAAAATCAGGCATCATTATCACCTATCGAATTCACAATTTCATATGTATTTAGTTTACTCCACTTAACTGCATCGATCATTGCCTTTAAACTACCATCATTATGATCAACATATTGAGAAAGTACTTTTTCAAAAACTTTAGGGATTTCACCAAATTTCAATTTACCATTTAAAAAAGTTTCCACTACTACCTCATCTATACCAACAAGTACTGCAGGCCATGTACCTTCCTTTTTAGCATACTCTAAGGCAATATTAAAACAAGGATATCTTTTATTATCCAAAGGTGAAAAATTTAGATTTTTCTGCGCAAGCAAATCTAACCTACTAACATTAGGATTAAAAAAACGATCTGGATAAAATAAACCATATTGAATAGGTATCCTCATATCAGGACTAGCCAAAGCTGCTTTAATTGAACCATCAACAAATTCAACCATAGAATGAATTAAACTTTCAGGATGTACATACACACTAATTTGACTCCATGAAAGCCCAAATAGCCAATGTGCTTCAATAACTTCAAATACTTTATTCATCATCGTTGCTGAGTCAATAGTTATTTTTTCACCCATCTGCCAATTTGGATGGTTTAATGCATCTTTTACTTTCACATTATATAGTTCTGTAATATCCCAATCTCTTAAAGCACCTCCTGAAGCAGTAATAATCACATTAGAAACTGATGGGTCACCTTGGAGGCATTGCCAGATTGCATTAGGTTCACTATCTAATGGCCTAATCTCTGCCTGACATTCTCTTGCAAGATCTGTTAAAAATTTACCTGCAATTACAATTGGTTCCTTATTTGCTAAAGCAATAATTTTACCTGCACGAATTGCGTTAACAATTGGATTCATCGCAACATCTCCACTTGTTGCCACTACTACAATATCAACATTCTCTTGTACAACCATCTCTTCCATACTAACTAAATGACATGAAGAATCGAAATTGTTATTTTGTAAAAAGTTCTTTTCATTACAAAAAATCATTTCGGGTAAAAACTCAGTGATTTGTTCACTTAATTTTTCACCACGAGACCCAGCAGCTAAACCAACTATCTTAAAATTCTGCGGGAAACTACGAACAACATCTAATGTTTGCCTACCAATACTCCCTGTAGATCCTAAAACAACAATTCTTTTCACAAAACTATCCAAATCAAATAATAGTACATAATAATAGCATTCAATACAAAAGAATCTACTTTATCCAAAATACCACCATGACCTGGTAATAAAGTCCCTGAATCCTTAACCCCGAATAATCGTTTAAATGATGACTCTAGTAAATCACCAATAAATCCAAAAATTACCAAGATTAAAGTTAAAAGTATTATGTCTTGCAACTTTAATGAAATTAAATCTAGAAAATGGATAACTATAGCTACAGCTAATGCACTGGAAATTCCAGCAATCAATCCTTCCCAAGTTTTATTTGGGCTCATCATTATTTGAGTAAATGGTATTTTTAACATTAATTTATGTTTTCCCCATAATGAACCTACAATATAAGCTAGAGTATCCGCTACCCAAATAATAGTTAACATAAAAATTATGAATTGAAGACCTTGATCCATAGTTCTAATCAAAATCATAAAAGAAAGAAATATTGCAGGACATAAACCTGCAGATAATGTAAGTATCGAATTACGCCATCCTATTGCACTCTTAATCTGACGAGTTTGCCAAACCGAATAACAAGTGACAATAACAATGAAAATCCAATGCCAAGTAGTTAATAATAAAGATCTTTGACCAAGAACAATCGAATCAGGAAATAATCCAGCAATTGAATGTGTAATAAGTACTATACCGATTGCCATACATAGAGCAAAGGATTTGATTATATCAAATCCTTTTTTTGAACATAATAAACATATCTCTATAGTTCCCCAAACTGAAATTATAGCGATAGTCACTGAAAAAAAATATCCACCTAACCACACCATTAAACCTAAAATTGGTAAGCCAATAAATGTAGTAACAAAACGTAATTTAATATTTTTAATCATTATCTAGCTCATTTCCAAAATTAAGTAAACATATTCACTTAAAATTGCACTCATATAATTATTCAAAATTTATTATGACACACTACCATATTTACGAAACCGGTTACTGTATTCATTTAAGGCAACCTTAACTTCTTTTTCATCAAAATCAGGCCATAATGTTGTAGTGGAATAATACTCAGTATATGCGGACTGCCATAAAAGAAAATTACTAATCCTCATTTCTCCAGCAGTTCTAATAACTAAATCAGGATCAGGTAAATCTGTAGTATACAAATATTTCTCTACTAATTCTTCATCAACATTGTTATGATGAACTTTATCTCTGATCATAGATTTAATAGCATCTACAATTTCTGCTCTACCCCCATAATCAAATGCAATTGTTAGAGTCAATCCACTATTTCTCTTCGTGTCGGCAATACAATTATCTATCAACTGCCTTGTATCTAAATCTAACTTATCTAAAGAACCTATATGACAAAGTTTAATATTTTTATTGTTCAGTTCATTGATTTCCTGATTTAAAGCTTCTCTTAATAATAAAATCAATGAATTTATCTCGTTAGATGGACGACTCCAATTTTCAGTAGAAAATGCAAATAATGTAACAAATTTAACTCCATGTTTGCTAAATTCTTCCATTATACGAACAAGATTTTTTGTTCCTTCTCTATGACCTTGAGTCCTAGGCATGTTCTTTTTCTGTGCCCAACGTCCATTACCATCCATTATAATAGCAACATGCTGGGGTATATTACTCATCCAAATATGCTCCTATACAATATTTAACTATACAGACAGACCTCAAGAAGGTCCCAAAATTTAAATCTTTAATTCAAAACTAATTCTCAAGAATCTCAATATTTTTATTCTTTTCTAAATTAGAAATCTCGCCAATATATTTTGTTGTTACTTTCTCAATTTTTTCTAACAATCTTTTAGAGACATCTTCAGATATCTCCTTACTTTTTTCAGATGTTTTTATATTTCCTATTATATCTCTACGAATATTTCTAATAGAAACACGTGCGTCTTCACTCTTTTGTCCGATTCCTTTAACTAATTGCTTACGCCTTTCTTCAGTTAAAGGGGGAAGGTTTACTATAATACTCTCTCCATCACTTTGTGGCACAACTCCCAAGTCAGACGAATATATCGATTTTTCAATATCTTTAATAGAATTCTTATCCCATGGTTGAATTTGTAATACTCTCGCTTCTCTGATTATGATTGATCCCAATTGAGATAATGGAGTCGGTGCCCCATAATAATCAACCATTAAATTTTCTACTAATGCAGTATTTGCTCTACCAGTACGCACAGTAGCAAAGTCTCTACTTAAAGAATCTATTGATTTCTTCATCCTATTATTAGCAATATTTTCTACTTCATTTTCAGTAACCATATTCTTAACCCTACTTTCAAAAACAATAGAAGATTCTTGAATAAAAATTAATCCACCTATAAAGAATTAGACAAATTATACTAAATCAGTCTATATACTTCCAACCATGGAACCCACATCTTCACCACAAACTAATTTTAGTAAACTATTTTCAACAAATAAATCAAAAACCAAAATAGGCAATTTATTCTCCATGCATAATGAAAGAGCGGTAGAGTCCATAATATTTAATCCATCATTGAGTGCTTCCATATATGAAATATGAGAAAGTTTTTTTGCATCAGGATTTTTATTTGGGTCAGAAGAATACACACCATCAACATTATACTTTGCCATTATTAATACCTGGGAATCTATTTCAATTGCACGTAGTGCTGAAGCAGTATCAGTAGTCATATATGGATTCCCAATACCTGCCGCAAATATAACTACTCGCCCTTTTTCCAGATGACGAATAGCTCGACGCCTAATATAAGTTTCTGAAATCTGACGAATATCTATTGCTGACAAAACCCTGGTATCAACATTAACAGAATTTTCTAAAGTTGATTGTAAAATCATTGAATTCATCACAGTTGCAAGCATACCAACATAATCTGCAACAGCTCTTTCCATTCCTTCTACTGACGCTTCCGAACCACGCCAAATATTTCCACCCCCAACAACTACACCAACTTCCACACCTAACTGAACAACTTTTTTTATTTCTCCAGAAATATACGATACTGCACGTTGATCAATCCCATAATCTTGATCACCTTTAAAGGACTCTCCACTTAACTTCAATAATATTCTTTTATATTTTGAAGTAGGAGTCTGGGATTTCACCATAACTTTATTCCCCTATTGCAAATCTAATAAACCGAGTAATTCGAATATTCTCTCCCATCTTGCCTACAGCATCAGATATCATATTTTCAACTGTCTTCGAAGGATCTTTAATACATGCTTGATTAACTAAAAAATCATCTTCATTGATTTCTGTATCATCTTTTTCATCTGGGACATCATCTGAATTGATATACTGAGGATTCATTGCTGCAACCTGCATTGCTATATCATGAGCCAATTCTTTAAATTCAGATGTCCTAGCCACAAAATCAGTTTCACAATTTAGTTCCACAATGGCTCCTACCCTGGACCCATTGTGTATATAAGATTCAATAACACCTTCTTTAGTATCTCGAGAAAGTTTTTTTGTTGCTTTTAAACTTCCTAGTTTTTCTAATAATTCTTTAGCTTTTTCAATATCCCCATCAGCATCTTCTAATGCCTTCTTGCATTCCATAATGCCAAAACCAGTGGAATTACGTAAAAGTTTGATTGAATCAACATTAACACTCATTAATTAGTCCTTAAAACAATATTCACAATTCTAAAGTTTTATTTTGAATCTGTACTAGC
>CEVA01063004.1_pt1 | contig 19146 bp, 23 predicted proteins | sample 361521 | NCBI WGS metagenome assembly CEVA01 (sample SAMEA2622823, study PRJEB7988) | marine metagenome | isolation source: saline water (ENVO:00002010), including
GGATGAAAACCTGGAGTCCTAACCACTAGACGAACGGGCCAATTTGTGCTATTCTTTCAAAGAAGCGGTGGCGAAATTATGTGGTTTGATTGGAATACGCCAAACCAATTTTCTCAATTTTCAGATATGTCTAAAATATCCAGCAATTCACCGCGCTGATGCAGTTCCATTGTAATATCCGCACCGCCAATGAGTTTCCCTTTGACAAATAGTTGGGGAATGGTGGGCCACCCTGATTGCTCAGAAAGCCTAACTCGAATTTCTGGATCTTCTAGAACATTCACATCTTTATACGCCACGCCGTAATGATTCAAAATTTGTACTACTTGGTTTGAGAATCCGCACATGGGCATATCTTTTGTACCTTTCATGTAAAGGATAATGAGATTAGAGGCGATATCATTTTTGATTTGTTCTGATAAGGTCATGATGATTCCTATGAATTTTGTTTTTCCCATTGCTGGGGTGAATATGTTTTAAGCTGCAGTGCATGAATCTCCCGGGTCATATGATTGCCCACAGCTTTATAAACTACTTGGTGCTGTTCCACCAAGTTTAGGCCATCAAAAGAGTCGCTGATTACAACAGCACTAAAATGGTCCTTTGTACCGGTGGTATCCACCACTTCAACTTTTGCATCGGGTATGCCCGATTCGATTAATGCTTTAACTGCGTCTGGTTCCATTAAAATGAGTCCGAATATGGTTGTCAAAATTACGATTACACAGCCTATTAATTCTTGAAATTATACGAGTTTTAAAATATCAAGAAAACTATGGTACATTAAAATATGTTTTACCATTTATTTGTGAACACGGTACTTCCGTATTTCTCCAATATTCCTCAATTTCACATCCAACAATTGAGGAATTAATGAAACTTTATAGTTGGAATGTGAACGGCATCCGTGCCGCAGAAAAAAAAGGCTTTTTAGATTGGCTGGAAGAAACCCAGCCCGATGTTCTTTGCCTTCAGGAGACTAAAGCCAATGTGGATCAGTTGGGATCGTCTTTAATTCGAGATCATGGCTACCATACTTATTGGCATTCGGCAGAAAAAAAGGGCTATAGTGGTGTAGCCACATTTTGTAAGGAAGAACCTCACGATGTGCAAGAAGGCTTATGTATCGATCGCTTCGATGCAGAAGGTCGCGTCCTCGTTACGGAACATGATAATTTTTTACTCTATAATATTTATTTCCCCAACGGACAGAAGGATGATATTCGTCTCCAATACAAGCTCGATTTTTATGATGAACTACTCCCTATCATTAATGAACAGGTAGATAATGGCATGAATGTGGCGGTGGCGGGGGACTGGAATACAGCCCACCATCCCATTGATTTGGCTCGACCCAAGGACAATGTAAAGACATCTGGGTTTATGCCGATTGAACGGGAAAAATTGGATGTGTATCAATCCCATGGATGGGTAGATTCATTTCGCCATTTTCATGATGAAGGTGATCGCTACTCTTGGTGGACGTATAGATTTGGTGCACGGGAAAGAAATGTGGGCTGGCGTATTGATTATTTTTGGGTGAATGAAGGATTTGTTGAGCAACTGGAAGATGCAGATATTCATGATGACATTATGGGATCAGATCATTGTCCTGTATCACTCATAATTAAAGGACAGGGGCTCTAATGCAGAAATCAGACATCGTAAAAGGTTGGATCAATCGCTATACCGGTACTGCATCAGAAAATTTTGGAGATTGGATTCTGCTTACCAATTTTCAGTATTATTAATTTTACATATTATAGAAGTGTTCAAGTGCTTGTGTGTTCACGTTATCACTAGAACACATTCACACTTTATTCTATCATCAAATCCACAGCGATTGCATCGGTATAGCTAAAGCCTTCTGTGGTCAATTTTAATCTGTCTTTTTCTGTTATAAAATATGCTCCCCATTTCAACTCATTGTCTTGAATGGATTGACGGACCGCATCACGATGCATATCCGGAACATTTTTCAGATCGATGCCATCTTTGATTCGTAATCCAAAACCAACCATTTCATTGGTTCTGTCTTTATCCGATAATTCGTAATCGTCCTGGCGCGGCAATTTGCCGTCGCCTAGTTGTTTAATATAACCATCCAAATTTCGAATGTTAGAGAATCGATTTTTCCCGTCAAATCCATGTGCCGATGGACCGAATGCCAAGTATGGATGAATTTTCCAATAGTGAAGATTGTGCCTACAGGGTAATTCGGGTTTAGACCAATTGGAAATCTCATATTGTGCGTACCCATTTTCCTCCAGAGCAGATTGGGTCCATTGGTATAGTTCAGCACTTTGATCATCAGAGGGCATGGTAACCTTTCCTCGATTCACATATTGAAAAAGCTGCGTCCCTTCTTCGATCGTCAATGAATAACATGAAAGATGCTCTGGTTTCAAATCGACGATTTGTTGAAGATCCCGTTTCCAAATATCCATGTTTTGATTGGGAATATTAAAAATGAGGTCGCAGTTGATATTGTCAAATCCCGCCTGTCGAACTGCATCAAATGTATTGAACACTTCATCCGGACCATGAATCCGTGTTAAGAACTGAAGCAAAGCCGGTTCTAGAGATTGAACGCCCATGGAAATCCGATTTACACCCAATTCACGGTAGGCCTTCAAGTGATCTGCCGGTGCTTCGCCAGGATTGGCCTCCATGGTAAATTCAGAAACGTTGGCAAAATCAAATTTGTCGGTTAAGGCGCGAATTAAATTTTTCAATTGATGGGGCGGGGTCAGGCTCGGTGTGCCGCCGCCGATGAAAATAGTATCAATGTCCCAATGGGTCGTATCCGTTGAACACAATTCAATTTCTTTTAGGAGCGCCTCAAAGTAGGCGGGGATGGCATCATCTCTATCCGCCACAGAATAAAAGTCACAATACATGCACTTGACCCGGCAAAAGGGCATGTGGATGTAAATGCCGGCTTTGGGCATATCAGAAATAATTAATCGGCGAGACTGTGGAGGTCATCCCGAATCAGGATGAGAATGGCGGACTGAGGCATAATGAGGTAATCTTCATTTTCAATTTTAATCTCAATGGATGCTTTATTCACGAACAGCGCCATGTCGCCCACTTCTGCCTGCGGCGGAATATATTTCACCGAACCGCCGTCATTGGTTGACCAGGGCTCATCCAGATTTTCTTCAGGATTTCCCAAAGGGATGCCCGGGCCCACTTCGACCACAATACCGCTGAGCACTTCCTGCTTCTCCACCACGCTGGGGGGTAAATACAACCCTGCTTTGGATTTCTTCTCACCTTTATCCGGGCGGATCAATACCCGATCGCCCACCACAAGGATCTGTTTATTTTTATTTCGCATAATAGAAATTAAGGGTATTTAATAAGCCTAATCAAGAATGATGAAACAATTGGGAATTGTGTAAATAGTGTCAGAAATTTACCAAATGAATGTTAAAGTGAAGAATGTTAAAAGAAGCGTAGAAAAGTCTTCTGTAATATCAATTCGTAAAGATGTTTTTATCAAAGGTATGAATATTCCTAAAAGTTTGGGAATTGATGATAATGAAGATGATGCACATTACGTTCTTGCTTATTTGGGTAATACTCCTTTGGGCACTGCATGTTAGCGGAGAATAAATGAAGGTATAAAATTTGAACGTTTTGCTGTATTGGATGGTTTCAGGTTGCTTGGAATTGGCCGAAAAATGACTGAATTTATTTTAGGTCAAATACCAAAAGGTGAACATATCTACCTGAATAGTCAGGATACAGCAATTGAATTTTATAAAAATATAGGTTTTAAATCAGTTGGGTCTATGTTTGAAGAGGCAGGAATCCCGCATCAAAAAATGATTTACATAAGAGGAGAATAAAAAAAGGAGTCGTTTTTCTGTCTTAAATTTCCACTTATATTCCCTCTGAATACTTTCATTCAAAAGATAAAGAATTAAACACAATGTCTGGCTCAGTCTATAGGCGCATGGGGCGGCTCCTACTCCGCTTTTGGCCCTATATCATCATATCATCCCTTTCGGCGATCATCTTTGTATTGCTGAACAGTACATCCATGTGGCTGGTGGCATCCCTGATCAATAATATACTTCAGGATTTTGACAAGATTGTTCAATCCCAGATTGAATGGGCTAACAAAACGGCACTCACCCCCAATGAGCAATTAAAGTATTGGACCAATGTACTCATTTTACGAGAGACGCCATCCGAATCATTAAAAGTATTATGCATGACCTTATTGGCGGTTTTCTTTACCAAAAATATTTTTCTCTATACGAAAAATATCCTCCTGCGGGTGGTGGAATTAAAATTGGTGAAAGATATTCGGGATAGTTTATATAAACACATCCAAACACTGTCTTTGGGCTATTTTCATAAACGGAAAACCGGTTCCATTACATCTATTGTTATGAATGATGTGGAGCAACTTCAGGTCGCCTTTGCGGTGGTCTTTCAGCGTCTCTTTGTAGAGCCCATCAATATCCTTACGTTCGTCACACTACTATTCATTATCAGTTGGAAACTGGCCCTCATAGCCATTGTTATTATACCATTAGCAGGGATTGCCATTATCAGTATTGGTAGGAGTATCCGTCGAAAATCAAGGCGGACTCAGGCCAAGATTGCGGAAATTATGCAAATTTTGACAGAGACCCTTTCATCCATTCGTATAGTGAAAGCATTTGTAAATGAAAAAGAGGAAGTGAAAAAATTCACTGGCGAAAGTCAGCATTATTTCAAATTGCTTTTAAAACGGGCAAGGCTTGATCTCATCTCTGCACCAGTGACTGAAAGCTTTGGTGTCATTATTGGGGTCGTCCTCCTTTGGTACGGAGGGATGGAAGTATTGTCCAATCAAGGCGTCAGTGCTGAAGATTTTATACGATTTATTGTGATTTTGTTTTCCATACTCGGCCCAATTAAACAGATGAGCAATGTGAATCTGCGGATTCAGGTGGGGGCAGCATCAGCCGAACGCATATTTGAATTATTAGATACACCACCGGAAATTGTAGAAAAAGCTGATGCAATAGATTTAGGCGAATTCAAGGAAACCATCGAATTTGATCATGTCCACTTTGAATACAATGATGGGGATGAATTGGTATTGGATGAATTGAGTTTTACCATTAATAAAGGGGAAGTGGTGGCTATGGTTGGGCCCAGTGGTTCAGGTAAAACCACCATCGCCGATCTTATTCCACGTTTTTATGATGTATCCACCGGTGTCATTCGGATAGACGGCCATGATTTGAGAGATGCCACATTGGCCTCCATCCGCGGTCAGATGGGAATTGTGACCCAAGAAGTGATTTTATTCAATGATACGATCCGAAATAATATTGCTTATGCCCAACCTAACGTGAGTGATGAAGCCATTCGAAAATCCGCCGAAGCTGCCAATGCATTAGAATTCATTGAACAAACGCTCAATGGGTTTGATACATTGATAGGCGAAAGAGGAGTGAACCTATCAGGCGGACAAAAACAACGGTTGGCCATTGCCCGCGCATTATTAAAAAATCCGCCCATCCTCATTTTGGATGAAGCCACCTCTGCATTGGATACAGAATCAGAAAAGAAAGTGCAGAAGGCCATCGAAACATTAATGAAAGACCGGACTGCATTGGTCATTGCTCATCGTTTATCCACAGTCCAGAATGCAGATAAAATTGTGGTGATTGAACAAGGCCGTGTTGCCGAAACAGGCACACATAGTGAATTATATGAAAAGGGCGGTTTGTACAGACGCCTTTATGATATCCAATTTGATTAAGGCCCATGGCCAAAAAATTAAATATATTTTTTAGCAATTCGATTTCTTCCCATAAATGGGGTGGGGGTGAAAAATGGATGGTCACTGCTGCAAGAGGGTTGAGCGATAGAGGCCACCACGTCATTGTTTCGGGGAAAGGGAATTCAATCTTTCTATCCAATGCCCGGGATAAAGGCTTAAATATTATTCCATTAAATTTTTTCGAAGACTACAGTCCATTTAAGATTTGGCATACAAAACGAATACTCCAGCGGGAACAGGTGGATGTAATTGTGCTGAATTTAAAAAAGGATATCCGTGTGGCCGGGATTGCAGCCCGAATGGCCAATGTTCCTGTAATCATTGCCCGGAACGGCATCCAGCTTTTCAGGGATATTTGGAAGCATAAAAAAACAGCGGGACTGGTGGATGGCATTATTACCAACACCAAATCGATTCGGGATACATATAATCAATTTCCGTGGATGGATGGGGAAAAGACGAAAGTGATTTATAACGGGATCAGCCTTAATGGCGAAGTTGCGCCAATCAAAATCCACAAAACTTGGAATATTCCAGATAATCATTTGGTTTTTGTGGCGGCAGGCCGGTTGACCATTCAAAAGGGATTTGACCTTTTAATTGAAGCCGTCAATCAATTAAAAGATAATGAAGTACCATTTTCTGTTCTCATTGCAGGGACTGGAAAAGAACGAAATAAACTTAAACGCCAGATAGAAAAGAATGAACTTGGGCACCGAATTAAACTAATCGGATTTCAACATGAATTATCCCGAGTAATTCAAGCAGCTGATTTTGTTATGATGTCTTCCCGTCATGAAGGGATGCCCAATGTAGCCATGGAAAGTATGGCTTTAGGGAAACCTGTATTCGCATCCAATGTGAATGGTGTTCCAGAATTGATTCAGCATCGGCAATCAGGATATATTATTGAAAAACTTACGGTGGATGAAATTGCATCCGCCATTCGATTTGGTCTCGAAAATCACGACAAAGAAGAAATTAAACATTGGGGAATAGAAGCGAAAAACCAAATTGCAAACCATTTTACATTGAATAGTATGCTCGATCAATTAGAATCATATTTTTATACCCATATGAATCAGCCGCATCGTTAGGGTTTGTCGTGAAAAAAGTACTTTTCGAAAATCATCATCTCTATTATTTACCCAATTTTATTCCCATTATAGAAGAGATGAATCGGCGGGGTGGCTATGAAATTTTTTCATCTATTCCGGCCCATATGCCCCAATCTGAACAGTCTACATTTTTTAATGGGTGTGATGCTCTCGGGATAGAAACTATCCGAAGTGACGATGAACAAAATCGAATTCAATCCATTCGTGAAAAGTCCTTTGATGTGGTCATGGTCGGGAACGTGGGACAATTGAATGAAATTGTTACCGCTTCTACCCTGGCAGTAATGGTCTATCACGGCATTGGATTGAAACAATCCTATTACAATGATATTGATCCGCGGATTGATTTAAGAGCGGTGGAATCAGAATCTAGGCTAGCTGAATTAAAATCTCATGGCCATTCCAACTTGAACCTTACGGGATTTACAAAATGCGACCCTTTAGTTTTAGACGAAAATGAAATCGAACTAAATACCATTGGCTTAAACCCCAATCAAAAGACAGTTTTGTATGCGCCGAGCTTCTATCCTACTTCTTTGGATCAGTTTTTGCCCATCCTTGGGAAACTCAGTTATGAGACCAATATAATCGTAAAGCTCCATAATTTTAGCTGGTATCAGGATCGATATCTATATCAAAGTAAGGCCGTACAAAAGTTGGCAGATGAATTTGAACATATTTATTTGGCACCCCCATCCGAATACAATATTATTCCTTTTTATAAAATGGCGGATATGTTGGTTTCGGATATTTCATCTACCATGTTTGAATATCTTTATTTAGATCGCCCCATCATTATGGCCACTTGTTTTAACCTCCGATTAAAGCACCGTATTCTTCATAAACGCTTTTTGAAGAAGATGGATTTAACACGAATGGAAAATGTGGATTTCGCCTTTCAACTGGATAATCCTGATGATTTACCTACACTGGTTTATCATGGCTTAGAATATCCTAACGATTTGAGTGAAGAACGGCAAGCGGCTCAAACCGAATATTTACACCGTACAGATGGGAAGGCATCCCATCGATTGGTGGATGCGATTGAATCTAAATTGGGAGGCAGTCGCCTTTGAGGATTGGTGTATTCTGTCCGAATTGGATTGGGGATAGTGTCATGGCGCTACCTTTTTTTAACCAACTCAGAATAGATAATCCGAATGCGGTTATTTTGGCCATTTGCAAATCCTGGGTGGCACCGATATTTCAGCACCATTCAACCATTGATGAAATCCTCTCTTTTCAACAAAAGGATTTATCCGGGTTACGGGCCACCCGAAATATAGGCCGAAGTCTGAGTACTTTAGATATGGATCAATTCTATTTATTATCTGATTCATACCGAGCCGCATTCTTGGCCAAACATTCTGAAACACCAACACGAATTGGATATAAAAGCCAAGGTCGCTCTCCATTAATAACCCATGCAGTAAAAAAGCCAAAACGGAGAATTCACCGTTCTCAATATTATTTAAATTTATTGGACAAAGATTTTCAAGTCGATACGCCTAAAAGTGGGAAAGGTATTCACATTTCTTCTGACGAATCCCAGTGGGCAAATGATGAATTATTACAATTAGATATGGTGGATGCCATTGCATTTTTTCCATTCAGTGTTGCATCTTCACGGGCCATCCCTCAACGCCGCTCATTGGAAATTTTAGAAAAGGCCACCAATCCAATTTTAATATTTGGTGGGAAAGGCGATCAAACCGATGGGGTGATTATTCAGGATGCGTCTAAAGGTATTAATGTTCGATCAGTAGCCGGACAATATTCCCTCCGGGAAAGTATGGCACTCATTGCCCAATGTAAGGGCGCCATTGCAGTTGATAGTGGATTAGGCCATATTTCTGCGAATTTAGGTGTACCGACTGTTTCTCTCTTTGGGGCAGGCGACCCCAATAACACAAGCCCTATCGGGCCCAAAACAAGTGTGGTGAATGAACAGGTTCACTGCAGCCCTTGTTTAAGAAATGCATGTCATAATCGAAATGAGCCCCTACTCTGCTTAGAAAAGATCGAGCCCGATTTAGTTTGGAGTGCTCTGAGAGGACTTTATTTTTGGTCGGAATAATGGCCTAAATTAGTCTCTGCTTTTTTGAGGAGGCTTTGTTTGACTTGTATAAATTTAGATGATGTATCAGAATGGATAGGTTCATCCAGAATGGTTTCCAATAATCCCGATTCAATTTTATCACCGGCTAATCGAAATTCCATTTTCCAATCCTTATCTGCAATCATGAATTTTTTGGGTCGTGTGGTCACTACACATTCTTGTACCAAAGCAAAATCCTGATTGGCATCATAGTCCAATAAAGATTTACCTGATAAATATTGATCGTAAGGCACCGACACATCCATATAATCCAAAATGGTGGGCATAATATCGGCATGACTGGTTATATTATAGTTTGGCATGGATGTGCCGGGGATGTGCATGGCAAATGGGGTAGAGGCCTGTACATTCTTAAATGAGTATGAGTGGGCAAATCGTCCGAATTCATTGAACTCTTCACCATGATCACCGGTCACCACCAAAATCGTATTCGCCCATTGACCACTGGCTTTGATTTCTGCTACAATTTTCCCAATGAGATTGTCCACATAATGGGCAGCATTTTTATATCGATTGAAAACTAAATCTGATTCCTGCTGTAAACCCTTTTCATATATCTGATAATGGCGTTTGATATAGGGTTCAAATTTTCCAAATGATTCAGGGAAGTAATAATTAAAATGGGTGGAGTAGAACCAAAGATAGCTTAGACTGGGACCATCCTTTTCTTCACTGGTAAAATTGGCTAAAAATTCGTCCACCATCATTTCATCCCATTTGTAGAGATTACTTCGTTTTACCATGGGGTGACCCAATCCGCCCCCATATCCCGTAAACTTATAAACCTCATCAAAAGCATCCGTGAAGATATGTTTATCCATGTCGGAGTATCCCAACTCTGTGGTGGTGTAAACATCCATTTCATAATCCAGTTGATCGAATACAGAGAGGGCTGAGGGTTGTAATTCCTTTTTGTAAGAAGGATACCAATAGAATGGGGTGAGGCCAGTGAGTACGCCAAATGTCCCATTCCCAGTACAGTTACTATTGCTGAAATGCTGTTGACTAGAAATCCACTCTTGACTGAATTCATGAAGATTAGGCATGATCTCCGGATCATTCATATCTGAACGAAGGGATTCAAATACAAGAAAGACCACATTTACGTTATCCTTCTTGGCTGTGACTTGCCTTACATTTACTTCCAGTGCTGAATGGGCGGATAAAAAGTCATTTTCAAAATCTGCATTGATTTTGGCTGCTTCTTTTTCCGCTTCTGTGGGCGGTTTTAAAATGGGCGTCCACACTTTACTCATACGAAGAGGAGTGTAGGATGGGACTGAATTCCAATTGTCGTTGGTGGCTTGTCTATCCGTATAATGAAAATAGGAGAACATTAATTTCTCGAGGACGGATATATATATGAGAACTTTAAATCCAATTTTCACATTTTCGGTAAAAACTTGGGGAATTGAATCCAATTTATTTTCATAAATCCAGTTTGAAGTAAATAGAGCGCCCACCACCCAAACCATGATGCCTACAAAACGAAACACGAGCCCGAGGATGTCAGAAGTCTGTACACCCATATCCTGCATGACGCCCGGTTCAAACAATAAACCGAACAATTGTAGATTGAAATGATCCCGATAAATGGACAGAATCTTTTCGTCAATCACGGTCGAGAAATAAATAAGCCCAAGCAGAATGACGGCCAGATAGCGAAATGCATATTCATTGGATTTGAATATTTTGGCAATCCCTTTGTTCACTGCTTTTGTAATTAATATGAGAAAAAATGGTGTATTTACAGTCATGAAGAAAAGAAATAGCCCCATGTCATTCTGACTCAAGTATAGGGTCGAATTGAATATATAAACCAATAGGGCCAGTCCGTTGAGGATGTAAAATATGGTTAGTCGTGTCATGATGTACTTTGGATTATTCCGTGAAAACTAGGTGGTGAAATTAACGTGATAATTTATTTTTCATCACAAGAACTATCAGGAGTAATTTTGCCCCCTATGAAAGCCGTAATTCTAGCCGCAGGCGTATCTCGTCGATTGTATCCCTTAACGCATGATACCCCCAAATGTCTTATGGATGTGGGTGGGAAGCCCATTATTAATCGTCAGCTCGAAGCCATTCAATCCGCAGGGATCGCCGATTTGATTATGGTGGTGGGATATTACCGGGAAGCGATTATGAACCACGTGCAATCTAATTTTCCTGAATTGAATTTTGAATTTGTCATTAACCACCACTATTTTGAAACCAATACCGCTTATTCGCTCAGACTCTGCAACCCATCTTTGGATGGGGGATCATTTATTTTGATGAATGCAGATGTACTCTATCCCAACGAGGTATTAAAGCGTATAATTCAATCGAGCCATGATTCAGCATTGGCTGTTGAAATTAAACCATGCGGCCGCGAAGAGGTGAAAGTAATTGAAGGAGATGACAATCGATTGGTAGCCATTGGGAAAGAATTAATTGAATCTAATTCTCTCGGTGAATTTATTGGTGTAGCCAAATTCTCACCGGACTTTTCAAAAGCATTCATGGGTTCATTAGATCGGCTGATAGAAGCCGGTGGGAATGCAGATTATTTTGAAGCGGCAATCCATCCTCTAATGGCTGATTATCCTGTTTATTACGAAGACGTATCAGATTTGCCTTGTATTGAAATTGATTTTATTGATGACCTGGAAAAGGCCCGTGAATTGGTCCAATCGAATTGGTTCAATTAATATACTGTGTTCCCTGATCATCTGATCATTGATTTCGATAGTACCTTTATTACCAAAGAATCTCTGGATGAATTGGCACGTTTTTCGCTAGCGGATCATCCTGAAAAGAAAGGTCGGCTTGAGAAAATCAAATCCCTCACTGAGGCGGGAATGGTGGGTGAAATTACTTTTGATGAATCTTTGTCCCAGCGGATGGCCCTTTTGGATGCAGATCGAAGGGATGTAGAATTCGTGACGAGTCAATTGATGGACACCATTACACCTTCATTTGCGAAACAAATAGATTTTTTACAAAAACACAAAGAAAATGTGTGGATCATTTCCGGCGGATTTCGAGAAATAATCATACCCATCGTTTCATCATTCGGCATTTCACCTGCCCAAGTATTTGCAAATGATTTTATCTATTGTGAGGACGAAAAGATTCTTGGGGTAGATTCAGAAAATCCAATGGCACAAGATGGTGGTAAAGTCATCCAAGTGAATGTAATGGGTCTTAAGGGTGAAATTCATGTTATTGGAGATGGGTTAACGGACTATGAATTAAAGGGCAAAGGCCCTGCCAGTCGATTTTATGCATTCATTGAAAATATGAGACGAGAGAATGTGTGTGAGCTGGCTGATGGTACCTTAAAATCGTTTAATGATTATATTCGTTTGGTTCGAGATTAGGCGAAATATTATACCACATTATTTAATAAATTCTCCATTGATATAAACTAAAGATATAACGAAAAGGAATCTATGCTTCAAGATACCCTCGCGAAAAAAATACCCGATTGGCAAAAAGAAATTCAAGACATCCTAAAGAATAAGGGTGATGCCATCATTAGTGAAGTCACTGTGGCGCAAGCCTATGGTGGTATGCGAGGTATCAAAGGATTGACCTGCGAAACATCCGCTGTATCCGCTGATGATGGGTTAATTATTCGTGGATATCCATTATTAGATATTACTCACATTTCTCCTGAAGAAGTTTTCTATCTGCTTCTCACCGGAGATGTTCCCAACGATTCAGCGATTAAAGATATCCAAGATCAATTCAGATCAAATCAGGATGTCCCTCAATACATTTGGGATTTACTAGAAGCCATACCGGCGGAATCTCACCCCATGACCATGCTCACCACAGCCATTCAGGCCATGCAGGTGGATAGCCAATTTGTGAACCATTATGATGAAGGCATGCCCAAAACCGATTTTTGGGGATGGACATTAGAAGATGGAATTCGATTATTGGGTGTACTACCGGGAATCGCTGCAGGTATTTACCGCATGCGGTTTAATAAGGGAGACCGTATTAAACCCGACCCAACTTTGGATTGGGCTGGCAATTTTGCCCACATGCTTGGCATCGAAGGGGACGATTTTAAAAAACTTATGCGCCTTTATTTGATGCTCCATTGTGACCATGAGGGAGGCAATGTAAGTGCATTCAGTTCCTTGACTGTGGCATCCGCTTTATCATCGCCATTTCTTTCTGTGGCAGCAGGATTAAATGGTCTTGCGGGCCCACTTCATGGATTGGCTAATCAGGAATGTTTAAAATTTGTGCTAGAAGTGCGCGATCATTTCAAAGGTGTACCCACGCAAGATGAATTAAAACAGTTTTGCTGGAATCATCTAAATGGGGGCCGTGTAATTCCCGGATATGGCCATGCAGTACTGCGCTGTCCTGATCCGCGATTTACCGCATTCATGGGATTTGGAAAAGACCATATTCGAGACGATGACGTATTTTCAATCGTTCAATCATTATTTGAAGTGGTCCCGCCAGTCTTGCAAGAACAAGGTAAAGCGAAGAATCCTTGGCCCAATGTAGATGCAGCGTCCGGATCATTACTCTATTATTATGGACTGACTGAATTTAACTATTATACGGTGTTATTCAGTATATCCCGTGCCATGGGGATGATTGCTCAAATGGTCATTAATCGTGCCATGGGTATTCCCATCACGCGACCCAAATCGGTCACTACAGAGTGGATCAAAAATAACGCCTGACCCATTTTTTCTTCTAATGAAGTGTCTTATTTTCAGACCATGAGACGCTTCGCCTCCATCTGTATTTCATTCATCATTTGGGTCGGTTGTGCATCCCATCCAGTGGTGAACCCCCATTTACCCGAACCAGGAACAGTCAAAAAAGGATATGCTTTATCTACAGAAAATGTATTCCCATATATGTGGTATCGCAAGGGACTCACGGATAAAAGTGAAATTGGGTTTCGGGTGGGTCTCCCCATTTATGGCTCAGGAATTGATTACAGCCGTGTGGTTTACCAAAAAGAAAACAAATGGGATTTGATCAATTTGGCTTGGTCTGTGAATCCCAATTTTAACATGGATGCTACATATTATAAATTCAAAACCAAAAAGGGGAACGATGGATTTTTGAAGTCCCGGTGGTGGGGCATTAGAGGTATGTTTATCCAAAATGGAATTACCAATCATACCAGCAATCGGTTGGGAATATTGATGGGATTTCAAGGCAATCCACGGTGGGGTATGGAATTTGGTTATTTTCATGATCCCACATCTATGCCTATTACCCAATTATTCAATCCTAAGTGGGACCCTACAGCAGAAGGCATTTCAAAACGGTTTGAAGATAAACCTATGAAAGATAGCGCTACAGGATTTCCATCTGAATATTCTCGGTTAACAGGATTGCATATCAGTATATTTTTTGATTTGGATGCTTCAAAAAAAGAGAAAAAAAAGTAGACCTCAAATTTCAAAGATGTCACTGCCACAAACCATTAAATCCTTATTTGATCACACAGTCTCAATAAACTATGACGGCCATTCAAATGAACATCCCATCATTGTTCTCAATGTGCTAAAAAATATCATTGGGGATAATCAAAAATCACCATCCCAATCTTTGCTCGATGCTATGTCTGAAGTATCCGAACAAAACGTGCAACGCAATGATGATCAATCTGTCTTAGACCGCGCCGCAAAGGATGGTCTTGGCCTTACGGTATTTATCTCTGACTTGGAAGATGCCTGCCAAAATGGTAATCCATTGGACATGGAAACAGAAGCAGCACGTCTCCAATGGGTGAGTGAAAATGGGCTTGGCGGACTGGAAGTCCTCATAGAAGTGGCCCTCCAGGATTTTGATCGATTGGGCCTCTTTGCCTACCACCTTCAACGGGCCAATGCCTTTAATCAGGATGTGAAAAATACATGGCCTTACACCCGATGCATTTTGAAAGAAATTGCGAAATCACCACTGCCCGAACCCAATGGCAAGGTGGAGGACAGTGAATGTAAGGTGGACAATGTACCTGGTAATCAGGAACAATTAAATAAAATGGCAGCCGCCAGACGTTTGTGGGATGGGAATTATATCCGCATCGATGGCTTTCGCAGGGAACTGTCCCATTGGTTCAACACGATTTCAATTGAAGAACCCCATGAAAAAAACATTATGAATGGACTTGAAGGATATGTGAAAAATGGGGGTAACTTTTTTATCGAATTGGCAGAAGGATTAATTGGTAACCCTGATTGGGTGTCCAAGGTTCTACAGTTAGAAGCATTACGGTATTTCAGCAAAAATGCATCTCATGAAAATCTGCAAATCATTTCATATCAAATAGAGGGAATCATTCTATGAATATCGGTGGCTACGAACTTTACAGCATTGAAACCAGCCGTTTTGCTCTGGATGGTGGTGCTATGTTTGGTATTATACCTAAGCCCATGTGGGAAAAAGAAGCACCTGCAGACGACCAGAATCGCATTAATATGGTGACACGGTCGTTATTATTGGTGGGCCATGATCGAAAGATCATTGTGGATACGGGAAATGGGGACAAATGGCATGATAAATTCAAATCCATTTATAATATTGATACGGAAACAGTGAATCTGAATACATCATTGGCTAGGCATGGATTTACTACCGATGACATTACGGACGTCTTTTGTACCCACATGCATTTTGATCACATAGGTGGCAATACAACATTGGCCGATGGCAAACTGGAACCAGTTTTCCGTAATGCCACTTACTGGATGCAGAAAGAAAATTGGGATCTAGCCAACTCTCCCTCGGAAAAAGACCAAGGCAGTTTCATGGAAGCAGATTGGTCTGTGTTGGCTGAAAATGGTATGATCCAAATCGTGGATGGGAAAGAGGCATTTCTACCGGGAATCAATTTAGAATTATCTTACGGCCATACCATCGGTATGATGCTACCCAAAGTACAGGACAGTAGCAATACAATCGTTTACATGGCGGATCTCATTCCTATGGCGGCTCACATTCCTTTGCCTTGGGTCATGGCTTATGATATCCATCCTGTATTAACCGTTCAAGAAAAACGCGCTTTCATGCCAAAGGCGGTGGATGAAAACTGGATTCTCTTCTTTGAACATGATCCAAACCATCAAGCGTGCACCGTTCATTATGACGGGAAACATTACCGCCTGAAAGATTCGGTGACAATCAGTGAGTGAAGTGGCAGAAATGGAAGCCCTTTTTCAAAAAGGATTGGCTGAATATGAAAAGGGTGACTATTTCGAAGCCCATGAAGCATGGGAGGATCTTTGGTCCGATTATTATTTGCCCGATCGAAAATTTGTACAGGGGCTCATTCAATTGGCTGTGAGTTTTGTCCATTTAGGGAATGGGAATATGACCGGTGCCCGAAACCTATTGAGAAAGTGCCAAAATAAATTTGCCGATTATAAAGGCATCCAGCGACATATCAATGTGGATGAATTAAAGTCCGACATTGAAGCAGTTGATCTCGTATATAAAGATATGGAGACCACATCAGAATTTGACTGGGACTTGGTCCCAAGTTTGAAAGGATAGAATGAATAATATTGCACTATTTGTGAAGGACTTTCAAAAAGGGACAGAGATTTCAGACCGTCTCACAATGGCGGAAATGAATGTGACTTTTGCCGAATCCATTTATGACATTCCGAATCAATGCAAAGTGGGTATCATCGACTTGGATGATGAAAAACTTGGGAATGTCCAATTTGTATCTGAACTGAAGAGCAAAACGCAACTCACCCTTTTGGGATATATTGGCAGTTTCCATAAAGAAACGCGGGATAAACTGAAGACCGCTGGTTGTGATATGGTAATCTCCAAAGCATCTATTGTGAAAAATGTGCAATCATTGGTTCAAGAATTGGTAAAGTGAGAGAGAATAAAACTAAAAAAATCAAACGAGCGGGCGAAGTTTACAAAACACTTCTGTCTAATTATCCCGACGCGAAATGCTCTCTTCATTATTCCACTCCGCATGAACTCTTGGTGGCCACTATTCTTTCAGCCCAATGTACAGACCACCGCGTAAATCAGGTGACGCCAGCATTATTTCATAAATATAAATCCCCAAATGATTTTGCTTATTGTGATGTGTTGGAATTGGCGAAAGATGTCCACTCCTGCGGTTACCATAATCAAAAAGCCAAATCCATCCAGGGAGCTAGTTTAAAGATTGTTGAAGAACATGGGGGAGAAGTACCGGATAATATGGATGAATTGGTGAATCTCCCAGGTGTGGGGCGGAAGACAGCCAACTGTGTGTTGGGTGAAATCTACAATTTGCCATCCATGGTGATTGACACACACATGGTGCGGATCATGAATCTTTTAAAATTCACCAATACGAAGGATGCCAAAAAGATCGAATATGAATTGATGGATTTATTTAAAGATGAACACTGGGTCAAGCTCACCCATTTAATTATCGATCATGGCCGTGGAATATGTATCGCCCGGCGGCCACAATGTAGGGCATGTGTGATTAATAAATTATGTCCATCCGCACTCACTTGAAATTGCTGATGTGAAGCCAGCTAGCAGGCCTAAAGGGATAGTTTTAATTAATGTTTATTTATTCAGAAGCAAGAAGCACTTTAAAAATACAAAGCTGAATCTCTAGTTTGATCCATATTATTTTGAACTGTCCATCAGGTAAAAAACTTTGAAAAATATCCATAGAATCCTTTTGTCCACTGAAGGGAATTTCTTAAATTATACGTTTAATAAAACTTGTATCATACAAATATAATGAGCAACCCCTATTTGACTAAAGTTTTTTACTTTAATGCGGCACATCAGTACGGCCATGATGATTGGTCAGACGAAAAAAACTGGGAGGTATTTGGCCCCGATTCAAAAGTCCACGGTCATAATTATACCCTCGAAGTTATGGTGACCGGCCAGGTGAACCCTGAGACTGGGTTTATAGTAGATCTTGCCCACTTGAAAGATGTCGTAAACACACATGTGGTGGATGTATTGGATCATACCCAATTTGAAAAAGAAGTGGGTTGGTTTGCGCACAAACAGCCCAGCTCAGAAAATTTAGTCCAGTTTATATGGGAGCGGATCACACCACGCTTGGAGGGGGCCAAGCTCCATCGGATCCGGCTCAGGGAAACGCCCACCATTTTTACGGACTATTACGGTCCAGCTAGCGACAATTAATGAAATTCCAACATCGGCTTTACCTCATTTTGACGGGCATCTTTATTGCTTCTTTGGTGAGCGCCAATCTGATCTTTCAAAAATTCTTTTCATGGACGCCCTTTGGGCTATACACATTTGAATTATCCGTAGGGATTCTTCCCTATCCCGTAACCTTCTTAGTGACGGACCTCATTTCAGAACTCTATGGTAAAAAGAAGGCGGATCAAGTGGTGTTGTCCGGATTGGTAGCTTCCGTATTTGTCATGGGTGTGGTCATGGTGGCCAATGCGGTGCCCCAGACAGAATGGTCCCCGGTGAATAATGAAATATTTTCAAAAGTGTTCGGTTTATTCGGTCCGGCGGTATTTGCATCCATGGTGGCATACCTCACTGCCCAATTCATTGATATTCGCGTATTCCATTTTTGGAAGCGGCTTACCAAGGGCAAACACTTGTGGCTTAGGAATAACGGTTCTACCGTCGTATCTCAATTGGTGGATACGTCAGCCGTATTGATTTTGCTATGCACAGCAGGTGCTATTGAATGGGTTCAGTTCTGGCCCTTGTTGGCCAACGGATTTCTATTCAAGGTATTGGTGGCCCTGTTTGACACGCCTTTATTTTATTTAGGCGTTTGGGCATTAAAAGACAAGGTTCACGAAGATGCTGGCGAATCCGGCTGGTAAAACATTCATTTGCAGAAGAGGCAGTCTAATGACAAAAAAAATTGATCAAGTCAAAAATATAACACGAGATTTACTAGATGCAATCGGTGAAGATATCAATCGTGAGGGATTGGTTCGTACACCCCATCGTGTGGCAAAATCATGGGAATATTTTTCTCAAGGGTATCGCGCCAATGTGGATGACATCATCAATGAGGCGGTTTTCCACGAGGACTGTAGCGAAATGGTGGTGGTCCGGGGTATTGAATTTTTTTCCATGTGTGAACACCATATGATTCCTTTTTT
>CEVA01206713.1_pt1 | contig 19130 bp, 21 predicted proteins | sample 361521 | NCBI WGS metagenome assembly CEVA01 (sample SAMEA2622823, study PRJEB7988) | marine metagenome | isolation source: saline water (ENVO:00002010), including
CGATGCCTATCAGCAGCGAAGGCAGTGAGTAAGCATGCCGGTCTTTTCTGTCCAAACGGTGCCGTGGCTCGTAAACGTGCCGATCAGGGATTCGACTTCGTCGTTCTGGGGAGTGACGCCATTCTTTTGAAAGCAGCACTCGCCTCCGAGCTGAGTGAGTTTTCGGGTTAACAATAGTGTAAAGAAAAAATTGATGGACGCGCACCTGCATCTAGACTGCCAGAACAGCCTCGGCGAATGCTGCTTCTGGGATTCAAGAGATCATTGTCTGTGGTGGACCGATATCGAACGCAGCTGTGTCTGGCAGATGGATTCCGAAAAGAACGCAACATGCTTCAACCTGCCAGGCCGCGCGGGCTTTATACTGCCCAGACGGGACCCAGGCTTTGTGATCGGATTCCCCAAACTAGTCGCATTGGCCAATCAAAAATTGACGGAGTTTACCAAACTTTGCGACGTCGAAACGGACCTGCCGCAGACCCGCATCAATGATGCAACCGTCGACCCATTCGGCGGTATAGTGTTTGGAACCTTCGACGAAACCCGGGACATGAAAAAACGCCAACCGATCGCAAGCGTTTACCGGTTAGCGCCGGATGCCACCTTGAGGAAATTATTTGGCAACGTCGTCATCTCAAACGGATTGGCCTTTTCTCCTGACGGCACCACCATGTATTTTGCCGACACTCCTGATGGCCGGATCCGTCGCTTCCGGGTCGGAACGGACTTTGAGGAGTTTGAAGAGATTGAACCTCTTCCCGACAAAGAGGCCACTCCCGGCCTTCCGGACGGTGCCACCGTTGACGCTGAAGGAAACTATTGGAACGCTCGGGTTTGGGGTGGATGTTTGGTACGATTCGACCCATCCGGAAATGTAACGGCTCAGATAGATTTGCCAACTAAGGGCCCGACCTGTCCCACGTTCGGAGGGAGTTCGCTGCAGCAGTTGTTCGCTACGACATTGCGTGTTCATCATAGCCCGGAAGAGCTGACGGCTACGCCCGAAGCCGGTGGTATTTTTGTCGCTGACATTGACATTCCAGGACTTGAACAGCGTCTTTGTACGCTGTGAATTTCAAGAGAGAAAGGGTAAAAGAAAAAGGTTACGGCCACAATCTCTGTTTCTTCCGATATCTACTCTGAGAAGTTATTCATTAGATTGTTTTGAATTAGAGTAAAGAGCGTCGAGGCAAGAGGCCAATCCCGAAGCTCCCCCTAATCGAACAGGCCGTGTGGATTTTCCGCATCCGGCTCTCCTGCAAGTATTCATCGTAAGCGGATCAGACCGAGGTTTTGGTGCAGGTGGTGGTAATCACTTACACCCTGGGGACGATGGTATTTGAGTTGGCTTCGGCGGTTCAGATGTACATGCGCGACCGCGCGCGTATGTTACTGAGCCCCTAATGTCCCTCCTTGAGTAACCATAGTGGGAGCACTGATTCCAGCCTCGCAGGGACTCGTTTAGGTCCTCCACTAGTTTGGAAGCCGGTTTGGAGCCGTAACGGGACTCTGTCTTGTGGCGGATGACCCCCGGGGCTACCTTCTGGGATTTCTTGGAAGGACCCGCATGAAGGTATTTCCAATTGCGCCCTTTTAGGTGCCAGTCGTAGCGGAAGGTGTAACCGAGGAAATCCAAACTCATCGACTTCCTGAGATTGACCTACAAACTTATACCTTTCATCGCATCGATGGCCCTGCCATTGAAGTTCAAATTCAAAATAAGGTCACAAATCAATCGTACTATAACTCATAACATGAACCGTTCACTTACTCTTATAAGCGTAAAGCATGCCCTGATCTACGTCGCAGTTTTCTGATCTCCGCCCTTTGAATCTACCTACTCTGATTATTCGAGATCAACTTAATCGCTTCCAGCTCCAGTTCTTTTGCAATCGCGGGATTATGCTTATAACGATCCGCCGTTTCACCGAGATCCTGCTTTAAATTAAACAGCATCCACGGCCGTTCGAACCGCTTTCCTCGAGGGTTTTGGCGTCCGCCGGATCCATTGCCGAGAATCAGTTTCCAATCCCCATCGCGGATCGCAAACATGGCACCACCCGAGTGATGGATAACCGCGGCACGTTTAAATTGTTTCTCCTTACCGAGCAAGAGCGGCAGAAAACTGAAGCTGTCCTGGGCGGCTTCTGCAGGAGGTGGGAGTTTCGCACCGATCACATCGGCCGCGGTGGCGAAAAAATCCGTGTGGGTAATTGTGCGATTCGACTTTGAGCCTGCCCTCACTTTTGCCGGCCACCGTGCAAAAAAAGGAACCCGATGACCTGCTTCCCAGATGTCGGCTTTGGTTCCGCGCAGAGGACCATTTGCCGTATGATGGCCTTCGAAGTAAGCCTGTATCGTTTCATCGGATACATGATCTGGTTCGTTTTCGTCTGTGTCCCGATACATGAAGGATCCATTGTCACTTGTGTAAATTACCAAGGTATTATCCACAATCCCTGCATCGTCGATTGCTTTGAGAATCTGACCCACCGTCCAATCCACCTGAATAATAAAATCTCCATAAGGCCCGAGGTCCGTTTTGCCGACAAAGCGCGGATGTGGTAGCACAGGCTTGTGAGGAGCGGTGAGTGGGAAATAGAGAAAGAAGGGCTTGTCCGTTTTATCCTGCTCGGTGATATAGGCAGTCGCTTTTTCGGTCAGGTTATCGAGACAATCCTCGATCGAAAAATCGGAACCCAACTCTCCCTTCCGCAGAAATGCCGGAAATTTGCCGCCAGGATGAATTTCATCGGGAAGCCCGGTAATGTTGTGACCTTCCACATAGACATAAGGCGGAAAATCCAGTGAAGCCGGAATAACGTAAGAATAATCGAAGCCCACATCGATTGGCGAATAATCGACGTGCTTGGACCAGTCCCATTCGCCATTCGTTTTTTGAAAGCCCAATCCGAGGTGCCATTTGCCCACAATGCCTGTAGCATAACCTTGCGATTTCAGGAAACTAGCTACCGTTAGGCGATCTCGCTCAATCAGGGGTCGTCCATAGCCGTTCAGAACTCCGCGGGTTAAGGAACTGCGCCAGCAATACCGGCCGGTTAGCAATCCATAGCGGGTTGGGGTGCAAACCGCCGATGGCGAGTGCGCCTCAGTAAAAGTCATACCTTCAGCAGCTAATCGATCCAAATGCGGAGTCGGAATCGTTGAATCTGGATTCAGCGATTGCACGTCTCCATAGCCCATATCGTCGGCCAGGATGAAGACGATATTTGGATGTATATCTGCGAAGGCAGTTAGGCCAAGCGACAGGAGTATATTCAGGGGAAATAAGAATCGTTTCATATTTGGGGAAAAGAAGTTTAGAAGAACGCTTAATTAAAGTTCTTCAATCGTAATATCTTTATACCAAGCCTCAGTTGGTGGACCGCTATGGATTTGCACGGCGATGACACCTTCTCCGGGAATTTCATCAATAGGTTCATTCCAGTCCACTGTCTTGTGACCGTTGAGCCACAACTGCACACGCCTGCCTTCGCAGCGGATGACATAGGTATTCCAACCATCGAAATTAATGTACTGCTTTAGCTTTTCCAGATCCGGACCTTGCAGGGTGGCACGCCGCCGAGACTCATCGTAGAGCGCTCCCCAGTATCGACCGCCCATATCGGCCTGGTAGCCGATCACCTCGTGGTGATCCGGAATGCGTTCCGTACGGAACTGCACGCCGGCATTGGCTCCTTCGCCGACAAGCTTGAATTTTAAACGCAACTCAAAGTCTCCATACCGTTTTTTGGTACTGAGAAACTGATTTTTGGGAATGCGGATTTTTAGGTTACCGCCCACGATCGCCCCATCCTCAATGCGAAACGAATCCAGTGGGCCCTCCCAACCGCCGAAGGTTTTGCCATCGAAAATTGAAACGGGTTTTGCAGCGAGCCAGGGAGTAAGAGCAACCAAAATCAAACACGGAGTATACAATTTCATACCTACGGTCTAAACAATCGATTCGGGATTGCCCAGCAAAGATTCGAGGTAAAACTCGGATTAACCAATCCCCTTTCAAAATGCACATATAGCAAAAGTCACTCTATTATCTGGCATCCTCTTCGGACTATGCCATATTGCCTCTGCAGGCTTCGATGAAAAAGAAGTTGCTGTGAATAAAGATGTACCGGGTAGGCTCGTAATTCGGAAAAACGAACCCAATATAGCCGTCTTAATCTTGCACGGATTCAACGACCCCATGGATGAGGTGGGAGATTTGCAAAAGAAGCTAGCTCGCGAGAAGTGTATGACTGCAATACTAAAAACCGGTCGGTAAGTGGAACTAAGGGATGGTTTAGGGAAATGCGAATAGGATTTGGCTCGCATCCGCTATTCAGGGGCTCACACTAATAGTTATCAAAAGTTCCCCATGCTTAAACCCAAAAAAAAACAAGACTCCGTCGAATTGTATTTTATGGAAGCTCGAGCGAAGCTGATTGATATTGCGGCTTTCATGGATCGGGTGGAAAGAGACGGTTTGACAGAGGATTTTCGCTATCAGGCTCTTATTGATGCGTTGAAGGAGTTGGACACTGAAGAACGCGCTAAGAACGTGCTACTGGCACTCAGTGATCCAACCGAAGAACCCATCGAAGCAGCGACAACGAAAGCAGCTTGCGGAGCTTGGCCTGAGAAACCGAGATGAGATACATAGAACCGCATGCTCATATGGTAAGTCGAACGACGGACGACTACCTGACCATGGTAACTGCCGGCTGCAAGGCAGTCTGCGAACCAGCGTTTTGGGCCGGCTATGATCGCAGCTCCGTTAATGGATTTTATGATTACTTTTGCCAATTGACCGAATACGAACCCAACCGGGCGGCCAAGTTCAAGCTCCCTCACTATTCCTGGCTTTGCATCAATCCCAAAGAAGCGGAAGATTTGGTCCTGGCCCGCGAGGTCATCGCAATGATTCCTGATTTTCTCGGTCGCAAAAACGTCTTGGGCATCGGAGAAATAGGGTTGAACAAGAACAGTCGAAACGAGTACATCATTCTCGAAGAACACGTAAATTTGGCTGCTGAAAACAACCAATTGATCCTGGTTCACACTCCGCACCTTGAAGATAAACTTAAGGGGACGAGGCTGATAGTTGATTTGATTAAAAATGATTCACGCATTGATCCGAGCAGAGTGCTCATCGATCACATCGAGGAACACACGGTGAAGTATGTCATAGATGCCGGCATGTGGGGAGGATTGACCTTGTACCCAGAATCCAAGTGCACATCACCAAGAGCCATTGACATTCTGGAAGACTTTGGCGCGGACCGCCTGTGGATGAACTCCGCGTGTGACTGGGGAGTAAGCGTACCACTCGCTGTTCCCTATGCCGCACAAGAAATGAGACGCAGAGGCTACGACGATGATACCATCGACCAGGTGTTTTTCAGAAACCCTGTAAAATTCCTGCGCCAGTGCGAAAATTTCAAAGTTATAGCCTAGGGGATTGTCATCAGAGTTTTAAGGCATGCATTTAGCTCACAACAGTCACTTGGCGTATTGTACAAACATTCATAGAGGCGGCGATTGGCCGGAAACACTGGATTCATTGGACCGGTTCACCTTGGCCGTCCGAGACCAGGCGTGCCCGGAAGATGAATACGCCATCGGCCTTCGCCTGGGAGCATCCGCAGCAAGGGAGTTGAGTGATCCGCAAACCCTCTTGGCCTTTCAAAAATGGCTGGAGAAAAATAATTGCTATGTCTTTACCATTAACGGTTTTCCCTACGGCAATTTTCATGGGGCTCGCGTCAAGGACCAGGTCTACCGGCCTGATTGGACAACAAGGGAGCGGTTGGATTACACAAAGCTACTCTTTGAAGTGCTATGCAAAATATTGCCGGATGGCTTGGAAGGGAGCGTAAGCACACTGCCGGGTTCTTTCAAGCGCTTTATCGACTCCGATAACCAGCGTGCGGCCATCAACAACAACCTAATCGAATGTGCGGAATACATCGATCGTCTCAGTGAATTGACAGGGCACACCCTGCACCTCGGGCTCGAACCGGAACCGCTTGGATACTTTGAAACGAGCCAAGAATCCGTTACATTTTTTGATCAATTAATTGAACGCGCACCCGATAAAGAAGAACTCATCCTCCGGCGATTGGGAATTAACTATGACACGTGCCATCTTGCGGTTGAATACGAATCAGCGGAGGAGTCATTGGCTCGACTGGTCGAATGGGGTATCCTGATTAGTAAGATTCACATCAGCTCAGCGGTAAAGGTTACCGACTTTTCGGAAGCTACCTTGGCATTGCTCGATGGCTTTTGTGAGGAAGTTTACTTGCACCAGGTGGTCGCTCAATCCCGAGGTAAACCCTTGAACCGTTATGAGGATCTGGATGTGGCGCTGGAAGCACGCCGATCCTGCAAAGACACCTCCGAAGAATGGCGTATCCATTTTCACATACCAGTCCACGCACATCCGGAACCTCCAATTTACCCTACTAATGACCACATACTGGGTACTTTAGATTTTCTGCAAGAATTTCCAGGTAGTTGTCGCCATTTTGAAATGGAAACTTACACTTGGGAGGTATTGCCGGAGCATATCGGCAATACCGATGTGGTCGATCAATTGGTAAAAGAATACCAATGGACATTACGCGAATTTGAACTTCGTGGCCTATGCTAAAACAAATTAGTGCTCGCAGATTAGCCCTGTGATATTGCAAGTTGAAGCAATGGCCGAAATTCGTTCATGGCTAACCCTCGGGCGTATATCAAATTTGTCGACGGTTTGGGCCAATGGCTTATGCGCCTGGATTTTGGGTGGCGGTGGCGAGGCATCAGTCCTTCTGATTCTGCTGGGTGCTCTCAGCCTGATATACGTGGGAGGCATGTACCTGAACGATTATTGCGATGTGCGCTTTGACAAAGAACTCCGCCCCGAACGTCCCATCCCAACCGGAAAAGTCAGCAGAAACTCCGTCCTGATAGTCACACTTGTTTTTTTCGCAGCAGGTATCGGATCGGCAATCTCGATCAATAGTTTTTCAGCATTATTTGCCGGGATATTGGTTGGGATTGTGGTCCTATACAACCTGGTCCATAAATACACGGTGTTGGGTGTACCACTCATGGCCGCGTGCAGAACAGGTGTTTATGTAACGGTTGGCTCGGCCACACTACTCGGCCTCACCCCTCAAATTTGGGGAGCCGGGGTGCTGATGTTTTTTTATATCCTGGGAGTCACTGCCCTGGCCCGTACCGAATCAACTGAATTAAAGGCCTCCGCGGTTGGATATACCTTTTTGGTCGTACCCATGATTGGAATATTCTATATTGCCGGGCCACCCTTTGAAAAATTATTTCCCATTTCCTACTGCCTGGCGGCACTCTGGATCTCCATAGCATTTTCCATGGCTCGGAAAGGAGGTACGTTCGTAATCGGAAAAACAATCGGGCCGCTTTTGGCTGGAATCTGCCTTATCGATTTGGCAATTCTCAACAGTATGCATCTAGTAACCGTTTCTACATTGGGAATTTTTCTTGTTCTATTCGCCCTGGCATGGATTGCCCAGCGCTATGTGCCAGCAACCTGACCGAAAAAATCATGCCCGATTTTCTGCCGATTGAATACCCGCTTCAAATACCCTATCAATTGAGGGTTTACTTCACCAAAGGTGTATTTGATACTTCGAATCCTGTATTCCGGGACCTGGCCTGTTCCCGCGAAAGCGGCAACAGGAGAAAGACGCTCTTTTACATCGATGAAGCGGTGGCAGAATCCAATCCACAATTAGAGCAACAGATCGACGGCTATTTCGGTCACCATGAAAGCGACCTACAATTTCAGGGCATCCATAGAATCCCAGGTGGGGAATCACTAAAAAACGATGCCGAAGTTGTCGGAAAGATCTATGCCGATATCGAAAAAAACCGAATATGCCGCCACAGCTTCGTAGCTGCTATAGGCGGAGGAGCCGTTCTGGATACTGTCGGTTACGCGGCGGCAACCGCTCACCGTGGTATCCGCCATTTCCGCTTCCCCACAACAACCCTCGGCCAAGCTGACGCCGGTGTCGGAGTAAAGAACGGCGTAAACTTTCACCACAAAAAGAACTTTGTAGGCACTTTTGCTCCCCCATTTGCGGTTATTAATGATCTGGAATTTTTAAAAACACTGCCCGAAGTGCATATGAGGAATGGCTACATCGAAGCTATCAAGGTAGCATTGATCCGGGACAGTGGCTTCTTCAACTGGATCGAATCTAAAGTAAAGGAATTGAACCGATTCGATAAAGAAACTCTGGAAGAATTGGTTTACCGCTGCGCCAAACACCATGTGGCATTTATCGCTACATCGGGAGATCCATTCGAAATGGGTTCGGTGCGGCCTCTGGACTTTGGACATTGGGCGGCTCACAAATTGGAGCAACTTTCCGACTTTAAACTGAGTCATGGGAAAGCAGTCGCAGTCGGCATGGCCATTGACACATTGTATTCGGAAGAAAGAGGCTACCTCGATTCACAGAGTGCCCAGAGGATCATCAACCTGTTGCATGAATTGCATTTTGAAACCTACTCGGACTTCTTGGAGCAAAAAAACGGCAGTCGACTCCCCTATATCCTAGAAGGCCTGGAGGAATTCAGGGAACATCTAGGTGGCTTGTTGACGATCACTCTACTCAAAAGAATTGGGTCTCGCTTTGAAGTCCACGAAGTCGACACCGATATCGTGCTCCGAACTATCAAGCGTCTCAAAATACTATGAAGCGGACAGCGGTCATAAATGTCGTCGGCCTGACCTCTAATTTATTGAGTGCGGATACCCCTAAAATTAATGCGTTCGCCGAATCCGGATTCACTACGAGCTTCAAACCTACTTTCCCGGCTGTCACCTGCGCGGCTCAAAGCACCTACTTAACTGGAGAATCTCCCGCCGTTCATGGAGCCGTGGCAAACGGTTGGTACGACCGTGATTACAATGAAGTCCATTTCTGGAAGCAATCCAATCAATTGATTCAGGGGCCCAAGCTATGGGAAGACCTAAAAGCCACCGATCCGGATTTCACCTGTGCCAAGCTTTTCTGGTGGTACAACATGTATTCATCAGCAGACTACAGCATTACTCCTAGACCGATGTACCCGGCGGATGGCCGCAAAATTTTTGATATTTACTCCTATCCGATGCCCCTGAAAGAAAAGATCAAAGCGGAGCTCGGCGAATTTCCCTTCCCTGCATTTTGGGGTCCAAAAGCGGGAATAGACTCATCTAAATGGATCGCAGAATCTTCCAAATGGATCGAAAGGAAGTACCACCCCACCCTGAATCTCATTTACCTGCCTCACCTGGACTACAACCTGCAAAAACTCGGGCCCGAGTATCCAGAAATTTCAGCCGATCTCAAAAAAATCGACCGGGTCGTTGGTGAATTGATTCGCTTTTTTGAGGAGCGAGAAGTTCAGGTTGTGTTACTCTCTGAATACGGAATTACACCCGTTGACCGACCCGTTCACCTCAACCGGGTACTCCGACAAAAGGGTTGGATTTCCATAAAGACAGAACTGGGACTCGAACAGTTGGATTGCGGAGCCAGTCAAGCATTTGCAGTTGTAGACCACCAGATAGCTCATATTTATGTGAAGGACCGAAACCGGATACCAGAGGTACGAGAAAGCCTCGAACACATTGAAGGGGTCGAAACGGTCTTAGATTTTTCAGGTAAACAGGAATGGGGCATCGACCACGATCGCGGCGGAGACCTAATTGCCATTGCTGATGAGAGGAGTTGGTTCACCTATTATTACTGGATGGAAGATTCACTCGCTCCAGACTTCGCTCGCTGTGTAGACATCCATCGCAAACCAGGGTACGACCCGGTAGAATTATTCGTTGATCCGAACCTCAAATTTCCCGCAGCAAAGATCGCCTGGTTTCTAATAAAAAAGAAATTGGGATTTCGCGCTTTGCTCGATGTCATTCCGTTGGACGCCACGCTTGTAAAGGGATCACACGGACGGTTGCCGGAAAACACTGCAGACTGGCCGGTTTTCATTTCACAAAATGGAGAATTTCAGCCAGAAATGGCTAGGGACATTTTCCAGACTCTTCGCAATATAATTAGTACGGCGGACTAACTAGAGTTTCCTGACCAGAATATCTTTGAAGTGAATTTTTAGTTCATGGTTGGCGTGGAGTTGCAGCGCAATATTGCCCAGCATACCTACGCCATACTTCTGATGATTGGGATTATCCAAAATCCCCGCTCCATCAAAATCGGAGATTTCCATCCGGTTGACCAAGGTTGTGATCTTCGTGCCTTCGCAACGAATGATCAATTCGTTCCAGGGCTGCGGATCACCTGTAAAATGGAATACCCAACGTGAGGGACCTTGATTTTCATCAATTTTCAAATCCGGCAAGCTGGGGCTGATCCAACGGTTTTCACCGATGGTTTCGTCATAAATCAAGCCAGTTCGCCAGGGTGCAGGTGGATGGATGTCGATTTGAGGTCCATGCATTTTGCCTCCGGAACCTTCTTCCCAACGTGAGCGTATTTGAATGCCGCTGTTTCCCTGTAAACCGCTGTAGGTTTTAAATTTTAGTCTAAGTTCAAAGTCATCGATAACAAGTGCGTGCTCCAGCCACACAGCCCTTTCAGCCTTGTTGCTGGTGGAGTCACAAATGATTTCGCCGTTAGCCACTCTCCAAAAATCCTTGCCAGAATCGGCCTCAGAAGCACGAACAGTCCAGCCCTCCAGATTTTCTCCATTGAACAAAGGCACCCAAACAGGATCACGCTGAATTCCAATATACACACCCAATACAGCACCGAGGGAAAGAAGGAGGGTCCCCACGAGCACCCGGTTGATGATGGATTGAGCCGCCGGATTCATGAATCGAGTATCAACAACAAGAGAAACAATTTAAGGTAAACTTCAACCCAAGCTTGGCAAGAACAGGAAAGATCTAATGTTGGGGTCATTCCTTGCAACCTTGATGCGTCTGGCAAAGGCGAGGGGAATCAACCAATTCAAGGCTTGACTCCTTAGAATTAAACAGAATTTCGGTTGTTTCCTAAATGATTCGAACCTATTCCTAAAAACACTCATGAGTGAATCATCCAACATTTCGGGTAAAGTTACGATAATAACAGGCGCTTCCAGCGGCATAGGACACGGTACTGCCCTCCATTTGGCAGAACAGGGAGCTAAAGTTGTCTTGGGTGCCCGCAGGGAGGATCGCCTCAAGGAAACAACTGAGGCCATAACCCAAGCCGGTGGTTCTGCGACCTGGAAAGTAACGGATGTGACCGATAGAGATAGCGTGCAAGGACTGGTCGATCATGCGCGCGAAACCTACGGCCCGGTGGATGTCCTTATCAACAATGCTGGCGTCGGTTACGTGGGAACTATCGATAAAATTCACGTCGACATTTGGGATCTTATGATTGACGTGAATATAAAGGGTCCTCTCTACGGCATTGCCGCTGTATTGCCAGAAATGATGGCACGAAAGCAAGGGCATATTTTAACGACGACCTCCATAGCTGCCAACGCGGTACTCACCAATATGGCGGTATATAGCGGGACAAAGTTTGCGGTGAAAGCGATTTGCGAGGGGCTACGCCAGGAGGCTGGTCCTCACAACATTCGAGTCACACAAGTTTTACCAGGATTGGTTATGACTGAAATTGGTGCCGACAGCGACCCAGAGGCCCAAGAAGAACTCATGAAAGAATTTGAAGATCTTCAGCTCCTGGAACCCATCGATATTGCCCGTGCCTTTGCTTTTGCGATCAACCAACCCAACCACGTAAACGTGAATGAAGTAGTCGTCCGGCCAACCGGAGAATTAATGTAGAGATCACCTGGCGCTTCGATTTCTTGAAGATGAAATGGCTTGGAATTAGGATCGTTTTGGCCGGCGGTGTAGCGGTGTTGCTTTTTATTTTTAAACTGGAGCCAGCGGTTCCTACACTCGACGCTCAATCAGCCGATTCGATTCAATTTTTGGCGATAGGCCGGCAAGGATACCTCAATAAGGAAACTCTTCAGATTGCCAAAGCGATGGAAAGAATCGCCGCAGAACTGTCGCCCCACTTTGTCATTTTGTCCGGCGACAACTTTTATCCCATGGGAGTGCAATCGGTGAATGATCCGCTCTGGAAAAAGAAGTTTGAAAAGCAATACAAGGGCCCGCACCTCCGGGGCATGTATTTTTACGCGGTTCAAGGTAAATATTGACCACTACGGTAACTCACAAGTGCAGGTGGACTACACGAACTCGGGCAAAGGAAGTGGGCGCTCGCAGATGCCGCATCGCTATTTCGTCAAGGACTTCGGTAAAACGGATGAGGGCAATGTGATCATCCATATAGTTTTCCTGGACATACTGACTATGCGGGACAAAATGAAGCCGGGTCTAAAACATTTGACGCCAATGAAAAGGACGAGCAAGGGGAAAGCTTCACCGCGCCTGGCAATCCTTTTTGGAAGGTGATTGTTGAGCACAATCCAATGAGAAGTAAGGCAGAGCATGAAAATGTTAAAAATCGAGTCATGACGGAACTCCGCGAAACAGCCATTGGCCTCGGAGTGGATTTATCCCTCAGTTCCAATGACCGGTTTCAACAATTGCTAAATGTCCCGAGTGAACCTCTGTACGTTAGTATGAGCGGTGGCGCTTACGACAACCGGCATGAGCACGTTCCTTTGAGGAATGAGAAAACCCCTTCACAAAACCTCAATCAGAGTTTGTCAGCGTGCAAATTGATGAAAAACCTGGTGGTTGAGCTGAGGAATATGGAAGGGGAAATCAGTTTTAAAGCCTCAAGAATGAAACAATAACACCTCTGTGTTTACTTTGTGACCCATCCGGAAAGCTCAGTTAAAAGAAAACCCTGGAAAAAAAGTTTTTGGAGCCTGTTTTGTACCCAATGCCAGAATGCGTTTTCGGATAATGTCTTCAAGTTCGTCGTCATTTTCACGGCGATGAGCCAGTTTACATCAGAGGCCGATCAGGATCGCCTGGTGTCTTTGATTGGTGTCTTATTCGCAGTTCCGTTTATTTTGTTTACCATGACCGGCGGATACTGTGCGGACCGGTTCAGTAAACGAAGGGTGGCGATTTCCATTAAAACGGCCGAAATCGTGATTATGTCGATCGGGGCCATCGGCCTGTATTTTTCGAATTTAACTCTTTTAATGGGAGTCACCTTTTTGATGAGCATCCAGAGTGCCTTTTTTGGCCCGATTAAGTACGGGTTGCTCCCGGAAATATTAGAAGAAAAACGTTTGTCATGGGGAAATGGGTACACTGGATTGGGCACCTTTATTTCAATTATTCTAGGCACCATCGCAGGCGGCCTTCTTTTCGATGCATTCAACAACCAATTGGCAACCGGACTGATCTTGATTGGCCTCGCAATCCTTGGCTATTTAAGCAGCCAAGGCATCCAACAACAACCGGCAGCCAATCCATCGAAAAAATATCGCATTAATTTCCTTAGAGAATTCTGGACACAAATTTGTTACGCTTCAAAAGACCGGATGCTCTACCTGTCCTTTTTGGGGAGCTCCTATTTTTGGTTTGTTGGAGCGCTTGTGCAACAAACGGTGATGATCTATGGGCGAAATGAGCTTCAACTCAACTTTTTCAGTACCAGCCTGCTGTATGCACTGATGGCGACAGGTATTGGAATAGGCAGCTTTGCCGCGGGTTACATCTCAGCACGGAAAATTGAATCGGGACTGATTCCGCTAGGGGCCATTGGTATCTCGGGTTTCAGCTTTTGTCTCTGCCACAATGGACTCTCAAGCACTACCTTCGGTATTTTTCTTGGGTGCCTTGGATTCTTCGGCGGGTTCTACATTGTACCCATTAATTCTCTTGTCCAACACCGAGCAGAAAACAGCCGGAAAGGATCCATCATTGCGACTCAAGCCCTTCTAAATTGGGTGGGCATTGTTTTGGCTTCAGGAGTCTATTTCGGGCTCAAAAAACTCGGTCTCACCGCGGGTGAAGTTTTCGCCTTCATTGGAATTCTGACGTTGTTAGGCACTGTTTACGTATTGTGGCTGCTCCCGGATTCGCTGCTTCGTCTACTCCTCATTTTTTTAACCCATACCATATATCGAATAAAGGTTATCAGACGAGATTTTCTGCCGGAAAAAGGTGGTCTATTACTGGTCTGCAATCACCTTTCCTATGTGGACGCATTGTTGCTTTTTGCTTCAATTGACCGACCCATTCGATTCATCATGGCCCGCACGGTTTACGATATTTGGCACATCAAACCTTTCGCCCATACTCTGAAAGTCATTCCGATTCCAACCACTGTCCGGTCCAAAGAAACGGTCCGCGCACTAGAAACTGCGAGACAATTAATAGTGGAAGGAGAGCTGGTTTGCATATTCGCAGAGGACCATATTTCCAAAACCGGTGAGTTACTGCCTTTCCGCAAGGTATTGGAACGCATCATGAAAGGACTCCAGGAACCGATCTTACCTGTAAACCTCAATGGCGTTTGGTTCAGCTTCTTCAGTTTTAAGAAAGGAAGAATCCAGACCAAATGGCCCGAAAAGTTCCCTTGTCCGGTGACTGTTCGGTTTGGATCTTCCATGCCCCCGGATTCGAATCTCGGCGAAGTTCGCGACGCCATGAAGGCACTCGAAGCAAAAGAAGAGAAAACTACGCCCGAACCCGTTGACACACACGAAAGCGAAGCCTAGTTCATTGATCAACATGCCAGAAATCACCATACCCAAAAATCGACTCAACCTTCCCGAAACCATCTGGTGGGAAAACGGTGCGCTCTTTCTACTGGATCAAACCGTCTTGCCACTGGAAATTATCGGCGAACGGCAGGAAACCATCGAGCAGGTCAGCGAATCTATCAAGGCCCTCAAGGTTCGCGGGGCTCCCGCTATCGGAGTGGCTGGCGCATACGGCTTACTCCTAGGAATCAAAGAGTTACGGGATCTATCGGTTGATGATTTCATGGGAAAGATTGAAGAAAAGGCAACTTGGCTGGGTGAGGCCAGACCAACAGCAGTCAATCTGAAATGGGGCCTCAAACGTATGGTCGATTTTGCAAAAAGCCAATCTCCAGCAAACAGCGGAGAGCTTTACGACCTTTTGCTGGAGGAAGCGATTCGGATTCACGAAGAGGACCGTGAATTGTGTCGCATGATAGGAGTCCATGGCGCCGAGTTGATAAAGCCTAGCCAAGGCGTTCTTACGCACTGCAACGCTGGATCCCTGGCAACCTCCGAGTTTGGCACAGCAACTTCACCGATGTACGTGGCTCATCAAAACGAGGTGCCTTTCCGCGTTTATGCCGATGAAACCCGACCGCTCTTGCAGGGTGCTCGCCTTACCAGTTGGGAACTGCAGCAAGCCGGGATCGATGTGACTCTGATCACCGACAATATGGCAGCCCACCTCATGTCCCAAGGCCTGATCGACTTGGTTATTACCGGAACTGACAGGACTGCAGCAAATGGGGATGTGGCCAACAAAATTGGCACTTTGGGAGTTGCTATTTTGGCCAAACATTTCGAAGTCCCATTCTATGTCGCCCTCCCCTACTCAACGATTGATTTTGATATGCCGGCAGGTGAAGGCATCCCCATTGAAGAACGTGATCCGAAAGAGGTAACCAATTTTGGCGCCCGCAGGACAGCTCCCAATAAAATCAAAGTCTGCAGTCCGGCCTTTGATGTAACTCCCAATGAAATGGTGGCAGGCCTGATTACCGAACGTGGCATCATCCGGCCACCCTTCAAAGAAAACCTTTCGCTTGAATACGCCACGGCTCAATAAAGACCACCTTTGCTATTTAGTGTAGAATAGACCCAAAATTCTAAGATTTTATGGACAGTTTATGGAATGAGGAGGAAGCCAAAGCTTTCTCAGATGACCCGAAAGGAATGCGGATTTACACCGCCAGATTGCTTGGCCAAAACTCCAATCTCGTTCTGCATGGCGGAGGTAATACCTCAGTAAAACTAAAAGAAGAAAACTTCTTTGGAGAAAAGGTAGACGTACTTTTTTGTAAAGGCAGCGGCCACAATTTGGACAATATTGAAGCAAGCGGGTTTGCCTCACTACGCCTCGATGCCTTACTAAAGTTAGCTGAACATGACACACTCTCGGATACCGATCTTGTTAAACAGCAGCGAATTGCCATGCTGGATCCATTAAGTCCAAATCCCTCGGTCGAGGCCTTACTCCACGCAATCATTCCTCACAAGTTTGTCGATCACAGCCATGCAGATGCTATTCTGGCTCTGACCAATATAGAGAGTGGAGAGGACACGATTCGAATTGTATTCGGAGATCGTGTACTGATTGTGCCTTACGTGATGGCTGGCTTTACGTTGGCCAAAAATGTCCATGACATGATCCGCAACCTCGATTGGGAAACAATTGATGGTATTGTCCTAATGAACCACGGCTTGTTCACTTTCGGTGACGACGCGAGAACCTCCTACGAGAACCACATTCAATTAGTAAGCAAGGCAGAGGAATACCTGAAAGCTCAAGGAGCCAATCAACAGGCAACCGCGACTGGTGAAAATTCATCGAACCTCTTAAAACTTGCCGAGCTCCGCAGAGCTGTCTCCGGAGTCCGCGGTGTGCCCGTATTGGCCAAATGGGGCTCGAGTCCGGAACAGGTCGGTTTCTCTGAGTTGGAAAATATTGCAGATCTCGGTACACGTGGGCCAGTCACACCCGACCACACTTTACTGACCAAACGAATCCCTATATTGCTCGGAGACGAAGTGGAGGCTTCGGTCCAAGAGTTCGTCGCCGCCGACGAAAATTATTTCGAATCACATAAATCCAACGATCTGATCCCGCTTGATTCAGCACCACGGTGGGCCATCTGGCCGGGCCAAGGGACGGTCGCTTTTGGAGCAACCTACGAGGAAGCTAACAAGGTTTCTGATATCGCTTCGCACACAGCCAAAGTGATCCAGCAAAGTGAAGCTCTCAGTGGGTGGAAGCCACTGCCTGCAGAAGATATTTTCCACATCGAGTACTGGGAACTGCAACAGGCCAAACTCAAAAATAAACCCTCGCGCTTGCCCTTACAGGGTAAGGTCGCCCTGGTGACTGGCGCTGCCAGCGGAATCGGGAAAGCCTGTGCTGAGCAACTACATGCAGCGGGAGCCGCCGTGTTGGCAACCGATTTGAATCCTGAAATTTCCGACCTGTTTACCAAACCCACCTTTATAGGCCAAGTTTGTGACGTAACCGATTTGGCCGCAATGAAAAATTCGGTTGAAACTGCCGTATCCACTTTTGGAGGACTGGATATTGTGGTGAGCAATGCAGGCATTTTCCCGCAGGGCCAATTCATCGACCAAATGGATGATAAGCCTTGGGATATGAGCCTGGCCATAAATTTGACTCAGCACAAAAACCTGATGCGCAAAACCATCCCGTTTTTGAAACTGGGTATAGATGCCACGTTTATTTTCATCGGCACCAAAAACATTCCGGCACCCGGTCCGGGAGCGAGCGCTTACTCCGTTGCCAAAGCCGGGCTGAACCAACTCATGCGAGTGGCCGCCCTTGAGTTAGGCGAGCACAAGGTCCGGGTTAATATCGTGCATCCGGACAGTGTGTTCGATACAGCCATCTGGACGGGCGGCGTGCTTGAAGCCCGGGCCGAAAAATACGGCTTGAGTGTGGAAGAATACATGTCGCGCAATGTCATGAAAACACCTGTAAAATCGGTGGAGGTAGCAAACATGGTCGTGACAATGGCTGGAAAATCATTTATAAAAACAACCGGCGCTCAAATAACCGTAGATGGTGGAAACGAACGCATTATTTAATTTTAACATAGAATCGTTTCAAGCAACGACGTGGTCATTCCTTTTAATCGTAAATACCAATTCAGGAGTCACAGTTTACCCGGTTGAAGCCGAAGTAGAAAGGAAATATTATGGCTAAAGTAACAATTATCGGAGCAGGCAGCCTCGTCTTCTACAAAACCTTGATGAACGACTTCCTCGCCACGCCGGCCCTGGCCATCGCCCACAGCTTCGTGAACAATTGGAGCAACGAGCAGCCTACTTCTTTCGCCTGGTGCTTGACGAACTTTCTGGAGAATTGAGAACACTCGCCGACACCCACATCGCTACCTTGGAAGGACAGCCAACCAGCTAAGGCAAAAAAAATTGCTGCAATAAATTCGAAACTCGCTTCTAATAAAGCCAATAGGAAAGCTTGAATCCGAGAAACGAGTGGGCGAAGCTTCACTGATTGGTTTGAATATTTCGTAACACCTGCGCCATGACTTTATCAGAATTCTTCGAATCAGTTTCCGGGAACAACTCGCCCAGTGCTAAACTTACCAAACCCCTTCAAGCACTTTGGTGGGATGCAAAAGGAAACTGGCATCAAGCGCATGAGGTCTGTCAAAGCGCCGAATCCATTGAGGGAGATTGGGTGCATGCCTACCTGCATCGGAAAGAAGGGGACCGCGGAAATGCTTCCTACTGGTATCGTAGAGCCCAACAACCTGCCCATCAGGGCACACTGGAAGAAGAATGGAGCCAAATGGTTGAACATTTTCTAAACTCCGCAGCTTAGGCCTGGCGATCAATGTGGCGAATTGTTTGGAGAGTTTACCTGATCATCAGCATTGTAACTTTTGCGCTATACGGAATCGACAAGTTTTTGGCGAAGGCGGAATGGAAACGCATTCCCGAACGCTGGTTTCACACCTTGGCTTTGATAGGAGGCTTCCCAGGCGCCTGGTTTGGCATGCAAGTGTTTAAACACAAAACTAACCATCCGAAATTTCGCTGGGTCATATTTGCCGGATTGCTTATCCATGTGGGTATATTGGCAATTACCATAGCACGGCTGCGCTGGTTCTAAACTGCTGGGGTTAAACCGGATACACTGCTCCCAAAACCACCTATCGGATAATATGTTTCCACTCATCCTTGGGTCCAGTTGCTGGTTTCCCTTCCCTCTATTCTCGATCAGGCACCGATGTGCGCACACTCGTCTTTCAGTTGGGAAGCCCAACGCCTGAACTCCATTAAACCTAACAATTACTGAACGTTTCGGAACTCAAAAGCCCACGGAATGGTAATCTCCGTTCCCTTGTAGGTATACCCAACATGGGATTACCGACTTT
>CEVA01153021.1_pt1 | contig 19127 bp, 16 predicted proteins | sample 361521 | NCBI WGS metagenome assembly CEVA01 (sample SAMEA2622823, study PRJEB7988) | marine metagenome | isolation source: saline water (ENVO:00002010), including
TGATACAATAGATGATAATGGTGATGGTATTGATGATGATGATGAGGACGCGATAACAATTGCACCGTCTCAGGCTGACTTATCTTTATCTAAAGTTGTTGTAGATGGTGATACAACACCATTAATTGGTACAGAAATCACATTTGAAATTAGAGTGTTTAACGATGGGCCACAGGATGCAACTAATGTCGAAGTTGTTGATTTATTACCTTCTGGTTATGATTTTATTTTATATAGTTCAACAGCTGGCCTTTATGATGAAACAACTGGATTATGGACTATTGGAAGTATCGGAGCTGGAGAATCTGAGACCTTATTAATAGATGTGTTAGTAAATGACTCAGGTGATTATTTCAATATTGCTGAAGTAACAGCATCTGATGTATATGATTTCGATTCAGATCCTAACAATGATGACGGTGATCAAAGCGAAGATGACGAAGATAATGCTGTTGTAACACCAATTGAAGCTGTAGCTGATTTATCATTAACCAAAGAAGTAGTTGATGGAGATACGATGCCGCTTATAGGAACGGAAATTACTTTCCAGATTACGGTTACAAATGATGGACCTGAAGATGCTACAGGAGTAGAAGTCACGGACTTATTACCATCAGGATATGACTTTGTATTATTCAGTTCAACTTCAGGAGCATACGATGAAACAACAGGTTTATGGACTGTTGGAAGTATTGCGGCAGGGGAATCTGAGACTTTATTGATAGATGTATTAGTAAATGAAGTAGGTGATTATTTAAATATTGCTGAAGTTACAGCATCAGATATTTTAGATATTGATTCTACACCAGATAATGATGATGGTGATCAAAGTGAGGATGATGAAGATAATGCCCTTGTAACACCTGTTGAAGCAGTAGCAGATTTATCATTGACTAAAGAAGTTGTTGATAATGATACATCACCATTAGTAGGTGAAGAAATTACCTTCATAATTACAATTGCGAATAGTGGCCCAGACAATGCCACAGGAGTTGAAGTGACAGATCTTTTACCTTCTGGTTTTGATTTTATACTGTTCAGTTCAACAGCTGGTACTTATGATGAAACAACAGGAATTTGGTCGATAGGAACTATAGATAGTGGTGCTTCAGAAACACTTCTTATAGATGTACTAGTTAACGGATCAGGTGATTATCTAAATATTGCAGAAGTAACAGCATCAGATATTCTCGATCCAGATTCAGAGCCAAATAATGATGATGGTGATCAAAGTGAAGATGATGAAGACAATGTTCTTGTAACACCAGTCGAAGCTATGGCAGACTTGTCTTTAGAGAAAACGGTGGTTGATGATGATTTAATGCCATTAGTTGGTGAAGAGATCACTTTCCAGATTACTGTGAGTAATGCTGGTCCTGATGCGGCTACTGGAGTTGAAGTGGTAGATCTATTGCCATCTGGATTTGATTTTATCTTATTCAGTGCAACGTCTGGTACTTATGATGAAACAACAGGACTTTGGACAGTTGGTACAATTGAAAGTGGCGAAACGCAGACCTTATTTGTTGATGTAATCGTCAATGAGCCAACAGGTGCAGCAAATGAATACTTGAATATTGCAGAAGTAACAGCAAGTAATGTTATTGATCCTAATAGTACACCTAACAATGACGATGGTGACCAGAGTGAAAATGACGAAGACAATGTACTAGTAGTTCCAGTTGAAGCAATGGCCGACTTATCACTATCTAAAACTGTAGTTGATAATGATATTATGCCTAATGTAGGCGATGAAATCACTTTCCAAATTACGGTGAGTAATGCTGGTCCTGATGCGGCTACTGGAGTAGAAGTAGTAGATTTACTTCCACCTGGATTTGACTTTATATTATTCAGTGCTACTTCGGGAACCTATAATGAGGTTACTGGATTATGGACCGTTGGTGATATTGAGAGTGGTGAATCCCAATCGTTGTTCATCGACGTTATCATCAATGAGCCAACTGGAGCAGATGGAGAATACTTTAATACTGCTCAAGTTACTGCTAGCGATGTTATTGATCCGAATAGTGATCCTAACAATGACGATGGTGACCAAAGTGAGGATGATGAAGATGGTATTTTAGTAATGACAGAGACTGCGGATTTAAGCTTAAACAAATCTGTAAGTAATGTAAATGCTAATGTTGGTGAGGTAGTAACCTTTACACTTCTGATTAATAATGTTGGTACAGATACTGCAACAGGTGTTGCTGTAGAGGATATCTTACCGATTGGATATAGTAACATCACCAATATAAGTAATGGTGGTATCCTAACAGGTAATATCATAGAGTGGATAAACTTAACAGTACCGTTAAGTGGCTTAACGTTAACTTATGAAGCTACTGTAAATATCCCAACCCTTGAGGATGGCGAGTATGAGAATACTGCCGAAATCACTGCGAGTGACCAGTTTGATCCTAATAGTGATCCAGATAATGACGATGGTGATCAAAGTGAAGACGATGAAGATAATGCCTCGATCAACACGCCAACAACTGATGTTGCTGTTGATAAGTCGGTTGACATAGAAAATCCTGGTATTGGAGATACTGTAGTATTTACAATAACTGCTTCGAATCAGGGTAACATAGCGGCCACTTCGGTTGAGATATTAGATTTATTACCATCTGGATATGAATTTGTGTCCTTTACAAGCACAGCAGGGACCTACGATAGTATATCAGGGCTTTGGACTATACCAATGATTGCACCAGGGACCACAGAGACTCTTGAAATTAGTGTTGTTGTTGTAGATATAGATGATTATGTTAATACAGCTAGTTTAGAGTATTTAGATCAGATAGATGATAATGGTAATAACGATGAGTCTAACGCGACTATTGAGCCTATTTGTTTGGTTATATACAGTGAATTTTCACCAAATGGGAATGGTTTAAATGAAACGTTTACTATAGATTGTATTGAAACTTTCCCAAATAATACTTTAGAAATTTACAATAGATGGGGTAACCTAGTCTATAGTAAGGAAGGTTATGATAATACATTTGACGGAACATCTAATGGTAGGTCTGTATTTAATAAAAACGAAAAATTACCTGTAGGTACATATTATTATATACTTGATTTAGGTGATGGTACACCAAGATATTCTGGGTGGTTATACCTAATGCGATAATACAATGAACATAAATAAGATTATATACCTCAAACATAAAAATGATAAGATGAAATATAAAATTCAAATAGTAATTGGTATTATACTCACGCTATTAAGTTATGACGGTAGTGCACAGCAAGATCCTCAGTATACACAGTATATGTATAATACAATGAATGTTAATCCTGCATATACTGGTTCAAGAGGTCATCTTGCAGTAACAGGTTATCATAGGACACAATGGGTTGGATTGGATGGTGCTCCCACAACACAAGCACTGACAATAGAGTCACCAGTAGGTAAAAATGTTGGGCTTGGTTTATCTTTTGTAAATGATAGACTTGGACCATCAGACGAGTTCTATTTTGATGCTAATTTCTCCTATACTTTAAAATTGAACAATGGTCGTAGATTGTCTTTTGGGCTTAAAGGTGGTGGTAGAATGCTAAATATAGATTGGTCACGAGGGACGTTTCAGAGCAGCGAGGATGTGTTTCAAAATAATATTAGAAACAAATTCTTACCGACCGTAGGAGCTGGTATTTATCTGCATGGAGACAAAAGCTATATTGGATTTTCAGTGCCAAACTTTTTAACTAACGAACACTATGATGAAGTACAAAATTCTGTAGCAGCAGAGCGTTTACATTTTCATCTTATAGGTGGTAAAGTTTGGGATTTGAGTGAAAACACACAGTTTATGCCTGCTGTTTTAGGAAAGTTTGTGGTAGGTGCGCCTGTAATAGTAGACTTATCCGCAAACTTTATGTTTGATGAATCACTTAGGTTAGGTGTAGCTTACAGGTGGGACGATTCTGTAAGTGGATTAATAGGCTTACAAATAAGCCCTAAATTATTAATATCATATTCTTATGATTACACCACAACACCATTGCAAGATTTTAATTCTGGTACGCACGATATCATGCTTCGCTTTGAGTTGAGATCTAAAGAAAGAAAATTAAAATCACCTCGCTTCTTCTAAAAATCTAGATAAAATGAAAAACATTACTACAATAATATTACTCTTGTTAGTTGGTCTTTCTTATGGACAGACTGATAATTATACAAAAGCCGATAAGTTGTTTGATAGACTATGGTACAAAGAAGCTGCCCAACTTTACGAAAGAGAGTTAAAGAAAGAGAAAAACTATAGTGCAGATCTTTTAAAGAAAGCTGGGGATGCTTATTTCTTTAATACAGATATGAAAAACGCAAACAAATGGTATGATGCCTTAATTTCTGATTTTGGAGATGAGATTGAGCCAGAATATTTTTTTAGATATGCACATAGTTTACAAGGTATAGGAGAATATAGACAAGCTAAACGTTGGATGAAAGAATTTTCAAAAAGAACGAAAGCCGATGATAACAGAGCTAAACATTTTGATCAGATTAATGAGACGATAGAAGATGTTCTTAACATAGAAGGGGAATTCACCTTAAAGAATGTAAAAGTTAATACGAAGTATTCAGATTTTGGAGTCATGTATTATAAAGACCAACTTGTATATTCTTCTGCTGTAGATTCATCTAATTTTCATACAAGAATTTACCATTGGAATGAGCAACCTTTTTTAAATATGTATTTAGGAAAATTAAATACTTCAGAATCAGATGTTTCTAAAATCAAAGAATTTTCAGATAAATTAAATACAAAATATCACGAGGCAACACTAGCATTTTCTCCAGACTATAAAATGGTGTATTTCACAAGAAACAATTATAATGGAGATCTTGGAAGAGATGAAGATGGTACAAACCACCTTAAATTGTATAGTGCAGAAATTCGAAAAGATGAAAAGAAAAATGATAGTACTTATAATTGGTATAATATAAAAGAATTGCCTTTTAATAGTGAAGATTATTCTGTAGGCCATCCTACGATTAGTGAAGATGGTAAGAAGTTATACTTTGTTTCAGACATGCCAGGTTCTGTTGGTGCAACAGATATTTTTGTAGTAGATATACTAAAGTACAAAGAAGGAGAAACTAAAGATTCAACAGGCTATTCTATACCTCGAAACTTAGGAGCTACTATAAATACACCAGGACGCGAAATGTTTCCTTACATAACCGGTAATGAATTATACTTTGCCTCAGATGGTCATTTAGGACTAGGTGGATTAGACGTGTTTCATAGTAGAAAAGAAGACGACATGTTTACTAATCCTATAAACCTAGGAGCACCACTTAATAGTAAATTAGATGACTTTAACTTTATAATAAAAGAAGAATTAAACACTGGATTTGTATGTTCTAACCGTGAAGGAGGTAAGGGAGATGATGATATTTATTCTTTTGTGCGAATTCCAAATCCGCAAAGACTTGCAGAGCAGAATTGTGAGCAAAAAGTGAGAGGGTTTGTTTCTAATAGTGTAACAGGAGAACGTATCTCAAATGTAGAGGTGAAGCTTTTTGATAAAAACAATGTTGAGATAGAGTCTACTACTACAGATATAAATGGTGCATATAAGTTTAATACTGTGGTAAATTGCGACATGCCTTTTAAAGTTGCCTGTTCTAAGACTGGTTATAAACCACGGGATAAAGATTTTAAAACACTTAATGAAAATGGTGAAACAGTTGTGGCACTTGGTTTAGATACGCTTAATGAATTAATTGTAGAAGAAGGCGGAAAGCTTAAGATTAAAATAGGGATTATTTATTTTGATTTAGATAAATCATATATCCGTAAAAACGATGCTGCTATAGAACTAAACAAGATTGTTCTTCTGATGAATGAGTATCCTAATATGGTTATACAAATAGAATCCCACACCGATGCCAGAAACACAGATAGCTACAATATGGAGTTGTCTGATCGTAGAGCAAAATCTACAAGAGATTATATTATAAGTCAAGGCATTGCAGCGGATAGAATAGAAAGTGCAAAAGGATTTGGAGAAAGTCAGTTGATCAACCGTTGTTCTAATGGTGTACCGTGTACAGAAGCAGAGCATCAAATGAACAGACGTAGTGAATTTATAATCGTAAAAATGTAATTACTACAAATTAAATGCTAAAGAGTTGTAGTTAAGATTTAATTCGGTCAGATTTTAAACTAATAAGAATTATTAGCAGTTAAACTACAAGAAAAATAAGCGAACTTTTAGTTCGCTTATTTTTTTAGGTATTTATAAAGTTTATCTAGAATATCCTCTTTGTTAAAAGGCTTAGCAATAACATCTTTTATGCCTGCCTCTTTAAAACGTTTTATATCTTCTTTAAATACTTCTGTACTCAATGCTAATACAGGGATTCTTTTAAATTGCCTAGGAAGTGATTTAATATTTTTGGTGATAGTTTCAGCAGAAAATTTTTGAATGGTATTAGATACAATAATTAAATCTGGTTTTATATTTTTTACATATTCAACGACATCTTCTCCATTAGATACAATATTTAAAAAAAAATTGCCATCGGAAGATAAAATTTTGAGAATTGAAAGCTGTATTAGCTCAGAATCTTCAATAAGTAATATCGCTTTTTTTTCTGTTAGTTTGGGGTATTCTTTTGTTTTAGATACAGTGAGTTTTTTTTGAGTTGAAATCTTAAGACTAAGATTACAAACAAATTTTGAACCTTTGTCTATTTCACTATCCACTGAGATTCTACCTCCCATCTGCTCAGATAAATGTTTAACTATAGATAGACCCAAACCAAAATTTCTATCACTTAGGTTGCTAAGGCTATTAAATCTGTCAAAAATAACTTCGTGGTATTTTTTATCTATGCCTATTCCAGTATCAATAACTTCTATGTTAATGTTAACTTTTTGTGCTCTTGTAAAGTTTTTATAGATATTGAGGTTAATCTCTCCACTAGAAGTATAACTTAACGCATTACGCAATAGATTACCTAATATCTGTTCTATTCTGTAAGGATCTGCATATATAAATTCTGGTATTTCAGGGTCTACATAATGTAGAAACTCAATTTGCTTTCTGTTACATAGAATTCTAAAGTTACTTTTTATCTCTTCGATAAACTCTCTAAAATTGAAGGTGTGCTCTCTAAGGACTAATTTTCCAGATTCTATCTTAGAAAGTTCTAGCATATCATCAACTCTATTTTTTAAACTTCTTGAAGCTGATGAAATAATATCTATATAATTTTTTTGCTCTGAGGTGAGATCAGTTTCGCTCAATATTTCACTAAAAACCGTTGTCATTGTAATTGGATTACGCAACTGATGACTAAAATTGGATAAAAATTTTGTTTTAAATGCTTCTTTTTCTTTAATATGTTTATTACTTAATTCTAAGTATTGAGAATTTATTATAAATTCATTTCTTATTTGTGCTGCACGTTGGTATTCATTATAGTGATCTGTTAGATTTTCTAGTGTTATATAACCATATCCAGATTTATACGACGTATCTAATTTAATATCTAGGATAAATGCTGTTTCGGATGTTTCTATATTTATACACGAGAATTCAAAAGTTTCGTTTTCTAATGAAAAAAGGTCTTCAAGCGATTCAAAAAAAGGATGCGCTTCTTGAATGGATGTAATACCTTTACAAGCAATAATAGTTTGATTATCGTACTCTATAATTTTGCCAGAAGAATTAACTAAGATGTACTGAAGATTCTTTTTTGAATGATCGTTTTTATAAGCTGAAAGCATGTTTTGTACTTTTTATACCAGTTCTTTTGCTAATTTAGAGAAAAGAGTATCAACTCTACTTCCTGATTTGGCACTTGTAAAAAAATCGACATAACGTTCAAAAACATCTGCATACTGCACTAATTGAGGCTTTAAAACTAAGTCGCGCTTATTTCCAACAACTTTTATAGGGATATTTTGAAACGTTTCTTCTAAATAATTAATATCGTTTGCTAAATTTTCAAAAGTAGCAGGTCGTGATAAATCAAATGCATAGATAATACCGCTAACTCCCATCATATAAGAAGCTCTCATGGCTCTAATATCATCTTGCCCTTCGAGGTCCCAAATTATTAATGCTATTGAGGTGCCATCTTCTAGTATTACAGTTTTTTTAGAAATATGTACACCAATGGTAGCCTTATAATCTTCAGAAAAGGTACCTTCAACAAAACGTCTTATCAATGAAGATTTTCCTACACCGAAGTGACCAGCCAAAACAATTTTTTTTGTTAATGACATATTAAAAAAGATGCTTTAGTTTGTTGGATACTAATGTTTTATCGTTAAGTATATTTTGGTTTAGTTGTAATTGTACAAAGTCATATAAACGATCTTCTAATTTGTCTCTAAATAAAATATTGTATGCGCCAGAAATTGCAGCAGCAATATAAAATGAAGAGAAATTTTGAATATGTATGTGGTAATGATCATATTCTATATATGTTAAATCCTGATTTTCTTTTTTAAAAGCATCTTGAGCGAAACTTTTAATAGCTGTTAGCATACCTGCAACCATATCCTCGTCTGTCATTTTTTCTTTCGAATATTCTCCAAGAACTAAACCAGAGCCTTTTTCAATAACAATGACTTGCTCTATTTTAGGACTTAGTTGGTTCTTAAGTATATGATCGGCAGAGCTTACGCCTTTAATATTCGATTTTTTTCTTTGAAAAAATCTTTTGAAAGAAAAGGTCTTATTAAATTGCTCATTTACACGTTCAGATAATAACTTTATTTCGTGCTGCACATAGCGTTTTATCATTTTTCCCATAATTGGAAATAAAGCTTCAACCACAGCGTCTTGGGAATTTTTGATTTCTTCTTTTAGGGCTTCGGTAATGGTTGGACCTAGATTTTCAGGTATATCTTTAACAAAGGCTTTTAATTTTGAATCTATAATAGGGTCAACCTTTTCTGAGAGTTTACCTTGTTGATTAATTATAGATTCTAAATGTGAAAGTTTTTCTTCGATAGAAGACGCAAATTCTCTTTCATCTGTAAGAAGAATATCTTTGATGATGTTTAATTTTTCGTCTTGATTCATTAGAATACTATAATTATTCTTTTAGCTTTTCGCTAAGATTCATAAATAAATCTGAAAGCATATTTCGACTTACTTTTTTGTCGTCTAGTTTCTCCAATTTAGAATTTATAGTGTCTTCTAAATCTGTTATTCTAATGTTTAGATCTGTGTCTAATGAATCCAAACTTTTAGATAATTCTGACTTTACATCGTCAATTAAGTTTTCTAACTCAGCTTTTTTATCTAAAATATCTTTCTTAATCTTAAAAAATTCAGAATCATAAGCCTGAATGTTTTCTCCAAAGATAAGCTCCTTAATAGCGTCGATTTTGGAGTTTGTGTCCTTGTCGCTTCCATTTAGATTAGCAATCTGTTTTTCTTGTTTTGCCATTTTAAGGGGTTTACCAAAATTTAGTCAAAGGTAATGAAAGTTAAATAGAAAAACATTAGGAGGCAAGATTTGTTACCAATATTAAAGGTGTAATAGAGACTAGAGCGTTTTGTTTTATCAATAATTCCACAAGAATCGTTACAGTTATTTTATGAATATTAATTGTAACTTTGGCTAACCCAAATTAATTAAATTTAAAGTATGTTCGAAAATTTTTGGTTCAATGTGCAGTATGGCATTAACCACGTCTTAGATATTAATGGCTACGACCATGTTCTTTTTTTAATGGTACTGGCTGTACCTTACGTTTTTAAAGATTGGAAACGCGTTTTACTGCTTGTTTCTATGTTTACCTTAGGGCATACGTTGTCCTTAGTATTAGCTGCTTATGGTGTTGTTTCAGTAGATGGAGGGTTGGTTGAGTTCTTAATACCTGTAACCATTTTAATTGCTGCTGTTTACAATGTTTTTACAGCAGGTAAAAAAGATAGAGGCAAACAAATAGGCTTGCTATTTTTTACTACATTGTTTTTTGGTTTAATTCACGGCTTAGGCTTTGCCAGAGAGTTTAAAATGTTTGCAGGCCAGTCTGAAAATAAGATAGAGCTTCTTTTAGAATTTGCATTAGGTATTGAGATTGCACAGATAATTATTGTATTTGTGGTTTTATTTCTTGGATTTCTTTTTCAGACGATATTTAGGTTTTCGCGTCGCGACTGGGTAATGGTGCTTTCAGCAATCGTAATAGGTTTGGTTCTTGAAATACTTATTCGTAATGATTACTTATGGTAATGCTAAAGTTTTGTAAAACTTTAACGACAGCGTAATTGTTTATACAATTCTATCCTATTATATTCGTTATATACATTGTTTAAAACACTTAATGTCAAATAAAAAACAATTACGTTACGATAAAGCTTATTTGCGTATTGCTCAAGAATGGGGAAAACTTTCACATTGCAAACGTAAACAGGTTGGTGCACTTATCGTCAAAGACCGAATGATTATTTCAGACGGTTACAATGGTACACCAACAGGTTTTGAGAATTATTGTGAAGATGATGAAGGGTATACAAAATGGTATGTGCTTCATGCAGAGGCTAATGCTATATTAAAAGTAGCTTCGTCAACACAATCTTGTAAAGGTGCAACCTTATACATTACATTATCTCCTTGTAAGGAGTGTAGTAAGTTAATACACCAAGCAGGTATTGTAAGGGTAGTCTATTCTCAATCTTATAAAGATGATTCTGGTATAGAATTTTTGAAAAAGGCAGGAATAGAGTTAGAGTTAATAGAAGATTTAAGCTAAGATTTCCAGTTGGAAAAATAGTATGGCAACAAAAAACAAATACATACCACTTATTATTGGTGTAGCTATTGCTGCAGGTGTTGTCATTGGCGGAAAGTTAAACTTCACAGATACGTCTGATAACCTTTTTACAACAAATAGTAAAAAGGACAAACTCAATCGCCTAATAGATTACATAGATTACGAATATGTAGATGAAGTAAATACCGACAGTATTGTAGATGTTACTGTTAATGGAATTTTAGATAATTTAGATCCACATTCAACATATATACCAAAAGAAGATTTAGAGCGCATCACTGAAAATATGAAAGGTGATTTTGTTGGTATTGGTATCAACTACTATCCATATAAGGATACAATAGCAGTAATAAAACCAACAGAAGATGGACCAAGTGAAAGTGCAGGAATAATGAGTGGTGATCGTATTCTTCTAGCGGATGGAGATACCATTTACGGAAGAAATATCACTAACGACTACATTTCAAAAAAATTAAAAGGCGATAAGAATACTAAAGTGAAGCTCACTGTATATCGAAAAAGTGAGGATGAAATCTTAGAATTCGAGATTAAACGCAAATCAATCCCAATTAAAAGCGTAGATGCTGCATATATGTTAACGGATGAGTTGGGTTATATAAAAATGAATCGTTTTGCCGAAACGAGTTTTAATGAGTTTAAGACAGCTTTAGAAGATTTGCAAGATCAAGGTGCTACAAAATTGGCGCTAGATTTAAGAGATAATCCAGGAGGCTTTCTAGGTATAGCAGAACAAATTGCAGATGAGTTTTTAGAAGACGATAAGCTTATACTGTTCACCAGAGACAAAAAAGGAAGAGAAGAGCGAACTTATGCCACAAGAAGAGGTGATTTTGAAGATGGTGAAATCTATATTCTTATCAATGAAAATTCCGCTTCTGCAAGTGAAGTTATTGCAGGTGCATTGCAAGACAATGATAAAGGTATTATAGTTGGAAGACGTTCTTATGGTAAAGGTTTAGTGCAGCGCGAAATGGCATTAGGTGATGGTAGTGCTGTACGATTAACCGTTTCTAGATATTATACACCAACAGGTCGTTCTATTCAGAGACCATATACCAATGGAGATAATAACGCTTATTATAATGATTATTATAAACGTTTGCGTACAGGCGAATTAGCTGACGAAGACAATATTAAAGTTGACGACTCATTAAAATTCACAACACCAAAAGGAAAAGTAGTATATGGAGGTGGAGGTATTATACCAGATGTTTTTGTACCTGTAGACCGTTCTTTTGATAACGAAACGATTAACTATCTAAGACGTCGAGGTCATTTTGGATACTTTGTTTTTGAAGAGTTAGACAAAGACAGAAGCGTGTATCAAGATGTTACTAAGTATGATTTTATAAATAATTTTGAAGTGAGTGACGATATCGTTGTACGCTTTCAGGATTACGTAAACCGTAAGGAAGGTACAAACATTACATTTGTGGCTTATAATGATGAAATAAGACGTCTTATAAAGGCGACCTTAGCCAGACAATTGTTTGATGATAATTCCTTTGAAGAAGTTCTAAATAAGGAAGATATTATGGTACAAGAAGTGATTCTTCTCAGCAACGAATACCCAAGTTTTAAACAATAACTTTGTCGTGTACCTTGGTGTGTTTACCACCATTCCAAAGTGTAAGAATATCTGTAGCTACATGAGCACCACTGCCAGAGGCAATAGCAAACTGACTTCTCCAACCTGCCAATGTACCAGCAACGTAAAGGTTGTCTTCTATTAAATGATCTGTGTTTTTTAGCCAGATTCTGTCTTTTTCTACAGCAGCTCTTGGGTGAGGTTCAATATAATTTTCTAAACCACTTATTGTAAATAGATTAGTATATCCAACAGCAATAACCACTATTTTAGAGAGGTATTCGCCTTTGTTGGTAGTAACCTTAAAATCTTCAGAATTCTTATCTATTTGTGTTACTTTCTCGCTATCTATTTGAGTAACGTGTGGGTACAAATCTGTAAGCTGCTGAAGTCCCTCATTTAGAATATCTTCTCCTAAAGTGCCTGGTTTAAGACCAAGAACGTTATTAAATAAAGCGGTTTGGAGATGCGAGCTTTTTTGATGTGCAATAATGCCAATCCTTTTGTCTTTTGCAAAAGGCTTATTCTTTGCAGAGCCCAACACTAAAGCACAAGACAATCCAGCTGCGCCAGCACCAATAATTAGCACATCAAAACTCATTTTCTGTTTTTGCTTAGAGTTTCAATTTTCTTAGAGATTCTAAGAATTTGTAATAATATAATAGCACAAAGTGCCGCAACTATTGTTATCATTGCTATTTTACTTTCGCCTGTTAGTAATGCATCAAAATCCAATTTAGTTGCATTATATATTACAAGACCGACAGCAATAATCGTTAAAATCCAGGTAAAAATCTTCATACTTATATTTTGTTATACCAATAAGGCTTTAATATTAGCAGCAAATAATTTTACCGCTATGGCTAACAAAATTACACCAAAAACTTTTCTTATAATGTTAATTCCATTTTTACCTATTAGCTTTTCGATTTTAGCTGATGTTTTAAGAACAACATAGATTACAATAACATTACAGATTACTGCAACGATAATATTTTCAATTTCAAATTCTGCTCGAAGTGATAATAAGGTAGTTAAGCTTCCTGGTCCGGCAATAAGAGGAAATGCCAATGGAAAAACAGAAGCAGTCATTGCGCTGCCTTCATCATCTTTATAAAGTGTTATGCCTAATATCATTTCTAATGCAATAAAGAAGATGACGAAAGCACCAGCTACAGCAAATGAATTAACATCGATACCAATAAGATTCAATAAACTTTTACCCACAAAAAGAAACACAATCATAATTACACCAGCAATTAATGAGGCTTTTTCACTCTGTATATGACCAACTTTTTTGCGTAAATCGATAATAATAGGTATGTTTCCTATAATATCTATTACAGCAAACAAAACCATAAAAGCAGTAAATATCTGTTTAAATTCTAACTGCATAATTTCTGTTTTTAAAATTCGGCGCAAAGGTCTTATTTTATTGTGGATTAACAATATTAAATAACGGTAAAGTTTATTTATTTTTGTGGCATGTTTCAGTTAGGAAAAACCATAGTTTCAGAAGATATTATAGAGAAGGATTTTGTGTGCAATCTCTCAGCCTGTAAAGGTGCATGTTGTGTGGAAGGTGATGCAGGCGCTCCTTTAGATGAAGAAGAAATCAAAATTTTAGATGATATCTACCCAAAAGTAAGACCTTTTTTACGCAAGGAAGGTGTTGAAGTCCTTGATGCACAAGGTGCTTGGGTAAAAACATCTTATGGAGAATTAGAAACTCCACTTATTAATGGCGCAGAATGCGCTTATGTTATTTTTGATGATAAAAACACTGCATTATGTGGTATAGAGGAAGCCTATAACCAAGGTGAGATATCTTGGAAAAAACCTGTGTCTTGCCATCTTTATCCAATTAGAGTAAAGGACTATTCCGAATTTTCTGCAGTGAATTACGAAAAATGGGAGATTTGTGATGATGCCTGTACACTTGGCAAAGAATTGCAAGTGCCAATTTACAAGTTTGTAAAGGAAGCCTTGATACGAAAGTTTGGCGAAGATTGGTATGCCGAGTTGGAAAAAGTTGCTGAGAAAAATTTCAAATAGCCTTTTTATATAGCTAGCTTCTTTGTTTGTCTTGTTTTTATTAGTGTTTAACAAGAAAAGCATTATCGATATTTTTCTACTCATAACGAGTATTTCGTTGATACTGATATAGGTATTGGCTTTTTTTCTATATTGGTTGCTTCATCCAAAAATCGTATTCCAAATATGGAAGAAGGACCAATAATCCAAACTCAAGAATTCGCGTGTACAATATGTAAGACTTCCATGGATATAGAAGATTTGTATTGTTCAGAATGTGGTTATCCAGAAAAAGGTACTGAACGAGAAATAGCTCTATATCATGCAAGGAGAGCGATGCAGAAAAATCAGAATATGGATGCTGATAAAAAAATTAGATTAGCAAGAAATATACTGTATGTAATGGCTGGTATTGTACTTATTTTTGGTTTCTTTAGTTTTTTTGAAGATGAGGATTTAGGTGTATTGATTACCAATGCTATTCTTGGGATTATTTATTTGTTGTTGGGTGCTTGGACTTCTAAAAAGCCTTTGGCAGCGTTATTGCTTGGGTTATTTCTATTTTTAACAACCATAATTATCTCGGGCATTTTTGATCCTTCAACAATTTTAAGAGGTATTATATTTAAAATAATAATTATAGTTTACCTGGGAGTGGGTGTGTATTCTGCTTCTTCAATAAAAAAGTAAAGAGGATTTAGAATATGAGTATTGTTTGTAGTAGTTGTAATGTGGAGTTATACAGAGAAGTTAAGTTTTGCACCAGATGTGGTAAGCAACTTCTTAAAAATAATGTGGATAAGAGAACATCCTCATTAAACTTAATTATAGTTTTTTATGCAACTTTTCTGCTGTTTGCTGTTGTATCTTATTTGCTATACAACGAATACCCTCTTAATCTTTATGTTGAAATTGGTATAGAGAGTGTATTTGCACTTATGGTAGTTGCTTTCTCTTTGTTTGATTATAAGCAGATTGTAAAGCTTTATAAAATCCCTAAGTTAAACAGGAAAGTTTTAGCGTTTTCAATTGTGTTTCCCTTGTTTTCAGCAATTGTTGTTTCTTTATCTATTGGGTATTTAAACGAATCGCTCTTTGGCGTTAGTGAGAATTATTATAGTGAATATTTGTATTTAGAATACCCTTTATTATGGGCAATTCTGTTTACAGCTATTTTGCCACCAATATTTGAGGAGTTAGGATTTAGAGGGTTCTTGTTTAATAGCTTACAGAAGGTGGTTAGTGAGCGAATTACTATTATTGCAACGGCTTTTATTTTTGCGCTAATTCATTTCTCATTTATATCTTTTATTTGGATTTTTCCATTTGGATTAATTTTAGGATACATGAGGAGTAAGTACAATACACTTTGGTATAGTATTATTATTCACTTTATACACAACTTTGTTGTTTTAATGATAGATTACTACAACTTTAACTACTCTTTATTTTAGTATTAAAATTAGTAATGTAAAAACAAAAAGCACTCAACGCCGAGTTACACGCGAGAGTGCTTTTTCACCTCTATAAAAAATAATGGATTAATTAATTTGCCTCCATTAAAGCAAAAAACTTGTCAATATTAGGCATTAAGATAATACGTGTTCTACGGTTTTTAGAACGGTTTTCTCTGGTGCTGTTGTCTACCAAAGGTTGGTAGCTGCTGCGACCAGATGCTATAAGTTTTGCAGGATCTACTTTGTATTTGTGTTGTAATTTTCTAACAACAGAAGTTGCTCTTAACACACTTAAATCCCAATTGTCTTGTATCTTTTCTGTATTAATACTTCTAGAATCAGTATGACCTTCTACCATAACATCAATACTTTCTTCTGAGTTAATAACATCAGCTAACTTTTGCAAAATGTCGTCTGCTTTACTACTTATTCTATAGCTTCCAGAATTAAATAACATCTTATCTGAAATTGAAATCATTACAACAGTTTCATTGATGTTTACAGCAATATCTTCATCTTCATTAAGATCCGAACTGTTCATTGTTTTTTCAAGATTGTATTGAATAGCTAAATTCATAGAATCCTTTAAGGTCTTGGCTTCAGCCAATTTAGTAGGATCAACATTTTCTAGAGTAGTAAGCATTTTTCGTTTACTCTCATTAGACATAATAGTGCCATCTTTATGGACATCTAACTTTATGTCGTTTTCCATTGTTAAGCCTTCTACATCTTCATTTAGCGAGCTGATTTTTTCATTATATCTATCAACACGTTCTTGAATTTTAGCGAATTTGTTTTCTAGATCCTCTTTCGCTACTTGGGTTTTGGTTAGTTGACTTTTAATCTCTCCATTTTCTTGTTCTAAAGCCATATATTTCTTCTTTGAAACACAAGAGCTTAAAAGAATTGTTGCTACTAAAAGCATTGAAATTTTCTTCATGTTTATTATTTAAATTAGTTTATGTAGTATATACACATATACGACCAAATACATTTTTTGGATGTTTAAGTGTAATAAATTTTAAAAATTGACCATAAAAAAAGCCTTAGAATCTCTAAGGCTTTTGGTATAATAAAGTTTGAATTTATTCCTCTTGGTCAGATCCTGCACTAGAGTTAAGTCTTGCAGGTTTAACAGAGCTATCATGAGATTGATAATACTCTTCTAGTAGGTTCATCATGGCAGTCAATAAGTCTTTAGTTTCTAAGAGTAAGCTAAAATATAGCGTTGTGTTCTTAGGGCTAGATTCTTCGCTTCTTGTACGTTCTACCTGCTTTTGTATTTTGTTCCTAACTAAGTCAAACATTTCCGTTTTAGTCTCTAACACAGCACCAATTTGCTCAAAAGATCTAGATTCAAACGCTGTTTGTGTTGTAGCAAATAGTGTTTCAAGTTCAGAATCTAAGTCTTTAAGCTCTTTAATTTGACTAAACTTTAATTTCTTATGATTGTTATTGATATGTTTATGACTGGCTTTAGAGATGTAGTCTAAAGATTGTGTCATGTCTTGTAAATGACCTAGTATGTTAATATAGAAATTACTTGCCGCTACACTTGGTTCGTCTAGATTTCTTATAAAATAGAAAATGTTATCCTTAAGATCATCAATTTCGGTTGATAATTTATCGATTTGTTTTCTATTCTTTTTTAAGAGCTTTAAATCTTGTACAGCTAAACCGTTAATGGCTGACGTGTAAATCCTATTTCCGCGTTTAATAACATTAGCAATGTTAGATGCACTCTCGTGAATAACACCTTGTGTAGAACTACTTTCAGCTTTTTCAAGCTGATCTTCTTCACGCATTATTTTAGAGCTCTTTCGGTGTGCCAAATAACTTCTCACTAATAAAATTACTGCTAATACCAACAATCCGGATAAAGCATAGCCTTCACCATGGTATAAAATGAAAGCCATGATTGCTGCAGCAACAAAAGCACTAAATGCTGTAAAAAACCATCCGCCAATAACATTTAGTACACCAGCAACTCTATACACTGCGCTTTCGCTTCCCCAAGCTCTATCAGCTAAAGACGTTCCCATGGCAACCATAAATGTAACGTAGGTTGTAGAAAGGGGTAATTTCATAGATGTAGCAATTGAAATAAGAACAGATGCTACCATTAAATTTACAGCAGCTCTTACCAAATCAAAAGCAGGTTTATCTTGCTCTTTTACAACAACATTAGGTTTTATAAACCGCTCTTTTGACCAATTTTTGTATGAATTTGGTAAGACTTTGTTTATACTCTCATTAAGACCAATAGTTAGTCTTACTATGTTTCTAGAGAGATAATTTGGTTCAAAACGTTCTTTAACTTCGTCTTGTCTTGATAGATCTACAGAAGTTTTTACTACAGCTTTAGCTTTGCTCGAAAACCATAAGGTAAGTACCATTATAAGACCAGCAATAAGCAGTAGATATGAATTGGTTGGTACTTTACCAGCAAGCCCTTCCATACTAAACTCTGATGGTAAAACACCATTAGCTAAGAAGGCTTCATACCATTTTTGAAATGAATCATAGCCTGCAATAGGTACACCTATAAAGTTAACTAAATCATTTCCGGCAAAGGCCACAGCTAGAGCAAATGTTCCAATAATGATGATGATGGTATAAATCTTGGCATTAAATAATTTAATAGCCAGAATAGAAAGTATAGTAAATGCTAAAAAGCTTAGGCCTACAAAAGTAAAAGGGTTGGTGTTTAAAAATTCTTTGACACCAGAAGGCATGAAGGCTGCATTTTTCAAACCTTTTACTATGATAAAGTACATAATTGAGGTAACAGCAAAACCACTAAAAATTGCACTATACCAATCTGGTTTTTCTTCAAATTTAAATGACAACAATAAACGTGAAACGTATTGAATAATGGCACCAATGGTAAAAGCAACAACTACTGATAACAGAATACCAAGTATAATTTCAATGGCTTTTTCATTGTTAATATAATTACCTAAGTCTATTATAGATTGAGAATTATCTGCGTAAATTTTGATTAAAGCCACGGCAACCGAAGCTCCTAATAATTCAAATACAATTGAAACCGTGGTAGAAGTAGGTAAACCAAGCGTGTTGAAGAAATCTAACAGTAAAATATCAGTTAACATCACAGCCATAAAAATGACCATGATTTCGTTAAACATAAATTCCCCAGGATTAAAGATGCCTTTTCTTGCCACTTCCATCATACCACTAGACGTCATTGCTCCTATAGCAACACCAAGACTGGCAACAATCATTATGGTTTTGAAAGAA
>CEVA01242828.1_pt1 | contig 19044 bp, 16 predicted proteins | sample 361521 | NCBI WGS metagenome assembly CEVA01 (sample SAMEA2622823, study PRJEB7988) | marine metagenome | isolation source: saline water (ENVO:00002010), including
GCACGACTAATTGTATGCATTCGTCCGTTATCCGCTATTAATGTATCGACCGGATACATGAAACCTCGGCCTTGCATTACACAAAGTCCAACAGTATGGCTGTAGGCCATAAATTTTTTATTGGTGTCCAACGATCCTGGGATTTGCAAGATTTGCCTCTTAATTATGGATTTTGGCTTGATGCTAACATCGCTGAAATTCTGGCATAAAACCAATGACGCTGAGCAACGAGTAAACCTTTCGTTCCGCCTCTGGCCCATCGTTCGACAAGTTTATATCAGCAAGTCCGTTTTCGTCTGCATATTTGATCAAAGTCTCACGTATGGGCGGAGAAGCTTCCAAAGCACCTAATTGTTCTAGGCATCTGTCTACGTACGCTTCGGAAGAGATATAGGCATCTTCGTCTTCCGTAACTTTCCGTACAATCTTCTTTATCCCAACTTTTGTATTGTCACCTAGTTGCTCAGAAGCAAAGTTGACTCTTTCGGTAAGAGAACCTGTCTCGATCCACTCAAGTCCTTGATGCCAACCCTCCACCGATGGTGGATTGAACAGTGTCTGGCCCATGAAAGAGATTTGTTGATTTCGTTCAGTTATCTTAATGTTCGGGCCAGGAAATTCCTCTGTCAATTTCAATACTCCGGTTACAAGTTCTACCGGACTTTTCACTTTCGCAAACCGACATTTTTCAGACTTAAAGAATTTTGATAGTAGCAACACTCTTAACATCTCTTTTATATTGTGATCACTATCAAAATATGCTTTCTCCAACATTTCTATGGCTTCAATGTCCTTCGGATCTTCGTAAGGCCACTGAGGTACCGGAGGCTCATCGGCAACGAAAAAATGATATATGTGTCTGGCAATGAATCTAGCAGTTGCCGGCTGTTCGCATATAATACGGATGATGTCCTCACCATTGAAGTTACCGGTTTCCCCCAAGAATGTCTTTATTCCAGAGTCGTGATCATCCTCGTTGTACTCGTAATCCCATGCAAGTTTCCCGTATGGAAATATAGAATTCCTAACCGCTAACTCCTTAATGTAATCCGCATTTGCAATCGTCCATCCAGTAAAGGCTCTGGAACATTCTTTTATATCATCTTCTGTGTAATTACCGACCCCCATTGAAAACAATTCAAGCAATTCTCTTCCATAATTCTCGTTAATGGCATTGTTGTGATTATCAATGTTGTCCAGCCATATGATCATGGCCGGGTCACGAGAAAGCTGTAGTAAGAGGTCGTCGAGCCTACCCATTCCATAAGTTCTATAAGTTCTGAACTGGTCACTCAAGGGTTTACCATTAGTTACCTTGGCATAACCCGTTGCAAAAATGTTACTCCAAAAAAAGGCCATCTTCTCTATCAAAGGCGATTTTGTAGCAACCAGTCGATATAACAGATACGATCCTGCTCCTGAAGTATCATGTGTTGTGGAGTGATCCGGATGGTATCTTCGAATTAGAGCATCATCTACCGGGCTTACAGGGCTAGTATTTAGCAATCCTTCAACTGTTTGTTCGTAACCGTCATCCAGATATTCGTCAAGTTCTTCTCGCGAGGCACCGAATCCAATTCTTCTAAATAAATGAGCCATTAACGCCAAATCTTCTTTATTGCTCATGTCTTTGATTTCCACCTCAATATATATAGTCAATTCCTGAACAGTTTCAACATCAATCCATCTGTTTAAGAAAGGTCTCCGAAAAGTATAGCTTAGCGGGTCAAGTGTCAAGGAGAACGCAATTGATGAAATTGGTGCACTACTAAAATAGAGTGGTATATACTCTGTGCGCCCGGTGCAAAATAACATACCTTTGTCCCTTTGTGCAGTTGTTATACTCTTAAATATGCAGTCTAATCAGCCTGGAATTTTGTGCTAACAATAATATTTATTTGGAGTTCTCTTAATGAACAATCTGAAAGTCATGTACATCCCTCATCCTCTCCCTGAAGTGGATAATAAAAACCCCTTTTTGCCTAAACAAATCGAAGGAAATTTCAACTTGCGCATCTACAACAGAAATTGCGCACCTGATTCACAGTTCGACAATATCGAAGTCATAGTTGATATGGGCGGTAATATGACCCCTGAACTGGTTCGCATTGCAGCTAAATCAGGAGTTAAATACATCCAAGTACAAACTAACGGACTGGATCACGTAGAAGTTGAGGAAATCATAAAATCGGGCATTACACTCGCTCACTGCCCAGGCGATCTCAGTAGCGTATCGCTTGCTGAAGGTGCAATGATGTTCATATTAATGCTTGCTCACGGATATGGACTTGCCAGAGAGCAATTCTTCGAAGGAAAGGCTTTCTCATTACAGGGGAAGGAAGTTGCAGGCCTTAGCTTAGGAATTTTAGGATTTGGAGCTAGCGGACAACAACTGGCTCGCCGAGCAAAAACGTTTGGAATAAGTGTGCATGGTATAGACGTACGAGAAATTGAAAAGGAAATCCTCGAAGAAATAAAACCCGATTCAATGGGAGGTCCTGAGGATCTTGACCATATGATATCAACCTGCGATTTTATTTCTTTACACCTGCACTTGAATCAAAATACCCGCCACATAATAGACAGTCGTCGAATTGCCTTGATGAAACCATCCTCATACATCGTTAACGTCGCCCGCGGCGGCTTGATTGACGAAGAGGCCTTATACGAAGCGCTATCGGATAATCGTATTGCTGGTGCAGGTCTTGACGCATTCGCGCAAGAACCTCCCGACCACACTTTACCAGTTTACAAACTACCTAATGTTTTAGTTCAACCTCATACAGTTGCCAGCACAGATGGAACGATGCGCAAAAGAAATGACTTCTGCCTGGAAAATTTAACTAGGTACGCTGCAGGCAAAAGCTTAGAAGGACAAATATTAAAAAGAGTATAAATCAAAATAATCGCAATATTTAGTAGTGCTAGGAGTTAGATATGTCTATCCCAAAACAAAACAATATTTTGGAAGGTATGGTAGCAGTAGTCACCGGTGCGGCTAATGGGAACGGAAGAGCAATCACACTAAGACTGATTGCAGACGGTGCTTCAGTTTTTGCATCTGATATCGATGGTCAAGCACTACAAAACCTTATGGTGGAGGTCGTCCAAACTGGTGGTTCTATTAAAACCGGGATATTCGACTCCGCTAAAGTATCAGATGCTGAAGGTCTGGTGGACGAAGCCGTTAGTCATTACGGGCGTATAGACATATTGGTCAACAACGCTGGCGCGATCCGTGCTGAACCTTTTCCTAATGTATCCGAAGAGACCTGGGATTGGAGCACCTCCATCAATATGAAAGGACTCTATTTTTCCATGCAAAGAGCTGCGATACACATGATGAAACAACACAGTGGCACTATCATAAACATTGCTTCCATAGCTGGGATTGCGCCGCATGACGCTATCACCACCATATGCCGCCAGCAAATCGGCGGTAATCAACCTAACTAAAGTTGCCGCCTCAAAGCTTGCTGAGTTTGGGGTGACTGTGAATGCAGTTGCTCCAGGCATAGTCGACACAGCTTTCAACTGGCAACTTGACGAACAGATAGGAGTTGGTGAAATGGGACTAAAGCCAGGTGAATTCCTGCAAGACCGTAGTACCGGAATCCCGCTTGGACGTATTTCAGTACCCGAAGATGTATCAAACGTTGTCGCATTTCTTTCAGGACCAGATGCCTCATACATCACTGGAGAGACCATTGTCGTATCTGGCGGGATGGTAATGCGTTAATCACCAATACACCACCGATCAAAGATTTGGCATGTAACTTGTTGAGAAGAATTTTCAATCCCGAAATATCGCTTTGAAAATGTCCCCTTGACTGTCTGAGCTATACTTGCGGCAGAGATAAATTGTTCAGGAGATACCTGTTATGGAAGCAACTCCAGAAAAAACCCGACCGAATATTGTATTTCTCTTTCCCGACCAGTTGCGTTCTGATTTTTTGTCATGCTATGGGGCAGAATTCATAGATACCCCTAATATTGATTCAATAGCCAGTGCCGGGACCAGATACGAAAATTCTTACTCCGCCTCCCCTGTTTGTGTCCCGGCCCGAACAGCTCTACTCACAGGGATGAACGCTGTACGAAATGGTGTCTTAGATAATTTCCACGGCATACGTGCGAACTACACTGAAACAGGGACATACACTTGGCCTCAAATATTATCGCGTGCAGGTTACTACACTGCTGCTATAGGCAAAATGCACTTCTATCCCTGGGACGCCAGCCATGGGTTTCAATATCGTGTAACAGCAGAAGACAAGCGATGGCTAGAAATTCGCGATGATTATTACCATTACCTAAACGAAAATGGACATAGAAAATACCACGTGAATGAACATCCCGGCTATCGCGAAAATAAAGGAGCTGTGACAAACATTCTGCCATGGGAACACACTGTCGACCGCTTTGTCGGAAACGAAGCTGTAAGATTCATAAACAATTACGCTAAAGAAGGCCCTTTCGCCATGATGGTGGGATTCCCGGGTCCTCACTGCCCTTATGACCCCCCAGAGGATTTTCCATACCATTGCGATCCTAAAGACATGCCCGCAGCCATACCCGAAGTACTACAAGACACACCACAACTAAGACGAGATAATATTGACCAAAACAAGTTACCTTGGAATGGAGTCGATTATACAAATTTCACCCATGGCGAAAAGATGAAGATCCGTGCTCATTATGCTGGTTTAGTCCGTGCAATCGACCATGAAGTCGGATCAATAATGCAGGCTTTAAATGACAATGGTTTATTAGAAAATACTATTGTCATTCTATCGTCAGATCACGGTGATTATCTCGGTGACCACAACTTGATTGGGAAATCTTCTTTCTACGAGACCTGCATGAGAGTACCAATGCTGATTTCCGGCCCCGGAATACCCGAGAGTGTGGTGGTAAATGAATTGGTTGAGCTCCGGGATGTAACCTCCACAATACTGACTATGGCAGGAGAGGAAATCCCTCCGCATATGGATTCTCGCCCATTGCCTGATATAGGAATAACATCAATTCCAGCTCGAGATCGGATATTCGGCATGTTGATGAATGGATGGATGAATTATGACGGTAAATGGAAACTTTCCAGATACGCATCGGGCGAAACAACATTATTCGATCTCGAGGCTGACCCTACGGAGCAGGTAAATCTAGCTACTGACCCGAATCGTTTTCAAACTATAGTTCGTATGGACCAAGAGATGTCTGCTGAAATCATGGAATCCGTTAGGTATGCCGTACACGACAGGCTCGTTGATGGTGAAGACATGTTCAACAGTCAAGCATTCGGTAGAGAGGGTTGGCAACGGCCGTGGCCTGCACCCATAGATTTTCTGGATAAATAATATGGTGAACATGTCTCCTGCTCAAATAGAGTCATTTTTCCAAACACCCAGATACGCAGTATTCGGTACTAATTCAACTGGTGGACATCCTCAGTTGACTACTGTGTGGTTCCTTTACGAAGAAGGTTTCGCATACATTGGAATCGAACGCAGTAGCATCAAATACCGTAATATTGAAAAAAATCCTTCGGTTTCAATGTGTATTGACGGAGAACACCCTGACGGTCGCACAGTAGTTATATATGGCTGCGCCGAGGTCCTAGAAACTGGGCAGGCGACAGACGATATCCTATGGCGTTTGACCAGACGATATCATGATTCCGATAAAGACACTCACCAATATCAGGAGTCTGTAAAAGAGTTGGATTTGGTTCTGGTGAAGGTAATCCCTCAAAAAATTGTTGCTATGGATTATAGTTCTGATTAAAAACCAACCTCCCAGCAATACTTGCTGTAATTAAGTATACGCTCTACGGTACAATGGGATGAATTGTAAATCATACTGCTCAGGTACCCACCACAGTCACATGAAAATCATTACTTCCATTATCATGATCATATCAATTGGCATGTTGAGCTCATGTTCGGATGGATCAGGCAATCATGATTCATCCATCGCGAAAATGGAAAGTTCACGGCACGCCGTGGGTGCACCTCCAACCTATGCTATTTCATCTGTGATGGATGGAGACTCACCTAATGTCGCGGAAGCGAGAATCCAGATAAATGGAACTCTTTCAATGCAAGTCCCCGATATATCCGGTTCTATCGATAAAACTCAAATATTGGTTGGTCAGTACAATGGTAAGGTGACCTCATCACATTCTGGCGACTCATATAATAGGTACGCTAACATAACGGTTTTGGTTCCAAAAGAATCATTCTATGAACTACTTTCAGCTGTAAAAAACATCGCAACTAAAGTTACGGACGAAAACATAAATTCCAATGATGTGACGGAGGAATTTATCGATGTTGAAGCAAAATTAAATGTAATGAAACAAACTGAGAATCGGTTCCTCGCATTGCTTTCTGAAACCACCAACATAAAAGAGATAATAGATGTGGAAAAAGAGGTGATGAGAATACGAGGAGACATAGACAGTCTTGAAGGACGAATCAAATACCTAACCAAGACCACAGACAACTCAGTGCTGAATATCTATATGGTGGAAGAATTACCCATCACAGGAAGCGAATGGAATTTTTCTGACTCTTTGGACAGTTCGGTAAGAGCTCTTGCCTCTTTCTCCAAACATCTCGTGAATTTCATCATCGACATCATAGTCTTTTCACCAATAATAATTGGGGCAGGACTGTTATCATTTTTGGTATATAAATTTAGCAGAAAGTTTATATTCCGTATTAGAAAATAGCCCATCATTCAGTTAAATTGTTTTCCTTTCACAACCAACATCGAGATTGGCAAAAGCCTTTTAACTCTTCGAGCTCACTGTCGCTCATGCTGTAATATGGTGGTCTACGCCAGCGTTCGGCGATACCGAAGATTTCTAGAATTCCATGCATTCCGGCTCCAAAACCTCCCTGTAACCCAGAGAGGTAATCGAAGAAAGGCCAGTCGTGATCTGTTATGACCTTAGCTGCATCCGCCCAGGCTCCACGCCTTACTGCGTCCCAGTAAATATGAGTAATTGAAGGGTAAAAGGATACGAAAGTCGACATGTATCCAATTGCACCATAGTGAACTATATCTAAGTGATTTTGTTTTTGCCCTCCCGCAAAAACCGCCCATTGATCACCTGCAATAGCAGTCATTTTGCGAACAAATTCACCCAAAACATCATCTTTGACAGCGACTATCCCCGGAACTTTGTCCAGCAATACCTCTACTGTCTTAAGACCTTTAGCAATGTCATCTGCCCAGATGTTACTTACCAGCATCACCGGGATTTCTTTTGACACAGCTTCATAAAACGGTATCGACGTTTCTACTGTAGAAGAAGATCCTAAAATGGGAGGTTTCACCATCAGGACATCTACTCCCACTTCACGACAGTAGCGAGCAAAGTCCACCGTCTTACCAGTCCACCAACCTCCATCCGCAGCCACTGTCAGGCCTTTATTTCCCGTATGCTCAGCCACTATCTTGGTGACGTCAGCTATTTCATTGTCTGTAATCAATGAGAACAGGCTGTCACCATAAGTGAGTAATGACGACTTGCTCCCTCCATCCAAATTACCATCAATTAATTTACGAAGTCCATGATAGTCAATTGCTCCATCTCGTTTGAAAGGTGTTTTTAAAGAAGATACTGGACCCGTAAGGGCTTCGCGTACCTGCGCCCGACTTATCATCAAAAAGACTCCTTGAATTTTGGTGTAACGTTCGTTTTTGCTGGCAGTATTAATCCGCGATTATTGAATCTATTTCATACGATCAAATTCCATACAAAACATATTTCTATTTCATATCGAATTTTATCTTGATACAACGTTTTGTGGATTCCCTTCCAAAAAAGCTAAAATATTGCTGGTTACCACACTCAACAGCCCCTTCCCTGCTCTTGGTGTGTTCCAAGCCATGTGAGGAGTTACCACTACATTTTCAATTGCGGCCAACGGATGGTTATATGACGGTTCCTTTTCAAATACATCCGTGGCATATCCAGCTATTCGGCGGGACCGAAGAACTTCCAAGAGAGAATTTTCTTCCACCACCTGTGCTCGAGATATGTTAATCAGATACGCTGAAGGTTTCATAAGCTCAAATTCTCTTTTCCCAATAAGATGAGTTGTTTCGTCAGTCAACGTGACCGCAATTTGGACAAAATCGGAATTGATTAATAATTCATCCAAATCTTTGAATTGGACTCCGTGTGTTTTGGCTCTTTCTTCAGAAGGGCGTTTGGTATGTGCAATCACATTCATTCCCAGTGCATTACCCATAGCTGCCAGTTCACCACCTATACCACCTATGCCTATGATACCTAGCGTGCTGCCTCTCAAATCGGTGCCCTCTACCAAATTCCACTTCCCCCGCCTTATATCACGGTCAGCCTTGGTGATCCCTCTGCATAAAGAGAGCATTAGACCAAGAGCATGCTCTGCCATAGTCGAATCACTGTAATGAGGAGCGTTACAAACGGTGATCCCCAATTTCTCAGCATGTTTTAAATCTACCTGATTTACGCTGACTGCAAGGGGGCAGATAAGTTCTAAATTCGGTAGTTGATCTAGTAAATCACTGGTGAGATGGACCCAATTTAGCGCTATTACTGTGGCGTTCTCACATCGTTCCAAATACGTGGTGAGATCTGGTTTATCAAAATAAACATTAACGTCAGCCAATGCATTCAGGCGATCCCAATCTTTTACTTGTTCAGTCGTTGTGAATGTGAAATCGTAGAGGTCAGGCCAAACAACCTTTTTCATCTCTGTCAACCTTTCGTTATTTCCAGAAGCTGACATTGTATACATCTTGAATTTTGAAATCCACAACATCAGGGAAACACGAAGATGTTCCATAAACCTTCCTCAGGAACTTTCCGTTAAGTTATACTTGTCCGACATGTCCTTATATAGTTCGTTAGACTTCCCAGAATGGTACTAGATGATATGTTTATTGAATCCCTAGAGATTACTGTACCCTGGAGAAGGCAAATATATTGAGAGAAACAACCTCCGTTTTCAATCCTCGGTGATAAATTTGATAACAGAGCCTATCAGTCAGTAAATGCAGAAAGGTGATCGGGTATGAAGTTGGGTTTGCACTACGAAATGGCGAGACCAAATCTGGACGATCATTTGCTGCTACAGGAGACAATCGATCAGATTGTTCTAGCAGACCGTATGGGTTTTGACTACGTGTGGCTCGTAGAGCACCACTTTCTAACCGGGTTCTCAGGATCAGCAAGCCCTGAGACCATATTAGGTGCACTAAGCCAACGCACAGATCGAATCCGTTTGGGACTCGGCGTTGTTGTGCTGCCATATCATCACCCAATACAGGTGGCCGAGAGAGTAGCAACGCTGGATCATCTCACAAATGGAAGAGTAGATTTCGGTACTGGTCGCTCACAGCCCTACGAACTCTCAGGCATGGGCATCGATCCATTGGAGAGCCGTGGGAGGTGGGAAGAATCGCTTACTATGGTGCCGAGAATTTGGGAGTCTGACTGGTTCCAATGGGAAGGCAAATTCTGGAACGTCCCTTCGAGGCAAGTACGGCCTAAACCTTACCAGAATCCCCATCCACCTATATGGGTAGCTGCTCTACAATCAGCAACTTATGAAATTGCTGCGCAAAAAGGCATCGGTGTATTGTCCATGGGTGCCAGTACACCCTCTGTTCTAGAGCCGTATATACGTGCATATCATGAATCAGTGGTCAAAGCCTCTCCGGTTGGGGGAACCATAAACAGCCAGTGGGGCAGCCAGACAATCGGTATATGTACAGAAAACAATCGAGATGGCAGGGATCTTGGGGCTCTTTCCACCAAGACTTTCTTTGGCCCAGACCGTCCGTACGCTAAGGGACAGAAAGACCTTTACAGTCGTCTTATCAAACAATGGGGAGGTATTCCGGACCATCTCAAAGAAGAATTCATCCGTAGTGGCGCTGCTTCAGAAGCTGGTGACAATTCTGAGGCAGAAGAGACCAATTTTGTGGTGGATGCGGTATGGGAGAGTCTCGACGCGGACACGTTAGCAGACAGAGCGGTCATTATAGCCGGAAATCCTGATAGTTGCATCGCAGCCCTGAAGAAACACGAATCAGCGGGCGTAGATCAAGTCCTGATAACTATGCAAACAGAGACGGTGCCACATAGTGTAGTTATGAAATCAATAGAACTATTTGGCAAATACGTCATCCCCGAATTCAAGGACTCGTAGACATTTAGAATCTACACGCAACTACTCACTCCAACTGTCAGTGCCCAAATACCATTGACAACTATTGATCCAGACGGCTAGACCTTATCTAAAGGCCATTGATAAAATTCGATCGGGAATATTTCCGGCGCGAAATCAGGGAAAAGTTCCGGACCAAAAACCAGTTTGACCAGTTCGTGCTCAGAAACTTCCAATGTCTTCCTTCCATATTCGAGCAGCCATCCAGCCTCTTGTTGACACAGGCTAATTTCACGAATGTTTAATGCCTCAAATAATCTTGGTGCATCAAGTATCACAATCATCCCAATGTAATCAAGTGTGTTTGGAATACCTTTGCGAAGGAGTATTCCTGACAATCCTTCCAAAGAATCAGGGCAGGATATTGTCATTTCGAAAGTCGGGTCCTCTCCTGGTGCGTAGGTGGATGCACTAATATCGGGATCATATAAATTGGAAAACATGGAATGGATGAGACTTTCTACCACTTCATAATCCCCTCCATACTCTTGCATTTCCAAACCTTTGACTCCAACGTAACCCTCTACCTTACCGTGTTTTGTGGCGACGAATACTCTATCCAGTCTACGTTCGAAAAGCAGCGGAAAGATCTCTGCAGAACGAGTAGATATCAGATGTTCTCTCTCGTGAAGATCTCTGAGTTGGCTAGCATAGGGTTTCCAATCTTCGGTTATTTGTACTCCCGGACTGTAAGATAGTAGATCCACATTACCCTTATTAAGGAAGAACTGACGTTTTCTCCCAGAACTCTCCCAACCATACCTACGATAATATCCTTCTATATTGGTGGACAGTAGCCCGATGTGGTGCCCGTTAATCTTCATTTTCTCAATAGCATCTAAGAGAACAGCTTCACCAAGACCTCTCCGCCTATACTCAGGATGTGTCACAAAACAGTTAATACCTCCCACGGAAATACTGCCAAGTGGTGTGATCGTGGTCCCAGGGAAAACGGCAACAGAAGAGACGGCCAGTCCATTTTTCGTGATTAGCCTGATGTTGTCTAGGTTTCCGTGATTATAGACGTGCGCCCAGTCATAACCGATCGTAGGGAGAAGCTGTGGTTGGCCTGGTGGAGTTGCCAAAGTACGCATAACCAGATTGGCGGTATCTAACACAGGACCGAGATCGTAAACCTTGCATGCTCTAGGACCATCGAAGTGTTCTATGGATTTATTATTCATTGGCTTGTTTCCAATATTTTTACACGATCGTTTCGACACATCACAAGAAAAAGTCATAGTACCATTATTTCTCCATGGACAACTCAGTATATGAAAACTGACTAAGAGAACCCATGCCTAGTGATGTAATCATGTTAAGATGATCCCCAAAAACAGTGGAATTAATAACTGATGAATTAGAGATGAAACACTATGACTACAAAATTTGTTCAAATGACTGATCCTCAATTAGGATTTTATGCGTCTAGACATAGTGGGACAGAGGGTATCGAATACGAAATAAAAAATTTATCAGCTGCAATTTCTATGACAAATGAGATCCAGCCTGATTTTGTAATAACAACGGGCGATTTGATGCAAAACCGACTCGACCAGCAACACGCCGATGTTGTCAAAAAGTTATATGCTCAACTAAATTGCAAATATTATTTTGCTCCCGGCAACTCTGACCTGTCCAACTCTCCAAAATTTGAAGACATTGAACGATACAAAGGAAGATTTGGCTCTGATCACTTCAGCTTCTATCATAGAAATTCACAGTTCATAATATTGAACAGTTGCGTTCTGTTTGATTGGTCAGAAACTCCAGGCGAGAACGTGAATCAAATAAGATTTTTAGAGCAACAATTAATGATAGGTCGAGCAAACAACAGTATCCACCAATTAATTTTTATGCACCATCCTCTTTTCGGCACTCATCCTGAAGACGAAGACAGCCATATGGTGTTGCCTAAAAGTCAAAGGCTACAGATATTGAATTTGCTTGAACGGTTTGATGTAACTGCTGTATTTACGGGGCATTGGCACGCAAACAATATAGTTCAATATCAGAGTACCCAACTAATAACTTCCGGACCAATCACTTATCCTCTTGGAGACGATCCATCTGGAATAAGAGTAATAGAGTTAACCGACGACAAATTGACACACGAGTACATCACAATATAGCTAACAAGTTATCTTTTAACAAATAATTACTAAATATGGAATATCGAACACTCGGACGAACCGACCTATCAATATCCCTATTAAGCATGGGGACTGGTGGGTATGGCATCCTTGGCCAGAGAGACGCGAGGCCAGAATCTGAGGCACACAAGCTTCTTTTTAAGGCTTTTGATTTAGGTATAAATTTGTTCGACACCGCTCCAGCCTATGGGGACAGCGATCTGATTCTCGGTCGTGCTATTAAAAAACTTCCACGCAACGATCTCATAGTTTCAACCAAAGTCCATCTCGTTAACGGAGATTCGGGAAGATTGAAGACTCCTGATGAGGTTGCTGAATCGGTGGAGACAAGCCTACGTCGGTTGCAAATCTCTCACATAGATATTTTGTTTATAGGCTCGCCGCTAGCACGGCATTACGATGCGATAGTAAGCGACCTGCTCCCAGTTCTGTATAAACTTCAAGATCAGGGGAAAGTCAAATTTATTGGGTCAAACGAAAAATCCAGCACGGACGGTGCTCACGAATGGCTAGAATTGACCTTGCCTTTGAATTTTTTCGACGTGATTATGGTCGCATACAACATGATTAACCAGTCAGCCCGCCACATGGTATTACCCATGTGCGACCAGTACAACGTCGGAGTTTTAAATATGCTTGCCGTTCGTAATTTATTCTGGAATCCCTCCCGGCTCAGAGAGGTGATCAAAGATTTAAAGCAACGCGGTCTTATTCCGGAAACCGGAGAGTCGGACAAACGTCCTCTTGCATGGCTACTGGAAGAAAGTGATGTCAGTTCTTTGGTTGAAGCAGCTTACCGTTTCGCCGCCTACACCGAGGGGGTGTCGTCCGTACTTACAGGGACAATCGAGATCTCGCATTTGGAACAGAATGTTCTGTCCATAGCAAAGGGACCATTATCGTCACATCAAACACAACGACTAGAGAAACTCTTCGGTCTCGTCTCAGAAGCAGTCGGAGACTAATCGGTCTCCAGTTATTATCTCAATTAACTACTTATCAATCCCAGACGTCCTTCACAAAAATCCATGGTGTGGTCTCACTCTTAATTTTCATAGATTACCCATGTGACAGAATAGATCGTGATATCTATACAGGGCAGAGAGTATTTATCTGAATATCATGCGATCGACTTTTACCCCAACCTTGATTAGAAATGACGACTTACATGCCTGTACCAGCGGTCAAGTCTCCCCGCTGATACAGTAACTACTCTTAATCAACAAGTTTCACATTTGAAAACTATCTTACCGGGGCTGAGTTAGGTTGGTCACTATCTTGATTTTGGCTGCCTTCACCCATTTGAGGCAAGAAGGATCCGAAATCAGTGAGTCCTCCACCCTTTTCTAATTCTTGAGCATTCTCAAGCGCACCTGATATTACACCAAGGAGGCCGAATTCAGCGCTGCGATCAAGATCTCTGACTCTCTTTTCTAACGCAGAGAGTCTATCAGTCAAAGCTGATTGTTCACTGTAAAGCTTTTCAAGCTCTGTCCATCGCTCCTGAATCACAGAGTCAAGTTTTTTGGCTTCATTTTCCAAAGGTGCCATCTTCTCTTCAAAAAGTGCATCCTTTTGGATCTCAAGTTGTTCCACCTGGGACTTCCTTTGTTCAGAATAAGAGTCTTTTAGATTTTCACGCCTATCTTCTAGCTCACGGAACTCGTTTTCTATTTCTTCGAACTGGGCATCATTGATTTCTCCAAACGCATCACGTATTTCCTCAGTTTCCGTTTTGACGTCTTTTTCACGGTCCTCCACCCATTCACGGAAAGTCTTATCTAATTGTTGTCTTTCATCCTCAATTTCTCGCTTCCGACTTTGACGCCAGTCATCAAGATTTTTCTCTTCTTTCTGAATATCTTTTTCTATACTTTTTTGTTCGTCACGAATCTCATCTTCTCTATCTTGTCTCCATTTATCAAATCCTCTATCTATATCCTTTTTTTCGTCACGAATCTCATCTTCTCTATCTTGTCTCCATTTATCGAAATCTTTCTTTACACTTTCCCGGTAGTTTTCTCTTTCTTCTTCTATCGGCTCCCTCTGTTGATTTAATAGATTTCTCTGTTGCTCGAGAAGCATTTGCTCCTTACTTAAAGACATGTCCTGCCTGCGCAAAGGTCTGGAAGCCAGATCCAATGCTCGCCGTTCATCCTCCAGCGGAGTAATTTGATCTTCTATTGCGCGTCTAGTCGCTCTTATCGCTCGGGCTTGTGTCTCACGGCCCTGGTGGAAGGCTTCTTTTTCATCCCAGAGTTCATTAATCTGATCTTCGAGAATCTTTACAAGGGCTTCCAGAGAAGTAAGGTTGGATGGTTGTTCAGACTCTTTCCCATACATTGCATCATCTATCGCTGCTAACCTGGCATTAAGGTCGCGTTCTGCCTGTTTAAAGAGCTCGTCCAAATCTCGTTCCATTTGTCCAAGATCCACTGAACCGCTGCTATTAGCTATCGTTTGAGTAAGCTCGTTAGATTTATCGTTGAAGTTTTGGTCTAGTTCTTTGATAATATCTTCGTATTCCGAAGCACGTGAGTAAGCGGCAGTTAATTCCGGATTTGAACTAGGGTCTCCCGCACTTTGGGCTGCTTCAAGTTCCTGCTCTCTTGAAGCTAAAGTTGATTCAAGGCTATTAACCTGTTGAATCAGAACATCATATTCCGGATTCGCAGTTTCTGAATCTGCCAGTGTCTCCGTGGTGCTATCACGCGTAGCCACAGCAGCATCAAGTTCTTGCTGCTTTAAAGAAACAGTGCTCTGCATATTCTGATATTCTGGATTGTCTACCATATCAAGAATACCATCCCCGTCACTATCCTCAGTACTTTCAATTTGCTGTGGGATCTCAGTCAAAGCTGCAGAACTTTCATTCAGAGATGCCTGCGCCTGTTCCACTATGCTTACAGCATTATCATAATCAGGATTCCTACCACCTACTATAGTTATCAGTTGTGGAGTGGAATTCAGTTGTTCTTTAGCCTGTTCTAAGGCAGAACGATCAGCTTCCACAGCTGCTATTAGTTGACTCTTATCCGGGCCAGTTGAATCTCCACCACCAGAGGACAATTCCGCTATTCGTTGATAAGTGTCATTTAGTAAATTTTGATAATTACTTTTGTCGTTGTTATATTGTTGCCTCAGATTATCCAATTGCCTCGAGGCATTATCAGACTCATCAGCCTGATTGGCCTGTTCATACATCTGGGTTCGTTGCTGTTCAAGCGCTGCTTGCCTGGCATTGAATTCTACCCACGCATTGTCTTTGTCTTGGTTGTATACATCCCAATCTCGATCTTGCTGCTCATCAAATGCGTTCCATGCGTCTTCCACTTGCCGGTAGACACCATCAAGTTCATCATGTTTGTCACTGACCAATTGATCGTAATTCTTCGGCGATTCTGTCTCCCAAATCTCCTGTTCTTGTCGATGAAGTTGTTCCCTCTGTTCCCGTAAGGGAGACATGGCGTCTTCCAAATTCATCCTGGCCTCTTCAAGTTCCATTTGCTTGATCTGGATATCAAATCGGGTTGTGTTAATCTGTTGCTGAGCCTTCTCCAAATCCTTGAACTGTTCATCAATGACATCAAATTTCGCTTCAATCAATTGTTGACCAGCTTCGATTTCGTTTTCTTTCGCAAGTTTCTCGTCCTGAAAGGAATCCCAAAGACTTTCATTCACATCTTTTGTTTCTCTCTCTCGAGTGCGCTTTTCATCTTCGAAGTCTTCCCATAACTTCTCTCTCAGCTCATTCATAGTATCTTGGGCAGAGTTAATCTCCTCTTGTTTCTCACGCCCTTCATCTTCGAAAGAACGATTCATTGCCTCACTTTGTTCCCGCAATTGATTTTCTCTGTTCCTTCTTTCGTCATCAAATGCATCCCATAGATCAGATGCTTGTTTCTCTATTTCTTCCCAGTCTTTTTCCCCTGATTTCTCTAAATCACGCCTCCTGCGATCTAGTGCCTTAAATTCATCGTTTATAGCATCTTCAAATTTCGCACGGGCTTCATCTTCCTGCATAAAAAGCTCTTCAAAACGATCACGCATTTCGTCTTTAAATTCATCTCCCAGGCGTCGTCCCTGGTCATAAAGGTCCTCACGTTCTTCCTCTAGATTTTCTATTTCTTCTTCAAGCGGATCAATGAGTTTATTGAGTGCTTCAATCTGGTCTACCAGAGGATCAACTTCGTTGGTTTGTATTTCAAGGATTTGAGATCTGAGCTTAACCACAGATTGAGCTTCTTCTTCATCAATCAATCCACATGCACTCAATGCAACGGTTACCAGACCAAGAAGGATAATTTTCATCATCAATTTCATCACAAACTCCATTCGGGATTTCAAACAAACCCTCTGAGTATCCAGCCTGTTAGGATTTAAACAATTTCGCAGTAACCATAATTATACGCTATCCACTGGTGATTTTATTTTAGCCCAGCGGGTCAACAAAGATGTGTCGATTCATCCAGCGTTAAGGCTTCAAAAGAGACAGTTAATAACCACATCATCACCCAAAACAATCCATTCGAATCGGAGAAATACTTTACTGGAAGTCGCGCCGGTGTGCTTCAGCAAAGACAACAGCATCTCCCCCTACGAACATGTATATAATGCCAATGTCGCTGGAATTACAATTTTGGAGCAGCGGATATGCGCCACATCCTTCACGCGGATTTCGATGCCTTTTACACTTCGGTGGAGCAGCTAGACAATCCTGAACTACGGGACAAGCCCGTCGTTGTAGGAGGTCGCCCAGAGAATAGAGGAGTTGTAGCGTCAGCATCCTACGAAGCCCGTCGTTTTGGGATCCGATCAGCCATGCCCATGCGGACAGCTCTCCAACAATGCCCACAGGCCATATTAGTGAGACCCAGATTTGACCGCTACGGTGAAGTCTCGAGGCAGGTGATGGCGATATTCCAAGGATTCACTTCACTTGTGGAGCCGCTTTCTTTGGACGAAGCGTACCTAGACGTGACTGACTCAGTAACTCAGCAGGAGCAACCTGGACAGATCGGCAAAGACCTCAAAATTCGCGTTGAATCCGAACTCCATTTGACTATTTCGGTTGGAGTTGCCACCACCAAATCTGTTGCCAAAATAGCCTCGGACATGGATAAACCCAACGGACTCACCATAGTTCCACCAGGCACAGAACGCAATTTCCTGGCACCATTAGCCGTTAATAAGCTATGGGGAATCGGGCCTAAGACCGCCACAAAATTGGCAACCGAATCTGTCCACACTATAGGTGATTTAGCGGCAAAGTCTGAGGAGTGGTGCAGCGTCAGATTCGGTAAGTTGGGCGCAGAGATGCGACTTATGGCCCAGGGTAAAGACAAGAGAGCAGTCATCACAGGACGAAGCAGTAACTCGGTCAGCGCCGAAACGACTTTGTCCCAGGACACTGAGGACCCAGAGGCTTTGTTCGAGCTAGTCAATCGCCTTAGCCAAAGAGTAGGTAATTCCTTGAGCCTCAACGACCTTCGGGGACGAACTGTCAAGCTCAAACTACGCTTGGCTGACTTTACAACCTTCACTCGGCAAACCACTGTGGTCGAGCCTGTTAGTGCACCAAACGAGGTTGCCCTAGCGGCCACTGAATTGTTAAGGGCAGAATTACACCCGGGAAGATTATTTCGCTTGGTCGGCGTAGGGGTATCAGGTTTTGAGGATATCACTACCGAATCTCTCCAGCTTCGCCTGGAGGGATTTTAAAAGGTGTCTGGGGTTCCTACAACGTTGTCTACAGCTCCGGAGTAGATATCCCATTTGCCTCCCACAATTCCCGTACGGCCGTACAGTCCTTCGCGATAACTTCGACCGGATCTTCCGTGTGGGCTGTCCCAACTTCGATCGTCCAAGCACCGTCAAACCCTATGTCCGATAGCGCCAATCCAATTGACGGCCAGTCAATAATACCTTTTCCCGGCACCCAATGACGATCCCCATGACCATCTCCATCCTGAAGGTGAAGTGCATAGAGTCGTTCTCCGGCAATTCGTGCTTGGTCAGCAGGATCATACCCGGAAATAAGGCAGTGTCCAACATCAAGACAGATCCCTACATATTCAGCTGGAAAGTCAGCCATGAATGCACGCAGTTCTTGTGTGGTTTCCAAGGGTCGATATGGCACCCTGTGGCTAGGCAAATTCTCCAGAGCCATGCGTATGCCAGTCTCCTCCGCCACTTTAACAAGTTCACTCACCGCGCTATGAGCATATTCCATCCGGGTGCCAATGTTTTGAGGGGAAAGAGATGGCTCTCCCGGTCGGGGTGGCCCACTTGGGTGCACAACGGCTGTCCGACCTCCAAGATCCGACAGGTATCGCATCGCATCACCAACCAATGCGATAGCTGCGTTCCGAACCTCCTGGTCCGGACTCGCCAGATTCACATCCATGTAAGGTGTATGTATGGTGTGAGGGTATATCCCCAATCGGTCCAGCGCACGGCCAATATTTGAAGCATCGTGAACACTAGGAGTTTGCCATTCCTCGCCCTCTGCCAGCAATTCGGTCTCGGTAAAACCAGCCCTTGCTACCAAATCTAGGGCGCTGATCGGATCAAGGATGGTCCGATTTTTTTTATCAAAGATGAATAGCCCTGCATGCAAGCTATAAGTCGTCATGACAACTCCTCTTCTGTCCCAATAC
>CEVA01016991.1_pt1 | contig 19043 bp, 15 predicted proteins | sample 361521 | NCBI WGS metagenome assembly CEVA01 (sample SAMEA2622823, study PRJEB7988) | marine metagenome | isolation source: saline water (ENVO:00002010), including
TGGTGTAGGAATCCGACTGGTACTTGGAGGTACCACTTGTCGAGTTGCTGGCACCGGGCTCGTATTTTGACGACGAATAGGACCTTGTCGCTCCGGGCGTCTTGGGGTCTTCCGCGGACGGCTTGTCGTCTGCCTGTGGATCGGCTGCTGGTGGGGGTTCGGCGGCCTCGGCCTCCAGTTCAGCCTTCAACGCCTGAACATCCTCAGCTTTGAACGTCCAGTTGCCGTAGTCGGCGTGGTCGCGGATCCGACCATCGGCGCGAAGATCTCGCAGTTGGTCGACGGTCAGTCCCAACTGCTCTGCCGCTTCTTCGTAGCTCAGCTTCTTGTCGTCGTCTGCCATGTCGCGATGTCGTTATTTCTTGTTGGACTTCGGGTTTGTCGACCGACTGAGCCACGGGACGAAACCGGGGCTTGTGGAGCGGATGCTCCAGAGAGTGTGGCCGGCGGTGATGTAGAGCGTCTTGAGGTCCTTGCCGCCGAATGTGCAGTTGGTGACCGAGTCCTCCTGGATCGGGATGAAGCCGACCTGCTTGCCACGGGGCGAGATGACGTAGACTCCTCCGGCGACTTCGGTTGTCTCGTTCGGCGGGTTGGCCACTGTGCGTCCGGCAGCGACATAAAGCCGTCCGTCGACATCCAGTGCCATTCCGTCTCCGCCCCGCCCCTGTCCGAAATCGTGCATCTTCTTGCGACTCTTGGCGATGACATTTCCGTCGGCCGTCAGGTCAAATCGCCAGACGGCCCGGGCGACCCTGAGATTGTCGTTGTTGTTGTCGACGACGTAGAGGTGGCGATCATCGGGGGTGATGTGAATGCCGTTGGGCCGGTCGACTTCGTGGGTGATGACCTGGGTGACGGTGCCATCGGGATCGATACGGTACACGCCTTCGACGGCCCGTCCCTGTTTGTCGAGGATTTCCATTCCCTTCCGAGGACCGTAACGGGGGTCGGTGAAGTAGATACGTCCCCGGGAATCGATGGTCAGGTCATTGGGGCCGGCGTATTTCTTTCCCCGGTAGTTGTCGGTCAGGACGGTGATCGTGCCGTCATGTTCGGTGCGGGTCACCCGGCGGTGCCCGTTGGCACCCGGTCCTTCGCATACGAGCAGTCGGCCCTTGAAGTCGAACAGCAGCCCGTTGGAGGCTCCGGAGGGCCGACGAAAGACGTGCATCGCTCCCGTGCGGTCACGTCGCATGATCCGGTTGCTGCCGCCATCGCTGAAATAGACGTTGCCGGTGGGATGCCACGCGGGGCCCTCGAGAAATGCGACAATCCCGATCGGGCGTGGAGCGGGGGTTTCGAAGATCTTGTCCTTGGCGAGCGAAATGCTCGGCGTTGTGCCGATGACGCAGGAGGCCAGGATAAACAGGAAAGCGGTTCGCAGGTTCTGGCGTTTCACGTTGGTGTTTCTCTTGGGAACTGTCTGAATCAGAGAAGCCTACCGCGTTCCCCGGATGTTGCAATCATGCCCCGGCTATTCCCATTCCAACGGAATTGGGGCGTCGAAGATTAGTCGGGTCCGGCCGATTCTCGGAGAAAGTCGAGGTCGGGTGATCCGCCCCGGCCGTCTATTTCTCCGAAGCCGTTACCGGCAGGTACCTGACGCGGCTCTCGGTGATCGCCTCGGTGCCGTCGGGCATCTTGCCGGTGGCCCGAAAGACGAGAGTGACCGGCTTCGCGGCCGCCATACCGGTCGGCAGGCGGACCATTGCGGTGGTCGAGAGCTTTCCCGCGGCGAAGCGAACCGGTTTGGACTGGAAACCGGGGGCACCCTCGATCGCGTGCAGCCGGACGGTCATCTCGCCGGGGAAGTTGGTCGTGCGTTCCAGTCTCAGTCGGCACGGAACGGCCGAGCCCGGGGCTCCGGAAATCGTCTGGTCGACGGCGAACATCTTCACCACCACGGGACGGGTACGGAGCATGTTCCGTTTTTCCGAAAGCACCAGCACGGCCTGCCGGCGGCCGGTCTTGTCGGTGAAGTGTGCGAAGGCCTGGGAGTAAAGTTGGGATTGGGACTGGATGTTGATGTGCATGGTTTCGGGCAGGTAGATCGGCAGGAAACCCTCAGTCTGGCCGGCCGGGATCACAAAGGGGATCATCTGGATTCCGTCGAGGTCGCGGTTCTGCCGGTCGCCGATCTGGACGGTGATCGGCTGGTCGAATCCGTTGAGCCGTTCGACTTCCATCGCGTACTGGTAGATGGTTCCGCGGTGGGCGTACATGTAGGCCTCGTTGCAGAACAACCGGAAGACCGGTTTGTGGCAGACGGTCAGGTGGAAGCGATCGTCATCGGGCGAGTCGGCCGAGAGGCCCTCGCCGTCGACACCGAGGTGCCGAGATGCCAGCCGGCTGCTGACGGTCTTGCCGTTGATGCTGGCGGTTCCAGAGATCGACAGGGGATAGCCGCGAGATGCGACGTCAGCGGTGGCCTTGAAGACCAGCTTGGTGGAGTTCGTCTTGGCGGCGATCTGCTTGGGAGTGAATGTGACCCCCTTGGGAAGTCCCTCGAGTGTGAGGTCGATTGGTCCCTGGAATCCACCGGTTCGCTTGACTCTCAGGGTCAGTGTGGCGTCCTTGTCCTGCATCAGGTTGATGGCGTCGGCACCGGAATGCAGGCTGAATCCGAGGGCGGATTCCTCGAGTGTCATCCGGTAGAGGAAATCACTTCCGCCGCGCGAGCCGAACCTCAGGTCGCGGAGTTCGATCTGGCATTTCCCGTCGGCCGCGGCAGACCATTCGATTCTCGCCTCACCGTCGGGGTTGCCGACCGCGGTGGCCCGCCCCAGTCGCTTTCCTTGTGTGTCGGTGAGCGTCAATACCGGCAGAATGGGCGCCCCGGGAATCGCGGCGCGGGCGGCCAGGGAATAACTCCGCCCTTTCTTGGCGGTGAAAGTGAACCGGTCGAGGTCGCGGGCATCCGACAGGCGGCCGTACATGGTGGTGCCGGGTGCCGTCTCTCCGGCCGAATCGGACCCGTTGTTGGGTTCGGTTTCGGTTGCGTGGCGGTTGCCGTTGACCGACAGCGCGGGGCCTCGTGCTCCCCACGGACGCAGCGCCGCTTCGCCGACCGGAAATGTGATTTTCTTCTGCTCGACAGCCAGAGGGCCGGGCCGGCCGGTCATGCTGTGGAATTCGATAACCGAGCTGGTGCCCGCTTTCCCCCCGGAGGGGAAGGCCGAGACGACCAGGGGGCGAGTCGAGAGCGTGATGCGATAAACGCAGGCGGCGTTGCCGTGGAAGGTGATGTTGGCGACCCGCAGCAGGTAGTCGCCGTCGTGCGGAGCCTCGAGAGCGATCACCGGATCGCGTCCGATTCGGATCTCCTGGACATCAAGCACCCGTCCGTCGGCGTCGAGCAACTGGACCATCGGATCGAGTCGGCTGCCAATGCGCCCTGCAAGGACGTCACAGACCAACACCTGGCCTTTTTTGAGCTTCAGGCGGAAGAAATCGATGTCCCGTTCGCCGTAGACCTGTCCGTTGAGAGTGACCGGCAATGTGAGTTGTTCGGCGCGGCCCGGGACCGAGTTCGATTCGGTCTCGATGTGTTCGGGCAGATCTCCGACCAGGAAGGGCCGGGTGCCGGTGCCACCCTGGGCACAACTGATCCGCCACAGCGCCTGTCCCAGCGGGGCGTCGCTGGCGATCACGATTTGCTGGTCCCATTCACGGGGATAGGTGATGGGGACTTCTGTCGGCTTCCGTCTGGGATCCGGTTCACCGAGGCTGCGCGGGAGTCGCTTGTTGAGTTGTTTTCCGGCGGTGACACCCTGGCCGTAAACCAGGAAATCGGTATCCCGCGGAGTGCACTCGGTCCCGATCCGCACACGAACCGTCGTTCCGCGGCGGCCTCCGGCGGGGAAGATGTGTGTGCTGGAAGGGCTGTAGCCGGGCTTGGGCTGGGCCACGACGGGGGCCGGAACAGACAGCACCGCGAACATTGCGGCGGCGATGACACTGAGGCTGGCAGGAGCAAGTCGGCTGATCACGGGTGAGGACTCCGGGGGGCCGCTAGGTCAACTCGGTGATGGGACGACCGTCGTCGACCAGCGGGATCGGGCGTCCAAGCGGGGTGTGAAGGATCTGGCGGGGATCGATGCCCATCAGGTCGAGCACCGTGGCGGTCATGTCGCCGGGTGTGATCGGTCTGTCGGCCACACCGGCGGCCCGCCGGTCACTGGCCCCGATCACCTGTCCCCCCTTGACGCCTCCACCGGCCATCGCGATCGAGAAGACGTTGGGCCAGTGGTCGCGACCGGCCAACTGGTTGATCTGTGGTGTGCGGCCGAATTCGGTCGAGATGACCACCAGCGTGTCGTCGAGCATGCCGCGTTGTTCGAGGTCGTTGAGCAAGGCGGGAACGGCGCGGTCGAACGATGGGCAGAGCAGGTCCTTGAGGCTGTAGGTGTTCTTCCGGTGCGTGTCCCAGTGACCGTTCTCGATGGCCACGAACCGGCATCCGGCCTCGACCAGTCGTCGGGACAGCAGGCAGCACTGGCCGACCGACGTCATGCCGTACTCGGCCCTGGTCTTGTCGGACTCACGATGAATGTCGAACGCTTCCTTGGCTTTCTTCGACGTCATCAGCCCCGCGGCCTTCTGGTAGAAGGTGTCCAGCGACCGGACGCTTCGGCCGACGGTTTCGGCCTGCCGTTCGAACCGGTTGATCTCGCGGAGCACCGCCTGGCGGCGGGCGTTGCGGTTGGTCGAGATCGCCGTGGGCAGGGTGATGTCGCGGACCGAGAAGTCGGGGGCGGCCGGGTCGGCCTCGATCACGAACGGACCGTAGCTGGGGCCCAGGAACGAGGGGCCGCCGCTGTTGAGGAAGTTGGGGACGCTGATGTAGGGGGGCAGTTCCCCCGGGGTTCCCAGCCGGGAGACCATCGAGCCCAGGCAGGGGTGATGGTTGTTGTTCTGGTTGCCGTTGAAATCGCCCGCCCCGGGTCGCTTGCCGGTCATCATCACGTGGTAACCACGGCCGTGGTCACTGTCGACGTGAGTGACACTGCGCATGATCGCCAGCTTGTCGGTGATGGTCGAGATGCGTGGCAGGACATCGGAGATCTGGATGCCGGAGGCCTTGGTCGAGATGGGGTTGAAGTCGCCACGGATTTCCGAGGGCGCGTCGGGCTTGACGTCCCACATGTCCTGGTGAGGTTGACCGCCCAGAGCGAACAGGAAGATGCAGTTGATGTCCCGGACCGGTTTGCCCTTCGCCTTGGCGAACGACTCCTGCATCCACAGCAACTCGGCCAGGCCGAGGCCGCCCAGGCTGCCGACGGAAAGCATTTCTCGCCGGTTCAGGCCGTCGCAGTAGGACGAGAGCCGGGAGGTGGTGCGAGCGGAGGAATGGGTCATTGCCTGGATCCTCTGGAGACAAACGTGCCGGTTCGCGGCCGTGTCGGAATTGTACTGGTTGAAGAGTGTCTTGAGGTGCCCGTTTCAGTGGACAAACAGGAAGTCGTAGGAGTTCAACAGTGCCCATAGAAAATCTTCGGCAGCCTGGCGTGGTGGACTCCCGGCAAATAGCTTCTCGGCAGCGCGGACCTCGCGGTCGTTGGGGGGGCGGCCGAGCGCCGACAGGCAGAGTTCGTTGACGATCTGTTTCGGAGTGGCCTTGCCGGCGGTCAAGCGGTCGATCCGGCTGCCGGCGGCGGTGATCTTGGCGTCGATCTCCGGGGCATTCATCAGGTGCAGCGTCTGGGCCATCGTCGGCTCGGTGGAACTGCCGCACTCGCATGGAGACTGACGCTCGGACCGGCCGAAGGTGTCCAGGAAGTAGCTCGGCAACCGGTTGTCCCACAGCTGGATGGCGCGGGTGCCTCGCGGCATCCCGGTGAACGACTCGGGGGTACCGGTCACCTCGCTGATCGCATCCAGCAGCACCGCCGCCGGAAGCCTCTTGACCAGGTGGTGTGAGTAGCTCTGTTCGTCATCGGCATTGGTCTGGTTGGGAATGCTCGAGAGCTGGTAGACCCGCGACGAGAGGATGTGCCGCATCAACTTCCTGAGGTCGAAGCGGTCGGCGACGAGTTGTTCGGCAAGGTGGTCCAGCAGGGCGGGGTTGGTTGGCGGGTTGGTGGACCGGAAGTCGTCTTCGGGTTCGACCAGTCCGCGTCCGAGGAACTGTTTCCAGATCCGATTGGCCACCAGGCGAGCGAAGTAAGGGTTGTCCGGGCGGGTGACCCATTCGGCCAACCGCACCCGCGGATCGGACTCGCCGAAGTTCTCGATGCCGCGGCCTCCCGGCGGACGAGGCAGGACCAGTTGGTTGACCAGCGGGATCCGTGTCGGTTGGTAGCCGCCGTGGTAGACCAGTTCGCGACCGGGTCCGAGGGAGGTGTGCTTCAGCCCGTTGAAGAAACCCGCCATGCCGTAGAAATCGTCCTGCCCCCACTTCTCGAACGGGTGGTGATGGCATTGGGCACAATCCATGCGAATGCCCAGAAATGCTTGGCTGACGCTGCGCGTCAGTTCGTTGGGGGTTCGTGCGGCCCGGAAGAAGTTGACCGGACCGTAGCGGCCTGAGTTGCCCGTGGCCGTTAGCAGCTCCCGGACCCATTCGTCGTAGGGGCGGTTGGTTGCCAGTTGCACTCGAAGCCAGCGATGGAACTCGAACGCTCCTCGCTCGCCCAGCACTTCCCGGTCGGCCAGCAGCACATCGCCCCACTTCTGGGTCCAGTAGTCGACCAGTTCGGGCCGACCCAACACGTTGCCGATGGCACGTTGGCGGCGGTCGGGTCGCTTGTCGGCGGCGAAGGCACGGGCCTCGGCCGGCGATGGCAGTCCGCCGAGCGTGTCGAGATGAAGGCGACGCAGAAAGACCGCGTCGGAGGCGAGTCCGGAGGGCAGAATGCCCATCCGTCGGAGCTTGGCCCAGACCAGCTCGTCGATGCGGTTGTTGGTCGGCAGCTTGGGGTAGTTTTCGGGTCCCCCGCCGCGGGGCACAGTGATCCGTGCGGCGGTGACGTGCCCCATGTAGTTGATCGTGATCGCGGCTTCGCCGGGCACCCGTCCGGTGTGCACGTGGCCCGCCTCTTCGATGTCGGCCACCAGTGTCGCGTTGCTGGTGTACTCGGACGCACCGGTGACGTCACGGGTTGTGCCGTCGGAGTAGACCGCCGTGACCAGCAGTTGCTGTTCATCGGTGGCCTGCAGCACGCGTTGGGCCGGAGACACGCGGATCGAGTGGACTTGCGGGGCACCGTCGCTGCCCCAGGGAGCCCCCTGGGCGACCCACTGGGAGAGCAGGAAGTGGTCCGGTGATCCGGTGCTGGTGCGGGCTCCACCACCGTGGGCAATGGCGTTGCTGGCCTTGGCCACCAGCAGGCTGCCGCCGGGAGAGGCCAGGGACACGCGGCGGCCCCGGGCTTCCTTGACCAGTGCGTTGAAGTCGGCCCTGGGGTCGAACCCGAAGACGCTCAGTTTGAACCCGTTCTGGCCACTCTGTTTGCCGTGGCAACCTCCACTGTTGCAGCCGAGCTTCGAGAGGATCGGCATGATGTCGTTGTTGAAGTGCACCGGTGGGAAAGTGGTCCGGTTGCGGACACGGATGGGAATCTCGACCACGCGGCCGCCGTAGGAAACCTTCAGTGAGGCGTCACCGTCGGAGACGCCCCGGACGGTGCTGCCATCGACAGCGGCTCGCTCGGTGCCGGTGATCTCCAGCGTGGCCCGGTGGGTGACGTCGAATTGGCGACCGTCGGGTCCGCTGGCGGTAACCTGTATCTGTTGAACGCGGTTGGTGCCGCCCAGCACGATGGGATTGGGGGCCACTTCCAGTGAGCGGGCCGGCCGCGGGGGGGCGGCGGTGACGGCCGGAGTCATCAGCAGTCCGAGCAGGATGGTCGGCAAAACGCGCACGAACTGTTCTCTGGTGGATTCGAAGTGGTGTGGACGGGCCGTTGGGGACCCGCCGCGGTCTCCACTATATCGGTGTTCGCACGGAGCACTCAACTGTGGGTTTGGAGTGGTCCGATCGGGGATGGCTCGGGAACCGCTTGAGCGGGGTCGGTCTCTGTGGGAGACTGTCTGTCATGATCAACGTGGGCCAGTTCCGATCCCGCACCTGTGGCGGTCCTTCCCGGCGGTCGTTCCTGAAAATGGGTGCGTCGCTGCCGTTATTGATGGGACGACCGGACCTGTCCTCCGGAGCCCAGGCCGACCGCGGCCCGCGGGCCAAGACGGTGCTGCTGGTCTGGCTGTGGGGGGCCCCGTCACACCTGGACACCTTCGACCCCAAGCCGGATGCGCCCAGCGAATACCGCGGCCCGTTTTCGACGATCGCCACCCGGACTCCCGGTGTCCGGTTCACCGACCTGCTGCCGCGAATGGCCTCGATCAGCGACCGCTTCGCATTGGCCCGGACGCACGTGAGTTCCCAGCCGGGACATCCGGATGCGGGCACCGTGGCGTTGACCGGCTTCCACGAGAAGCCCGGGCCGGTGCAGCCCAACTTCGGAGCGATCGTTGCCCGGCACCGGGGCCGCACCGGCGACCTGCCCCCGTTTCTCTCGGTGGGCCGGGGGGCCATCCAGGACAGCGTGCGGATTGTCGAGGGCTACGGAGGGGGGACCTTCGGCAAGGCGTGGGATCCGTTCCAGGTGGTCGTCAAGAACGACGGATCGGTTGACTTGCCGGCGCTGGATTTGCTGGACGGCATCACTCCCGCTCGTATCTCCGATCGCCGACACCTGCTGGGGCAACTGGACGTGGCCCGCCGTCGACTGGAGGCCGCCGGCATCGACGATTGGGAACGGGCCTACCAGATGGCCTACGGCTTGCTGTCGAATCCCTCGGCACGGGATGCGTTTGACGTGACCCGCGAGTCGGAGGCGACACGGCAGAGATACGGGCACACGCACTTCGGACAGAGTGCCCTGGTGGCACGTCGGCTGGTAGAGGCCCGGGTTCCCTACGTGCAGTTGAACTGGAGCCAGACGGTCGAGGCGATCACGCCGAACTACGATTTCGGCTGGGACACGCACATCTACAACTTCGAGATGCTGATGGACCGGCATTGCCCGTTGCTGGATCGGGTGTTGCCCGAGTTGATGACCGATCTCCAGGATCGCGGTTTGCTCGAGGACACGCTGGTGGTGGTGATCAGTGAATTTGGACGGACCCCAAAGATCAATCCACGGGCCGCCCGGGACCACTGGCCACAGTGTTACTTTTCTCTGTGGTCGGGTGCGGGCGTACCGACCGGGGGGGCAATCGGACAGAGTGACAAGCTGGGTGAGCACCCGTTGACGACGCCGATCACACCCCTGATGGTTGGGACCACGATCACCGAACTGGCAGGGTTGACCACCCAGGACCGGGCCGAGTTGAACGCGTTGTCCGGCGGGACGGTGATCGATGAATTCGTCTAGCCGTCTGGCCTGTTGCCGGTGGGTGACTGCCGGACTGGTCTGTGCCGCGTTTGGTTGGGGGACGGCACTGGCTGCTGAGCGGCCGTTGACCGACGACCACCGGTACAAGCGGGACCCGGTCTTCGTCGATGCCGGAACGCTGATCTTCGTGTTGCAGGCGAGACCCGAGCAGCTGCAACTGGTGAGACTCAAGTTGGTCAGTGGGAAACAGCAGCCGGTCCACAAGGACGAGACCCGTTCGGAACTCGAACCGGCTGTTTCGCGAGACGGTCGTTACCTGGCGTTCCTGCAGAGTCGCACGGCGGCCAGCGTGGGGATGGTGATCGAGGACACCCGTGAGCAGAAAACCGCCGAGATTCCGCCGGCGTCGGGATTCTCCGGGATGCGGAGCCCGGCTTTCACACCCGGCGGGAAGCGGGTGCTGTATGTCTTTGCCGAAGGCGGTCGCCAGAAGGTCTTCTCGTGCAACATCCAGGCCGGTGACCGTAAGGTGCTGGTGGATGTCGCCGGGATCTGCAACTGGCCGAGCGTCTCGGCCGACGGACGTTACCTGCTGTTCGGATCGACTCGTGACGGCAACTACGAGATCTATCGGGCCAGGGCCAACGACGGGAGCGAAATCCAGAGACTGACCCGGCACCGGGCCCAGGACGTGCGGCCGAGGTTCTCGCCGGATGGTCGCCGAGTGGTGTTCGTCTCGAACCGTGACGGCAACCGTGAGATCTACGTGATGGATGCCGATGGATCGAACGTCAAACGCATCACCGAACATCCCGAGCGGGATGATTACCCGGCGTGGCATCCCGACGGAAAGCGAATCGTCTACGTCTCGGAACGCAAGGGGCGGTTTGACTTGTGGTTGCGGGATGTGCCCTGAGACCAAAAAAAGTTCTCACCACACCCAATAATCGGGGTGCTGGGCGCATCAAGGGGGTACAGCGCGACGGAATCGGGGTGAACACGTTTGACGTCGGAAGATGGAGGACGAATTGACCCCTCGGAAGTCGAGCGGTGGTTTCACCAGTACGGTGGGCCACTGAGGTCGTTTCTGTTGGGTGTGACATCCGATCCGGAAGCGGCCGACGAGGTGTTGCAGGCAACTTTCACACGGGCGATGGAGGCAGGACACACGGCTCGGGCTGAGACACTCAAAGGGTGGCTCTTCCGGGTGGCGTACAACGAGGCGATGCTGGCCGGACGAAAGCGTCAGTTGCGGGATCGCAGCCTGAAGCGTCTGGCCGAGAGACCTCGAACCGAAACCGCCACGCCGGAAGAATTGGCCAGCCTGGACGAGTCGATCCGGGGCGTGCGGGAACTGATCGGGGAATTGCCTGTTGAACAGCAGGCCGTCGTTCGCAAGCGGATTTACGAAGACAAGACCTTCAAGGTGATTGCCGAGGAACTGGATGCTCCGCTGGGGACCGTGCTGACGCGAATGCGATCGGCCCTGGCGAAACTGCACCGGCGGCTGGCTGAGAGGGACGAGGTGAATGAGAGATGACATTCGAACACGACAATCCGGCGGATGATTTCGGTGACGCCGACTGGTCGGCGTTTGCCTACGTGGCCGGAGAACTGGATGAAGCCGAGTTGGCCACGTGGGAGGCTCGCCTGGCCGAAGGCGACGTCGAGGCCTGCGAGGCGGTGGCACGGGCGGTCGAACTGGTCGGGGTTGTTGCCGAATCGGGCCGGGTTGATGCGGCGGTCGCGACCGTTGCCGAAGAATCGTACGCCGCGGGTGGCTTGAGATCCGTGGTCGTGGCGGCGGCCGCGGTTTGCCTGGGACTGGTTATCGGCCTGCCGTTGCGGACGAGTGATCCGGTGACGGAGGCCGGTCCGGATGTGGACATGCTGATTTCGACGTGGGCCGAAGGTGCCGATGGTGAGGTAGTCGAGACGGATGCAGAAGTGATCGAGCCCGAACTGGTGGTGCCCGACTGGATGATCGCGGCGGTGGCGTTGCCGGCGGAAATGGATGGGGGGGGCGACGAATGAACCGGTTGTTTCTCTGTGTCTGCCTGGTGATCACCCTGGCCGGTGTCGGCCGGGGACAGTCGGATCCGTCGAAGCCCAAGGCGAAGGTGGGCCGGGCTGCCCGAACCAAGTCATCCGTGGCCAAGCAACGGACCCGCCGGCTGAATAAGCGAGAGGCCAAGCAGTCGCTGGCGTTTGCGCGGACCCATCATCCGGAGCTCGCCAAGTTGATTTCACGACTCAAGAACGCGGGCAACCGGCCGGCCTACGACGAGGCGGTCCTGGAGTTGTTTCGGACGGCGGAGAGGCTGGAGCGGGCCAAGGTGGCCAACCCGAAGCGATACGAGTTGATGCTGGAATTGTGGAAACTCGAGTCCCAGGCCCGATTGATGGTGGCCCAGCAGGCCATGAAGCCTGATGACGACCGGGATGCGAGGTTGAAGCGGACGTTGCGGAGGCGGGCCGAGCTGCGCCGGGAGATGCTGGCGGCTGACATCAAGCGGTCTCGGGAGCGGATCGGTCGAATCGAGATGCAGTTGAAGACACTGGAGAACCTGGATGAAGCCGCGGATCGAGAGTTGCGACGATTGCAGCGGGCAGCGAAAATGACGGTGAGCCGCTCGAAGGGCCGAAGTGGCAGGCGGGACCGCAAGGCGGTCTCGGCCGAAGCCGGTCGTCGAACGGGAAAACAGGGAAAACAGGCGGTCAAGAAGACCGTCAGAACCAAGGACAAGTCGAAGCCATGACACGGTATTTGATTTCCTCGCTGGTTGTTGGTGCGCTGGCCGTTTCGGCCCAGGCCAACGATGCCAAGGTGGTGCCCTCGAAAGTGGCCGCTCCGGTCCCCGAGCGGTTTGCCGCTGAATCGACTGACGAGGTGCCCGATTTCCAGCGACACGTGGTGCCGTTGTTCGGGAAACTCGGCTGTAGCGGGCGGGCCTGTCACGGGTCGTTCCAGGGACGCGGGGGATTTCGACTGTCCCTGTTCGGTTACGACTTCAAGTTCGATCACGACGCATTGCTGAAGGCGGCCGACGGCGAGGGGCCTCGGGCCAACGTCTCGAAGCCGACCAAGAGCCTGATGCTGGAGAAACCGACCGAGACGGTGCCCCATGAGGGGGGGCTGCGGATGAAGGTCGGCAGTTGGCAGTATCGTCTGCTCCGCAGCTGGATCGCGGCCGGAGCGCCGGCGGTGTCCAAGGATGCCGCCCGGTTGGTGAAACTCGAGATCACTCCGGCGGAACTGGTGATTGGCGTGAAGGGCGAGAAGATCCAGCTGAAAGCGGTGGCTGTTTGGAGCGATGGGACCCGTGAGGATGTGACGCCGCTGACACGTTTCAAGAGCAACGACGACCTGGTCGCGGATGTCAGTTCCGGTGGCCTGTTGACCAGCGGCCAACCCGGTGACACACACGTCGTCGCTTTTTACGACAACGGCGTGGTACCGGTTCCGGTGGTGAGGCCTGTCAGCGACAAGGTGGGCAAGAAGTATCCGAAGGTCGAAACGCCGACGGAAATCGACCGGCTGGTCGTCGACAAGCTGCGAAAACTCGGGATCGTTCCGTCCGATCTCAGCACCGACGCCGAGTTTCTCCGCCGTGTCTCACTGGACCTGGTTGGCACCCTGCCGACGGTTCCCGAAATCACGTCGTTCCTGGAAAACACCGATCCAGAGAAACGGACCAAGAAGGTCGAGGAACTGCTGGCGCGGCCGGCCTACGCCGCCTGGTGGGCGACCCGTCTCTCGGACTTCACCGGAAACAACGACGACGCGTTGAACAACGTGACTCCCCAGAAAACCCGGCGCGCCAGCCAGGACTGGTACGACTGGCTCCAGGATCGTGTCACCAAAAACGTGCCCTACGACAAGCTGGTCGAGGGACTGGTGATGGCCACGAGCCGGAACCCCGGGGAGTCGTTCAAGCAGTTCAGCAAGACGATGAGTGGGGTGTATCGGGAGGAGGGGCCCCAGACGTTCATCGATCGACAGGGGATGTCGCACTACTGGGCTCGTCGCACGTTCCGGCAGCCACAGGAACGGGCGATCGGCTTTGCCTACACGTTCCTGGGTATCCGTATCCAGTGTGCCCAGTGCCACAAGCATCCCTTCGACCAGTGGACCAAGGACGACTTTGCCCAGTTCCAGGGCTTCTTCACCGGCGTCAATTTCGGGACCAATCCGAAGACGCGGACCGAGTACAACGAGCTGATGGCGGCGCTGAACCTTGGTGACAAGAAGGGCGGCCAGGCGCGGAAGGCAGTCGGCGAGGCCCTGCTCGAAGGCAAGACGGTGCCGTTCCAGGAGGTCTATGTCATTTCGCCCAAGCAGGCCTCTTCCAAGAACAAGAAGAACAAGAACGCCGGTGGCAAGGCAGCCAGGCAGATCAGGCAGCAGCTCGCCAAGCAGCAGCAGAGGCTCAAGGTGCTCAAGGCCGACAATGGCAAGCCCGCTCAGATCAAGCAGGTTCAGGAGGCGATCGCCAGGCTGAAGAAGCGTCAGAAACGGCTCGCCCAGAATGGCAAGCGTCGCAACACGGGACGCGTGGCTTCGTCGGCCAGGCTGCTGGGAGACGAACAGGTCGACCTGACAAAGTTTGACGACGTTCGCACGCCGTTGATGGACTGGCTGCGTCGCAAGGACAACCGCCTGTTCGCCCGGGCATTCGTCAATCGAGTCTGGGCCAGCTACTTCAACGTCGGCATTGTCGATCCTCCCGATGATCACAGCCTGGCCAACCCGCCCAGCAACAAACCGTTGCTGGACTACCTGGCGACGGCCTTCATCGAGAACGGCTACGACATGAAGTGGCTGCACCGCGAGATCATTTCGAGCCGCACTTACCAGCTCAGCTGGAAACCCAACGAGACCAATCGGCACGACGACCGCAACTTCAGCCATTCGATCCCTCGCCGCATGCCTGCCGAGGTGGCCTACGACGCGATCCAGCAGGCGACCGCTTCGGACGAACGCGGCCAGGAGATGAAGCAGGAACTCGAGGGACGGGCGATCGCTATCGCCGGGTCCGGTCGGCGACTCAACGCCCGCAAGGGCCCCGGCTACGCCCTGTCGGTCTTCGGCCGCTCGACACGGGAAAGCAACTGCGACTGTGATCGCTCGAACGAGCCAAGCCTGTTGCAGACCGTCTTCTTGCAGAATGACAGCGACACGCTGCAGTTGATCACCTCCAACCGCGAGGGCTGGATCAGCCAGGTCACCGGGCAACTGGGGATCAAGCCGGTGCGTCAATCACGCAGGAAGGCGACTCCCCAGATGCAGAAGCTGAGCAAGAAACTGCAGGGGCTCCGCCGGGAGCAGGCGGCGGCCCGCAAGGCCAAGGACCGGAAGAAGATCCAGATCCTGGGCGAGCGGATCCGTGACATGCAGTCGGACCTGGCCCGGCTGACCCGCAATCGTCCGGTGGCCAAGACGGCCGGCGAAAAGGTGGCCGACCTGGATTCGACCGCCATCGTCAAGCAGGCGTTCCTGAGAACGCTCAGTCGATATCCCGACGATCGGGAACTGTCCCGTTCGCGGGGATACGTCGAGGGGGCCGAGGACACCACCCAGGGGCTGCGTGACCTGCTCTGGGCACTGCTCAACACCAAGGAATTCATCGTCAACCATTAGCCGCCGCGAGGCCGATTGGCCCACGACGGCAACCAGGATCACCAACGGAAATCATCCCGGGACTCCGGGAACGGAAAGGACGACAACGATGGCTTTGCACACAACCTGTGACGGCGTGAAACGGCGAGATTTCCTGAAGGTCGGCGTGCTGGGCACGACCGGTCTCGGTCTCTCGAGCTACCTCCGCCTGGCCTCGGCCGGCGCCGTTCAGGCCGGTCAGGCGACCTCGGCGATCTTCGTCAACCTGCCAGGTGGTCCCTCGCACATGGACACGTTCGACCTGAAGCCGAACGCGCCCGAGGAATATCGCGGCCTGTTCAACCCGATCCAGACCAACGTCGAGGGGATCGAGATCAGTGAACACCTGCCGAAACTGGCCGCGTGTGCCGACAAGTACACGATTCTGCGAGGCGTCAGCCACACCCTGGGGGCTCATCGCCTGGGACAGGAGTACATCAACACCGGCACGCGGCCGTTGGCGTCACTGGAGTATCCGGGTTACGGAGCGGTGGTGACCAAGGAGCGTCCCGGCTCGATCGACATGCCCGGGTTCGTGGCGATTCCCAACACCCGCCAGAAGGCCGGATTTCTGGGCGTCAAGTACGCTCCGCTGAACACCGGGGAGACCCCGAAGAAGGGGCGGCCGTTCACCGTCCGCGGGATCGCCCTGGCCAACGGCCTGACGATCACCGACGTCGAGAAGCGGCAGGGGCTTCTGAAGGATCTCGATACCACTTTCTCGAGCATCGAAAAGGACAACCAACTGCTGGATGGTCTCGACAAGTTCAGCCGGCAGGCCTACTCGATGATCACATCGAAGAAGGCCCGCGAGGCGTTCGACATCGGCAAGGAGCCGGCTGCCCGGTCCGAGACCTACGGCGAATCGCCGTTCGGACAGAGCTGTCTGTTGGCCACTCGGCTCGTCGAAAGCGGCGTGCGTTTCGTCACCGTTTCGACCGGTGGATGGGACACTCACCGCGACAACTTCCCGAAACTGAAGGACAAGTTGCTGCCCCCCTTCGACCAGGCCGTGGCCGCGATGCTCGGAGACCTGGAACAGCGGGGACTGCTCGAGCGGACGGCGGTGTTCGTGACCGGCGAGTTCGGGCGGACGCCGAAGATCAACAATAGAACCACACCGGGCGGCCGCGACCACTATCCGCGGTGCATGACCATGTTGATGGCCGGCGGAGGCGTCAAGGGCGGCCAGGTGATTGGTGCGAGCGATGACAAGGCAACCGGTCCGGCGAACGAGGCCATTTCACCGTCGGACGCCGCCGCGTCGTTCTATCACAACCTCGGCATCGACCACACCAAGGAGTATCACACCAAGACCGGGCGACCGATCATGATCGTTCGCGATGGCTCGGTGATCGACGAGTTGTTTGCCTAGTCGGCAAAGGCCGTTGGGGACGGCCTAGTTTTATACCAGGGGCACCAGGCCCAATTCACAACGAGAGGAACTTACCATGAAGCGGACACTGCAAGGACTTTTGGTCCTGACGCTCGCTGTCGTGCTGGCGATGCCGGCTATGGCTGCCGAGGAAAAGAAGAAGAAAAAGAAGAAGGGCCGCAAGGCTCCGGCCGCAGTCAAGGTGCCCAAGGGCATCGTGTTGACCGCGGATCAAAAGACCAAGGTCGCCGCAATCAACAAGGAATTCGCTCCGAAGTTGGTCGAGCTCAACAAGAAGGCCGGGACGATCATCACCGCCGAGCAGCGCAAGGCTCGTAACGCGGCTGCCAAGAAAGCCAAGGCCGATGGCGTCAAGGGGAAGGAAGCTCGCGCTGCGATCAATGCCGCTGCGAAGATCACCCCCGAGCAGAAGAAGAAGTTGTCCGAGTTGAACAAGGCTCGCCAGGCCGTGATCAAGGCTGCCCGGGCCAAGTTCGTTGAGATCTTGACCGCCGAGCAGAAGGCCAAGTTGCCCAAGCCCAAGGGCAAGAAGAAGAAGAAGAAGAAGAAGGATGCCTGATCGGCGTTCGATCTGAATAAGAAAGCCGGTCTCACCAGTGGTGGGGCCGGCTTTTTCTATTCCCGGGCCAGCAGTTTCTCGAGCAATTGTTCGCCGTGCTCGAGACCACTGATTGTCAGCTCGTGGCACTCCTGCAGATTTCTGAACCAGGTGGTCTGCTTGCGTGCGAATCGCCGGGTGTGTCGCTGGATCGTGTCGATGGCGTCTTCAAGAGTCGTTTGCTGCTCGAGATGATCGATGATCTCCTTGTAGCCCAATGCCTGCCTGGCGGTGCGTCCAGGCGGCGGGTCGGTTGCGAGCAACCCACGGACTTCCTCGACCAGCCCGTCTTTGACCATGGCATCGACTCGGCGATTGATCCGGTCGTAGAGCCAATCTCTCGGTGGCGACAGCCAAAACACGCGGCGTGGCTGGCTTCTTTCGGGAACTGGGCCCTCGGCCTGTTGTGCCGAAAGAGGTTGGCCGGTCAGTTCGTGAACCTCCAGTGCTCGCACCAAGCGACGGGTGTCGTGAGGATGCAACCTCGAGGCAGTCGCCGGATCGACAGTGTTCAACCGGTCCCAGAGCCACCCCTGGTCTTTCTGGGCGGCTTCGGCTTCGAGCCTGTTGCGGATGTCCCAATCGGCCGGCGGCCCATTGAAAACGCCTCGCAGCAGGCCTCTGAGGTAGAGTCCCGTGCCACCGACGAACAGCGGTACGCGGCCGGAGTCGACGATCGATCGGCAGGCGGTTGCAGCGGTTTGGACGTAATCGGCCACGCTGAAATCCTCGTGAGGATCCAGGATGTCGAGCAGGTGGTGGGGGACGCGTGCTTGTTCCTCGGGCGTGGCCTTGGCCGTACCGATATCCATCCCGCGGTACAGCGACATCGAATCCATCGCCACGATCTCGGCTCCGACCGCCTCGGCCCACTCGAGAGCCAGTTTGGTCTTGCCACACGCGGTGGGACCGGCCAGGACCAGGGACTGGCTGAGCAGATCGGGGGGAATGCGGGTGGTCATGGGTGGCTCCGTCGTTCGCGGCGCCTTTCACCGGGTTCGACTTCCTCCTACCATGTTCGCAGCCCGACCGTCGGTTGACCATTGGCGGCGGTTCCCAGCCCCGTGGTTCAGCCGGTTTTCTGTCGCATGCCCACGTTTGAAGCTCGAGTCGCCCTGGCCACGACGGCCGAGACGTTGTTCGATTTCATCGTCCGACCGGACAATCTGTTGGAGATCATGCCGTCCTCGACGCCACTGGAAGTGATCGATGGCCCCGAGCGACTGGAACTGGGCAGCGAATTGGTTGTCGATCTTGACGGGTTTGGACCCACTCAGCGTTTGGCTTACGAGGTGACGGCGTTCGCTGAACCCCGCACATTCACCGAAACGATGGTCACCGGTCCCCTGGAGGCGTGGGCACATTGCCGGACCCTGGTGCCGACCGATGGCATGGTCGAACTGATCGAGGAGATCACGTTCGAACCTCCCGGCGGACTGGCCGGACTCATGCTGACGGCCTCCCGGATCCAGGAATCGCTGGAATCGAGTTTTGCTCATCGACACCGCCGGTTGCGGGAAATACTGGAAGCCGAGTGATGACTGACGACCAGTCACTTCAACGCCTGACTCCCGATGAACTCCTTGGTGATCCTGCCGGAACCGATCCGGCGGAGCCAGTCGAGAAACGGGCCCGTGATATGGCCACCGGCGTGGCACTGGTGGGGTTGGGACTTGTGGCCGCCGGACTGTTGGCGATTCTGGCGCTGGTTCTCAACCAGTTGCTCATTTTCGCGATCCTGGCGGCGGTCGTACTGGGTGGGCTGTATTTTTCGTTCCACTACGTTGTCTGGGGACGACGGCTCAATCGGCAATTGGCGGGCAACAATGATGAGCCGGATCGTCACCCCATGGAACCAGCCAGCCCGTTGCACGAGACGACGGACCCCTCCGACACAATCCCGGAGTGAATCGGTCTCGTCGGCCCATCGGGAAGCCGGTGGAAAAAAGAGAAATTCCGACGGGGAGGGGTGTTAAGAGCTTGTGCCCCCTGTGTCCGTGTTTCTAGTGTCATTGTGATTGGGATCGAGAGGACTCGATTCAACACGGCGGG
>CEVA01093353.1_pt1 | contig 19036 bp, 17 predicted proteins | sample 361521 | NCBI WGS metagenome assembly CEVA01 (sample SAMEA2622823, study PRJEB7988) | marine metagenome | isolation source: saline water (ENVO:00002010), including
CCTGTGCGTTACGGACCATGTCGACGATGCGGCCCAGGACGGTCTCTTCACCGATCGCAGTGACATCCAATAGAAAAGAGCCCGTCGTGTTGACGCTGCCGGCGACTACATCGTCTCCCTGTCGTTTTTCAACGGGCAGACTCTCACCTGTGAGAAGAGCCTCGTCCACAGCCGAATGACCTTCGACAATCGTTCCATCGACGGGAATCCGACTGCCCGGCCTGATTCTGACCTTGTCGCCGGGTAGCACGCGAGCGACTGGAGTTTCGACCTCTACGCCGTCACGTACGACGAAGGCAGTTTCCGGTCGGAGGTTCATCAGAGCTTGGATGGCGCCGGAAGCTCGACGACGAGCACGGCCTTCGAGAACCCGCCCAAGCAGAATGAACGTGATGATCATCGCGGCCGTGTCGAAGTAGACGTGGTCGGACGGGGGAGATCCCGATACCCACGGGCTTACCGTGACCGCCGTGCTGTAGCCGTAGGCGGCAAGGGTGCCCACCGCGATCAGACTGTTCATATTGGTATGCCGGTGTCGGAGTGCGCTGAAGAATCCCTGGAGAAAGGGCCACCCGCACCAGAACTGGATCGGGGTTGCGGTAAGGAGCAGGAGAAGGTGAACGACTCCCATATCGAGGGAGATTCGTGACGCAGCCATTCCCAGAGCCATCAGCACAACGGACAGCGAAGTCGCGATGACGAACCTGATCTTGAGACCTGGTTCGTCTTCCTCGGCTGTATCCTCTACCCTGCGGGTGTGCGAGACGGTGGCGTCATACCCGGCGGACCTGGCAGCGGAGACGACCTCATCCTCGATCGGACCGAAGTGATCGACCAGAGCCTCGCCGGTGGTCAGGCTTACCTCGGCCTGCTGAACGGCAGGTAGGTTTCGAACAGCATTCTCGACGAGGCCTACACAGGAAGCGCAGTGCATTCCGTGAATCTCGAACCGGGTGCTGACAGGAGCCACGTCGTAACCAGCTGCCCGAATCGCACTGGCGATCTGGTTGGCATCTGTGCGTTCGATGTCGACGAGCAGACGGGCTGAGGATGTTGCCAGGTTGACCGCCGCGCTTTCGACACCAGGCGCTTCAGAGAGTGCTCGTTCGACGGTGTCGACACAGGCTGCGCAGGTCATGCCCTTGATGGGGAGACCCATCTCGAAGTGGTCCGACATGAGGGCCAATATACCCGAATCAAACAGAAGCGGAAGCCCCGAGGGACCGCCGCTCAGATGGTTCAACCGATGGATCGTCGCTCAACTGCGCAGTCTCAGAATCTCCTCACACAGGGCATCATACTCCTGTGCGCCCCGGGAGCTCGAGGTGTAGGCGACGACGGGTTTTCCGAGCAGGTTTGCCTGATTGAGCGATTCACTCTTCGAAATCACCGTTCGGAGCAGTCGTCTGCGGTGTTCCTCGAGAAGTTCTTCGACGAGGGCATTCGTACGGGTCGTGCGTATCTCGAACATGGTTGTCAGGATTCGGTAGGAGAGATCGCTCACATCCTCGTCCCGCAATTCGGCCGCCGATTCGAGTAGCGTATCGAGCCCCGTGATAGATCCAACGCCGGGTTGCACGGGTACGAGAAGCATGTCAGCGGCAACGAGCGCGTTGTAGGCGAGTACCCCGAGAACGGGAGGACAATCGAGGAGAACGTAGTCATAATCGCCGACGTGATCGAGGGCCCGGGAGAGTCGTTCCTCCCGGCGAATGCGAGCCTGCAGGAGCTCTGCTGTTTCCGTCAGCCGGTCGGTTGCTCCGACCACATCGAGGTGTTCATACTCGGAGGGTACGACCGCCCGCGCAGCCTGGGAGGGTTTCTCCATGATCAGGTCGCTGACGTCCTGGTCGAGCTCTCCCTGGACGAAGCAGCGTGTCGAATGACCCTGTGGGTCCAGATCGACGACTAGAGTGCGCTTGTTGCGAGCGGCCAGACCGGTGGCCAGATTGACGGTGGTGGTCGTCTTGCCAACCCCCCCTTTGGTGTTCGTGACGGCGATGATCATGCCCAGTCCCCCTTCGGGTTGTCACTTGAGGTTTTCGGGATTCAGTTCTTCCAGTTCATCGATGACGAAGCGGCCATCTTTTCTAATGAGTTGATTGTCGAACCAGATTTCGCCCCCTCCGAATTCGGGCGTCTGGATCGTGACCATATCCCAATGCACGGCCGAACGATTCCCGTTGTCCGCCCATTCGTAGGCTTGTCCCGGTGTAAAGTGAAAAGACCCTGCGATCTTCTCGTCGAACAGGATGTCGAGCATCGGTTCCGTGATGTAGGGGTTGAACCCGATGGCGAATTCACCGATGTATCGTGCGCCTTCGTCAGAGTCCAGAATGGCGGCCAGTTCGTCGGGCCGGTCGGCCGTCGCCTTCACGATTCTGCCCTTCTCGAAGGTCAGGTCGATTTCAGAGAATCGAGTACCGCGGTAGATGGTCGGCGTGTTGTGAACGATCCTGCCCTCCACCGAGTCGCGAATCGGAGCCGTGTAGCATTCGCCGTCGGGCACATTATGCTGTCCCGAGCATCCGATGACGGGGATTCCTTCAATGCGGAAGGTCAAGTCCGTGTTTGGCCCGGTGATACGCACTCGATCCGTACCGGTAATCAGATTGACGAGCGGTTCGAGAGCGCTGGCCATTCTTCCGTAGTCTAGTGTACAGACGTCGAAATAGAAGTTCTCGAAGGCCTCGGTGCTCTGTTCGGCCTGCTGGGCCATGGAGGGGGTGGGCCAGCGGAGCACGCACCATTTTGTTTTCGGCACCCGGATTCCGAAGTGGACGGGTCGCAGCCAGCGCGTTTCGTAGAGTCGCATGGTTTCGGGTGGGACGTCGGACAGCTCCGAGATGTTGTGATTGCCTCGGAGGGCGACATAGGCCTGAATCTTCTCCATTCTGAAGGCTTCGACATCCCCGATCAGGCCGAGGTTGGTTCCCTCGTCATCCGTGCCCTGAATCAGCTCCCGTTGGATCCGGGTGTGTTTGACCGTCACGAGGGGGTGGCCGCCTCGCCTGCGGACCGACCGGATGAGGGCGATCACCATCCCATCGGGGATATCGGTCGCTTCGATAAGCACATTTTCACCCGGGTCGACGTGGGTGGAGTGCCCCGTAAGCAGATCTGCGAGTTGGTCGTATCGTGGGTCGTGCATGGTATGGTTAGCCTTTTGAGGCGGGCTAAGATAAGTCACATTCCAGGGGGGCGCCACACGATGGTGCGATTCGGGCGAGATCGGGTATATTGTCAGAGAACGCAACTCGCTAATAAAAGGACACTTACGCGCGTGAATTTCAGGCCCTGCATCGACCTCAGGGATGGCCACGTCGTTCAGATTGTGGGTTCCACACTGAAGGACGGTCAGCGCCCCGTCACCCACTTCGAATCTTTCGACTCCGCGGCAGAGGTGGCAGGTCGATACAGAGACGACGATCTGCGTGGGGGACACGTGATCATGCTCGGTCCCGGCAGCGAGCAGGCAGCCTATTCGGCCCTGGCGGCGTTTCCGGGGGGGATGCAGGTTGGTGGCGGGGTCACTCCGCAAAATGCGGAAGCCTACCTCTGTGGCGGCGCCAGCCACGTGATCGTCACTTCCTACGTATTTCACGAGGGTCGCGTCGATGAGAGTCGCCTGGAGGATCTGGTTGCTGCGGTTGGGAGGGAGCGGCTCGTGCTGGACTTGAGCTGTCGCAGACGTGACGATGCCTACTACGTGGTGACGGATCGCTGGCAACACTTTACAGACGTCGCCGTAGACAAGACTTCCCTCGAGCAGCTGGCGGCACATTGCGACGAGTTCCTCGTGCACGGGGTGGATGTCGAGGGTAGGAGAATGGGGATCGAAGAAGACCTCGTTTCAATGCTGGGTGAAGCGAGTCCGAACCCCGTGACCTACGCGGGAGGGGCCCGATCGCTCGAAGACCTCGATCGAGTTCGGGACATCGGGGCGGGCCGCGTGGATCTGACAATAGGAAGTGCGCTCGATATTTTCGGGGGTGACGTGGCCTATGCCGATGTTCTGGCCTGGCATCGTCGGGAGGCGCGAGGGTGAGCGACCTCAAGTCGTTGGGAGAGTTCGGTCTGATCGATCGCATCGCCGCCCACGGTCTGGCGCGGGAAAACGGTGTGATCAAGGGGATCGGCGATGATTGCGCTGTTCTCGAGCTGGATTCAGACTCGGTCCTTCTGGTCACGACCGACACCCTGGTCGAGGATATCCACTTCTGGTTCGATCGGTCAGCGCCAGAGGGACTGGGTTATAAGATTCTGGCCGTGAGCCTGTCGGACGTCGCTGCCATGGGGGGAACGCCGAGAGACTCTGTGCTTTCGGTGAGTGCCCCCGCCACGTGCGATTCAGGCTACCTCGAACGGGTTTTCGAGGGGATTTTTGCATGTGGACGCCGTTATGGTGTGAATATCGTCGGAGGCGATACGACCAGAACGAATGGACCGCTTGTGTTCTCGCTCACGTTGATGGGGCGCATGCCTGCCGATCACGTGTTGTATAGGTCCGGTGCGCGACCTGGAGACCGAATTTTCGTGTCGGGAACCCTGGGGGATGCCGGGGCGGGGCTCCATTTGGCGGGGAACGACGATCGATTGGCTGAGAAGAAGCGGGAATACCTGCTCAGACGACTCCATCGGCCTCTTCCTCGGGTTGAGCTCGGGCGCCGCCTAGCGGAGAGTGGTCTCGCCACCGCCATGATCGATCTGTCCGACGGGCTGGCCTCTGATCTGGGGCACCTGGCCCGGGCTAGTTCGGTCGACATGACCGTGGATCTTGAGAAAATTCCGATTTCCCCGTCTCTGAAAGAATTCTGCCGACTGTCCCGTCTCTCCGCCCAGCAGCTCGCGGTCTCAGCCGGGGAAGATTACGAATTGGCTTTGACAGGAGAGCCTGAATTGTGCCACAAGTTGCAATTAAACAACGAATTAACCTGCATTGGTGAAGTTGTTGAAGGGTGCGGGATTGTTCGGGATCTGAAGTCGGGAGAGGTGTTGGATGTTCGGGGTTTCGACCATTTTACCGAAGAGTGCTCGACGTGATCTCTATCACATATATCTTGCTGATTATTCGACAATTTATGATCTGGCATTCCGTGAACTAATCTGAAGGCCTGCGCACCCCCACCGGGTTATCGAAGCCGGGAAGGCTCGGGTATGGCAAACTCTGAGAAAACATACCAGCACTGGATCGAAATCGTCAGGACGTTCAGGACGTATTACGATCACTTCAGGATCGCATTTCCCCATATGCACCAGATCCCGAAGTTCTACACGAACGACTGGGCGAACGAGTTCAGGACTAGCGCCAGGGATTTTTCGCGTAACGAGGACATGCACGCGGTCAAACGATTGTTCGACGGAGCCGGCTACGGAACCGAACGTTGGGACAAACTGACGGCTTTTCCGCCTGAGTCGATTGCGAAGAATGTGCTCAGCCAGGTTGTTCCGCCTAACGGTTCCCCGATTAAGCTGATCACGCCGACCGAAGAAGACGACCCTATGGCGGTTCTCAAGCAGGCACCGGGGGAAGATCGTTTCGCCAGAATGATGGAGGATCCCGAAGCGTTCAAGGCGGAGCTGGAGCGCCTCGAAGCGAGCCTGAAAGCGGCCGGATCCGATGAGGAAGTGGATACAGAGAAAGACGTCGAACTGGCGCCGGCCGATGAAGCGGTAGAAGTGGATGCGACGGATGAAGCCGCACCAGCTGAGGCAGTTGATGAGCCTGTAGTCGCTGCTGAAGCTGTGGAGAGTGAAGATCTTTTGAACCTGATCGAAGCTCTTGGTGAAGAGCGTTGGCAAGCCTGGCTCTTGGATCCCCAGACTGCGTTAGATGCCCTCGCTGGGACCACGATATCAGATGTGGAGGATTCGGAACCTGATGATGAGGATGAGCAGGCCCCGGAGCTTGACGAAGCGCAGTCTGATGAAGCTGAAGATCGTGGCGACGAAAAGCTGCTCGCTTCGCTCAGGGAGAAGAACGACTCAATCACTGCAGATGTCGAGAAGATGGCCAACGAAAAGCGGACGGTCGATCAGGAACTGAAGCGGATTCAGGCGGCGCTGGACGAGAAAGAGCGTGAAATTCAGGCAATGGCCAAGAAGGTCAAGTCGCTCGAGGAGAAGGCGAAGCAGGCGGAGAACCAGAAAGGGCGAGTTTCAGAAAGAGCAAACTACCGCCCACCAAACTCTCTGCCGAGCTCGAAGAGTACGAGCGCGAGGTTCAGCGGTCCGAGGAACGGATCAGCGAACTCGAGAACCAGACCGAGAATGACGAGATGGCTCTCAAGGAAATGGCCGACGATCTCCGACGTGAGAAACATCTCAGAGAGAAATTCGAAGAAGACCTCGAAGAAACCCGACTCGTTCTCCGCGAGCAGATCGACCGCTTACATAGTCTTCTGAAGGGGGATCCGGAGATTCCGTCGATCGACGAGTTCGAGAATATGGAGAACAATGAGCTTCTGGACTACATCGGTGATGTAGAGAAGGAGAAGCAACGGGTGCTGGTGGGGTTCGACGCGATCGACGCGCAGGAAGAGAGCTACAAGAAGCAGATCGATGTTCAACAGGAAGAGCTTGGTGCCATTCAGGAAGACATTCGGAGCATGAAGGGCTCAAACCTGGCTGTGGAAATGGAAGAGGCGAAGGAAACCGTCGAGAAACAGCGCAGCCAGTTACAAACGCTCATGGGGTATTCCAAGAACCTGAAGACCCGGTGCGAACAGCTGACCGAGCGTCAGGAACCGATGCGGAAGCTCGGTCAGAAATTGAACCTTCAGGAGAAGGCCCTTGTGCGCTACGTGCGATTGAACTGCGACAACAAGTTCATGCCGGATAACATCTTCAAGTGATAGTCGGACGTCAGTCACGAGAACGGCGGCGCAGAATCTTGATCTGCGACCGCCGTTTTTTTTGTTCCAGTCTTCGCTGAACAGAGGACCGGGAGGGTTTGGTCTTCCGTCTCGGCTTTGGGCGCCGTCCTCGTGCGATCAGCTTGGCCCGGAGGCGTGAGAGGGCTTCGCGCTTGTTTCGTGACTGGCTGCGATGATCGGAAGCGACGACGGTCAGGCCGGTGGGGGTGTGGGTCGCGCGTACAGTTGTTTCGACCTTGTTTCGGTGCTGTCCGCCGGGGCCCCCGGCCCTCAGGGGTTGGAACGTAACGTGACGAGCGAGCTCATCCAGGTCGAACCCCGGGTCCACAAGCCTTGGCCCTGGCTACAGCAGGCCGGCCTTGCGGAGAGCGTCGGCCATCGAGCCCCCCACCTCGTCGACCTTCTGCCGCTCCTTGGACTGGAATTCAGCCATGACACTTTGCTCGGCCTCCTGATCGGCTGCGGCTTGAGCGGCTCGCATCGAAAGAGAGATGCGGTGTTGCACACGGTCGATTTCCTGGACGCGGACCTGCACTTCTTGGCCGACGGTGACGACCTCGCTGGGATTGTTGACCCGTTTTTCACCCGTTAACTGGGAAATGTGAACGAGGCCTTCAATACCGGGTGCCACCTCGACGAAGGCACCAAAGTTCTGGATGGAGACGACCTTACCGGAAATGACCTGTCCGTTCTGGAAGGGGAGGTTCGACCAGGGGTCGGGTTCCAGTGCCTTAATCGACAGGCTGATGCGTTCTTTGTCCCCACCGAGGTCTTTCATGTCGAGGATCTTGACCTTGATGGTCTGACCTGTTTTGAGCACATCGCCAGGGTTGTTCACACGCGTGTGACTGATTTCGGAGACGTGTACGAGACCTTCCACGCCACCGATATCGACGAAGGCCCCGAACCGCTCGAGCCGGGTAACCTTACCGTCCAGCTCATCACCTTTATTCAGCTTTTCTCGAAGGGCCAGGCCGCGTGCCTTGGCTTCCTCTTCGAGGATCGCCCGATGAGAGACGACGAGATTGCGTCCACCTCCGCGGAGTTCGATGATTTTGAAGGAAAGCGTCTTGCCCGCGTAGGACTCGGGATTCTGGCAGAACCCCATCTCGATCTGAGACAAGGGACAGAAAGCACGAAGACCGCCGAGGTTAACGACGAGTCCACCTTTATTGAATCCCGTCACACGGCCATCGACGGGAAGGCCGTTTTCGTGAGCTTCGCGTATGACTTGCTTGTTGGAGGATCGGAGGGATCGGGTGAGACGAATCTCGCCTTCGAGGGATGAGACGATGGCCTCGATGGAGTCTCCCTCCGTAAGATTCAACTCGCCATTTTCTGAACGAAGTTCCTGAAGGTCGATCACGGCCTCGCTGCGACCGCCGAAGTCGACAAAGGCACTGGTGTCGTCGATCTTCTGAATCGTGCCCTTGACCTTCTTCCCGACGGCTACCTCCTGATGCTGCTTCGTGTCAGGCCCCGCCTCTTCGAGCATTTTGGAGAATTCGGCACTCGGCCTCTCTTCGCCGTATTTCTTGTCGAGTTCGGTGATATCTTCCGTTTCTTGCTGGTTGTTCATGCCTTATCCTCAGTCAGCGGGCGCGACCCGAATTGCGCCCGGCCGCGGTGGTCTTTAGCAGCTTCTAAAGCTATGACTTTCGGCCTCCGAGGCAAACCTTTATTTCTGTTTCAGCCCCACTTACAACCACTGGGACTGGGGGAAAACGGATGGCTGACGATCGTTATGAAAACGGACGTAAAGTGTATGCAGAAATGATCGGAGAAGAGAAGGCCTCGGCATCTTCGAACGCGATGCGGTCGTTACATCCCGCGTTTGAAGAGCAGGTGATGGCGTACGTAATGAATGATCTCTACGCGAGACCGGGTTTGGATATGAAGACCAGGCTCCTCTGCACAATCGCAGCGCTCACTGTAACGGGCCGACAGGCTCAGTTGCGTGTTCATTACGAACGAGCCCTGGGTTGCGGGGCAAGCGTTGAAGAAATCGAGGAAGTCGTTCTTCAGATGGCCGCGTTCGGTGGATTCCCTGCCACGTGGGATGCACTGCAAACGCTTCGTGACTGGAACGAGGACACAGCTTGACTTGATTTGGACGATCGGCGACATTTGAATCACGATAAGAGGGGAGTTCACATGAGTTTTACCGATGAATTGACACAACTGATCGTCGTTGTCGTGATGCTTATCGCGGCATACTCCGGGGTCATGATCTGGACCCGCCGATCCGGCGGTGCCAGCAAAGCAGGGGGCGGTGGTGGTCTCTTCGGGATGGGGGGCGGAGCCGGATCCGGGGGCGACGACGACGCGGCAAGGCCGTCGCTGGGTCTTGATGACGAAGACTCGGGAGCAAGTGTTCCTAAGGGCGCCGATCGACACAAGGGCCGATTCAACCTGTCGGGTCGCGACGCCGAGGTGGCGGCCAAAGTACTGAAGCGAATGCTCAAGCAGGACCCAGACGAGGGAGGGGCACCATGAGGTCGCGACACGTTCGTTCATCAAGCGACCGCTTCTGGGCAGGATTTCTGGCCGGCGCTGTGGCGGGAGGTGTGATTGGCGTCATTTTCGGAACAGAGATCGGGAAGAAGGCTCGAAAACGGCTGGAGGTCGCGCTGAGCGATATGAGGGGGCGGCGGAACGGTCATTCCTCGCCTCCAGATCTGGAGGTCCAGACACCTCCGGAGGAGCAGACTTCCTGAGCGGGCCGAACGTGCCTGCGTGCATCGCCTCGCGGCCGCACGGCCGGTGGGCGGCTGGTGGCTTCTGATCCAACAGACTGTCGGTTTATTCATTGGGCCGGGCGTAACCCCATCTATGTGGTGGTGGAGAACGTCCGGTCGCTTTTTAATGTAGGCGCCATTTTTAGGGCCGCTGATGGGGTGAATGCCGCTGCTGTTTACCTGACGGGGTTCACGGGGTGCCCTCCACGGCGAGAGATCAGTCGTGTGGCCCTCGGTGCCGAAGCCTCCGTTCCGTGGTCCCAAGAGGACTCGACCCGCGAAGTCGTAGATCTGCTTAGAGAGCAGGGCGTACTCGTTCTGGCTTTGGAAAGAAATGATTACAGCATCGACTACAGGAAATCGAGACTGACCTTCCCGGTGGCCATCGTTGTGGGTCACGAAGTGGAAGGGATCCGTGCCGAGACCCTGGAACGCTGTGACGGGGTTGTCCACATTCCCATGCTGGGCTCTAAAGACTCCCTGAACGTGTCTGTTGCGACAGGCATCTCTCTCTACCAGCTGCTCACCATGAAGGAATCTGGCGATGCCAGATGAGACGGACCGCGTTCGGGCGCTGGAAGCCCAGGTTGTCTCGCTTGAGACCGAAGTCGCCCGGCTGCGGGAGGAGAACCGAAGGTGGGCGCGGCTGGCGGGGACCGATGCCCTGACGGGCCTGCCCAACAAGATTTCCTTCCTGCGGGCATTTGTGCCGCAGACATTCAAGACCGCCTCCGAAGAGCAAAAGTCCGTCGGGCTTCTTCTGGTCTCACCCGACGACCTTGGAGGTGTCAACGAAATGCACGGTCGCGAGGCCGGAGACCAGGTTCTCAAAGGGCTGGGGGCCTTGATTCAGTCACTAATCGGGGATGCCGGCCGACTGGGTCTTCTCGACGGATCGAACTTCGTGTTGATGGTTTACCCTGCAGATGTGGAGGATATCCGCGGTCGAGCGAACATGATTCGGGCAAGAGTTCGGACTCACGCGTTTCCGTGTGCGGAAACAACGACCCAGATCACCGTCAGTGCGGGCGTGACGGTGGCGACACCGGTAGAGGAAGACGACCTCCAGGCGTTGGGCGAGGAGAGGATGAGCACTTTGAGCAGGGCGCTGTTCACTGCGAAGAAAGCGGGGGGAAACAGGGTGGAAGTCCTGCTCGAACGAACCGAATCGGAGCCCGCGTGAAGCCTGCTGTTTTCCTGATCGTGCTTCTGACACTCGTCGGATCGGGGTCTGTGAGTGGGTCCAGGATCTTCTATCAGGGAGCGGGGTCCCGAGCGTCGGATTTCGATGGCGACGGAAGCGTGGCGTTCAGCGATTTCCTGGCCTTCGCCAACCGGTTTGGCGAAACGGACCAAACGCCAGAGTTCGATCCCGCTTTCGACCTGGACTCAGATGGATCGATAGGGTTCGGCGACTTCCTCCAGTTCGCGAGTGCATTCGGAACGACAGGCCAACCACAGTTGTTTCCCGACTACGTGCTTTACGTCGTGGACAGCGGCACGAGTCTCATCGATGTCTTCGAACTGAGTACGCATCTCCACCAGGAATTTCTCCCTTTTCGCGTTCCCACCGGCATTGTGGTGAGTGAGGATCAGCAACGCGTTTTCGTGACCGAACAGTTCGGGTTATTTGTGCTCGATACGGACCACCGGGTCTTGCTGTCCATCCCCACGGTGGGTCCGGGGAGAATGGCGCTTTCCGCAGATGAACGGACCGTTTACCTCGGGGAACAGATGAACAATCTGATCCGCATTGTCGATCTGGATCTGCAGAATGCCATCGATACCGTTCAGGTGGGTCCCGGACCCAGTGAACTTGATCTCAGCCGGGATGGACGGTGGCTCTACACACTCAACGCATCTGATATTTCGGTCGTCGATCTCTCGCAGCCTGCTGAGGTTCTTCGGATTGACGTCAACGGATCCCCCGGTGCGATCGAGATCAGTCCCGACGGCCGAACGGCATACTACACGCTCGTGAATCGTGGAGCCGTGGGTGTCCTTGATCTGGTGACGAACCATATCGTTGGTGAAATTGCCCTGGATGCCCGAAGGGCAAACGAATTGAAGCTCTCTTTGGGCGGAGATCGTCTGTACGTGAACGCGGATGTCTCGCTCCTTGAAATCGACACGGATCGCAATCTTGTTGTCCGGAGTCTGCGTGTTGGAGAGGCGACGAGCGCTCTGGGGCTTACTCCCGACGGGGTCTGGGCCTATGTCGGAACGCTGGAGCCGGCGATTTTCAGACCAGTCGTTGCTGTCGTGGATCTGGAGGCGTGGGAAGTCGTCGGTAGAATTCAGGGACTCTCGTTCCCCCTCGAGATCGAGTTTCGTCAGACGACTCGGCCTGGCAACTGAAGCCTCGCGTGGTCGTGTTGAGAAGATGTTGAACGAGGTTCCTGCTGAGCCTATGGTAGTTGTGCAGTAGGACGTCAGCAGCTACCGGGCCGAGCGGAAACGATAGAGGTGTAATGGCCGAAGAAAAAAAGAAAAAGCCCGAGCAGCCGCCCGAGGGATTCTTTACGAACATCCTCAGGCCTTGGAAGCGCCAGCGTGTGACGCTGACGCAGATCGGCAAGCGAGCGGTCGATGGCAAGGCACGCGTCAAGAAGACGAAGAAATCGAAGAAGCCCAGGAAGGCAAAAAAGGGCAAGAAGGCGGTCGCCAAGAAGACAGCTTCCGCGCCGGCTACCGCACGTGAACGTCAAGTGAGCGAATTGAAGACGCTCGCGAAGATCGGCCGGCGGGATCCGGAGCGGCTAGCTTCGATCATTTCGAAGATGCTCTTGGATGACGAGGAACAGGAACGCGATGAGCGGCTTCGCTTCGAGCGGCTGATTTGGGAAAAGGCGGAGAAGCGGGGTCAGAACGGAAACAGCGGGGAATCCGAAGGCTAAATGGAGACAGGGCGAAGATCACCCGGGCGAGGCGTCGATAGACGCGTCGCCTTTTTTGTTATCAATCGGCGAGTTCCACGATCTCGATCTTGATCCGGGCGACGCCTTCGCTGACCATGTCGAGACGTTGGGCGGCTCCGAGCGAGAGATCGAGGATGCGACCTGTCACGAACGGCCCCCTGTCGTTTACTCTGACGCGGACGGCTTTTCCGTTCCCCAGATGGGTTACCCGAATGACGGATCCGAGCGGCAGTTCCCGATGGGCGGCCGTCATGGCATACATGTCGAAGATCTCACCGTTCGCAGTCTGCCGGCCGTGAAACTTATGCGCATAGTAGGAGGCGCGTCCGACCTGGTAGGCGCCGCGGGTCGTAATTTCGCGGGGATTTGAAGAGGGTGGTGCAGAGGCGAGGTTGGCGGCGGTCGTGGTCGAGGATGGAGGGGACTCGGGATTGCGATAGCGAGGTGCCGAAGTGCAGGCGACCACGAGGATCCCTATAAGGGCGAGGGTCGTGCGAAACACAACGTCAGGGTAGCGCGATGCTGCCGGTAAGTTGGGCGACCCTGACGATTTCTTTTCGCTGGCAGTAGTCGATGATACCGTCCACGGTATTGGGGCCGGCCAGAGGATCGACGAACGTTGCGGTTCCGACCTGAATCGCGTTGGCGCCGGCGATCATGAATTCAATCGCATCGGTGGCGTTGGAAATGCCGCCCATGCCGACAACAGGGATTCCCACGGCACTGGCGACCTTCCACGTCAGAGCTAGTGCGACGGGCTTGACAGCGGGGCCGGATAGTCCACCGGTCACGTTCCCCAGGATGGGCCTCGCGCTCTCGATATCGATCGCCATGCCGAGGAGGGTGTTGATGAGAGCGACCCCGTCGGCACCCCCTTCTTCGACCGCGTTGGCGATGGCGACGATGTCTGTGACGTTGGGTGTAAGCTTCACGATTACGGGAAGGTCTGCGACGTCTTTAACCGCCCGCGTCACATCACGGGCGGAGTCTTCCCGACATCCGAACAACATCCCTCCATCTTTCATGTTGGGTGAGGAGATGTTGAGTTCGATGGCGTCGAATCCACCGTGTTCGCACAACGCCTCCGCCATTTCGGCGAACTCTTCGCTGGATGTGCCGGCGATGCTCACGATTCGGGCGGTCGGCAGATCGGACAGCTGGGGCAGCTTCTCCGCGATAAATCCCTCGAGACCCGGGTTTGTCAGGCCGATCGAGTTGAGCATCCCGGAAGGCGTTTCGGCCGTTCGCGGAGGTGGATTCCCCGCCCGGGGATGACGGGTGATGGTCTTGGTAACGACACCTCCGATGTGTGCAAAATCGAACAGGCCCTGGTACTCTGCTCCGTGGCCAAAGGTGCCGGAGGCCATCAGGACCGGATTCCTCAGGCGAAGTCCGCCACCGATGTCTACAGTCATATCCATCACCAGACGATTCCGTGGGCGTCGACGACGGGGCCATCCAAGCAGACGCGGCGGTAGCGTTCGTCTTCACGGTCAGATTCACGGTATTCGACGACGCACCCCACGCAGGCACCGAATCCGCAGGCCATGTGATTTTCGAGGGACGCGTAGCAGGAGAGGGACAGTTCGGCCGTGATCTGAGCCACGCGGGCCATCATGGCGTGGGGACCGCACGTCAGCACAGCGGTTGTGGGCGTGGCGTGCTGTTCGATCAGGTCTGTTACGAATCCGGCGTGACCGGTCGTTCCGTCGTCGGTCGAAACGTGTCGCACGAGGTCTGCAGGCAGCAAGGCGTCCAGGTCGGGGAGCCGAGTCGCGGTGTTGGCGCCCATCAGGAGTGTTGTGGAGAGACGTCGTTCGGGGTGGTCCCAGGCGAGGAACGCAAGCGGAACGATCCCAACGCCCCCGGCCACGAGGAGGAGGTGTCCTTCGGGCGGATCGAAGACGCGACCAAGCGGGCCAAGGGCATTGAACGCGTCGCCAGGTCGTGCCTCCTGGAGTCGCCGGGTGCCAGGCCCGATGACATCGTAGTAGATCTCGAACCAACCTGCATCACGGTCGACGCGAAGAAAGCTGAATGGCCGCCTCAGATAGGGGGATCCGACGGGGTCGGCCAGGATCTGCACGAACTGAGCCGGACCGGCTGACTGTGCGATCGGCCTCGCGTCGAGACGCATTACGAAGAGTCGGTCAGCCACAGGCTCGTTCGTCAGGACCGTGGCTTCTTGTACTTCAAAGTCGGGAATCGTAACGTCTATCGTGCATCTCCCTCGTATGGACCTTCTATGGAGCAGCGGAAACCTGAAAGAATCTCGTTACGGTCTTGGAGCTTTTGGAACGGTGGGGGCTAAGTCTCGCCGTCCTGATAAATCTCGAACGATCAGGGCTCGTCACCAGAGGAGGCTTCGACGGCGGGCTTCTCGTCAGCATCTTCATATGAGACCCGGAAAAGACCGTTGATCCACGCAGTCACTGGTTTTCCGTCGGTTTCGGCAGGCGTGTACTCCTGCTCGGAGACGGCCTTCTCAGCGGCTTCCCTGAGAAGTTGGGGCCCTCCGGTGATCTCCACTTCCTGGACTTTGCCATTGGGACCGATCTTCGCACGATACTCAACGCGGCCGGATATCTCCTGCTCCTGAGCTTCCTTTGGCCAATCCGGGGTCACGCGTTTGACCAGTTTCGGTTTCTTGTCACCCCCCTTGGAAGTCGATTTTTTCTCTCCACCCTTATCGACGAACTTCACGGCAACGGTGGCCCACGTTCCGGGGATCGGGCGATTTTTCTCTGGAATCTGGAACCTGCCCGCTTCGTCAATCGCGTCTGCCCTCAATCGGGTGTTTCCCCCGAGCGCTTCTGTCCTTGTTGCCTTTCCATCATCTCCGACACGGATACCGACATAGTAGACACCGCTTGCGGAATCTCCGTGTGCCCCACGAAGGTTCGCGGGCGTATTGACGTCGAGCTTGTAAGGACTCCCGACCGTCTCCTCGATCTGGGCAGTCTGTGAGATGCCGAGCTCTTTCCATCTTTCGAACCATTCGGTCGCCATCTCGTAGTTTTCGAGGTCGTTGTGAATACGCCCCAGGTAATAGGTGGCACGAGCGTTGCCCGAATCGAGTTCGAACGCCTTCGCCATACAGGACTCGGCGACGGATAGGCCCTCACCCTTGTAGACCTGGAGACCCAGGAGGAAGAAGCGCCTGGACTCGCTGTTTCCGAGCCCTTCTGATTCAGCCTGACCGGGTGGAAGAGTTGCGATCAGAAGGAAGAGGAGAGTCAGGCGTCTCACTTTAACCTAAACCTCAAACGGTGCCGTACCCAAGCCGAGATCGGTGCGCCATCCAGCGTTGCGGGCTCGAACACCAGCTCGTCCGCCCACGCCAGGGCTGCCTTGTGGAAGAGGTCCGGGCCTTTGGGGATAATCTCTCTAATGCCACCGTCCACTCCGACCAGGGCTTCCAGTAGAATAGTGCCTTCGATTCCCGCTTTCCTGGCCGTCTCTGGATAGTCCAATTCTGGCTGTTTCAGGAGGCGAGGAAACGTGTCCGCCAGGGGGTATCGTATTTCGCGATTGCCCCACTCTCTGCGGGTTGGCGGGCTTTTGTAGATCATCTCGATCTGATTCGAGAAGATGGCCGTTACGTTAACGTCCGATATATCATCCGGAAGCGCAGCGACGGGTGACGCATCCTTGATTGCCTTGATCCGAGGTTTGACCGGAAAATCTGAAAACTCTTCGTCCTCCGTTTCAACATCCTTGATTCGGCCGTCCCTCAGAATTCTGAAGGTGCACGCAACAGTCTGTTCACCGGTTTGGGACACGACGTGAAACTCAGATTCCGTCGAGTCTGGTGCAGCCTTGATCTCGTAGGCCTGTCCGGGCGGTAACTCGGTTTCCTCAAGATTCGCGAGGACCCGCCGACGCAGGTCCTGCAGGTAAGGAACGAAGTCCCAATCGTAGCGATCGAACTGAAGGTCGATGCGACCTACCACTTCAAGGACCACTGTCTTCGGTCGAGAAGAGTTCGCACGCTTCATTGCCTCGGATGGTTTGACCACCAGGCTTGTCTCGTACCAGATATCTCGTGGCACGCCCTCGTGGCTACCTGCGATCACTCCAATTTTCCTTGTAGCCCGGATCATCTTGTCGACGCCCACAGTTTGGGCCGCACCCTCGAGAGGCCCGATGCCGCCCAACGGTGCATCGCCCTCAGGGAGACTGATTCTCTGGTAGGACCCGTCTGCACCGACCAGAACGCCAACCCGCACAGAGTCTGGATCTCCGGTAATTCCGTGGACCTGTACTTCGACACTTTTCAGGTGGTAGGGCTTGACGTCCGCCTCTTCGAAGTCCAGCGGTGGGAGAGAATATTGATCAGATCTGAGGACAGGGCCGGTAAAAGGTCGGGAGCCGTTTACGGTGATCGGGAGCTCTACCCAGGCAGGAATGGGTTTCTTGATGTAGGTCGCGGGACGAAACCTGTACCCGCGAGCGATCCGTGAGGCTGTTCGTTCGAGCCCCGGGGGACCACTCAGGAAGGTTGTTTTCTCCACACGGCCGTCCACATCGATCAAGGCGTTCACGACGGCCGTCGCTCCCTCGAACCTCGGGTTGTAGGTTCCGGGATCGCCGGCCCGGATAACAACTGGCTGGGTGTGTGTCTCGAACACCTCCAGGGGGCGGGCACCCTTGGCCGGGTCCGTCTTTTTTTGTTGCTGCTCGAGAATGTCGATACCAGTCTCCATCCAAACCGATCGTGGTTTGGAGTCGTAGCCACCCGCCTTGAACTTGAATTTCTTGGCAACTGCGAGGACCTTCTTCCTGAGGCTCGTCGAGGCGTATTGAGGCTCGATGAGTCTGGCCGTGCCGTCCTCTCCGACGAGGAACCTCACGTTCACCCATTCCGGGTGGTCCAGGGCGCCGCTCGTTTCGACGGGGTGGCGTTCCAAGATCGCCGGTTTCGTTTCTGCCTGAACATAGTCCAGGGGCGTCAACGGGGGTGGCCCCGAACGAGCGATCGCGCCCTCGAAGGACGCGGTGCTTCCGAATTCCACCGGTACCTCGACCCACGAATCTACGTAGATGCCACCGTGCCGGGCAGGAATGAACCTGTATTCTCTTGCCGCTTTTTCGGCCGCTGTCTTCGTTTTCTTGGGACCGCTCACGAAGGAGGTGCGCCTGGGGACCCCGTCTCGCCCGACAAGGACGGAAACGATGGCGGTGCCCACTTCGGTATCGTCTTCCGGCTCTTGAGACCTGTAGAGGATCGGGGGCGTGTCCACTTCGAAGGCGAGGAAGGGGGGCGTGCCTGAATCGTCCGCGTCGAGGTGTCGCCCATCGATCTTTTCCTGAACCCTCTCCGCGTACGTGTTCTCTGTGTAGTCGTTAAGAATCGCCTCATAGTATCGTCTTGCGCGGGGAAGGTCACCCAACCGGTTCTCGTAGATCCACCCAGCCATGAAAAGGGCCTGTGGTGCGGCGAGGCTGTTGGGATACTCCTGCGATACCTGCTCCAGGAGGGTAACGATTTCTTCGAGAGGCACGACACCTTCGGCGAGAAGGGTTTCGGCTTCAAGGTAGCGCGCTTCAGCCAGAAGATCGTCAGACCGAGTGGCATTGGTTCGGTTCCGGGCTTCTGCCGCGTAGGATGTGTTCGAGTAGTGGTCGATGAGCTTTTGGAAGGATGATCGGGCGCCTGCCTGGTCCTTCAAGCTGTCGGCCTGAATCAGGGCAATCGCATACAACGCTTTCGGCGCTAACCCCGGATCCTCGGATTCTGCCCGGGTGATAGCACGTTCGTAGGTGGCGACTGCAGAGTCTACCTCGCCCAGGCTGAACAGATAGAGTTCGGCCAGATCGAACAACGAGGTCATCCCTCGTTTCCCTTCCCGTTCCGATTGTTTCCGGACTTTGTTTAGAAGGAAGAGGGTCTTCTCCATGGCGCCGGCACGTTCGGCTGCCGAAGTGCCCGATCGTTCAAGTCGGGCCGACTTGAGGTTCTCCATGGCCGCTTCACTGTCCCCGTGCGTGCGGTAATCGATGACGCCGAGCTGGTAGTAGGCCTCCGCACTGTGCTCCGTTCGGGGATACTGTTTGATGATCGCCTCGTATGCAGCCACGGCTTCGTCGATCTGATCCCGGAGTGTAAGAACGTTCGCCTTCATCAGGCGGACTCGTGGTTCGTAATCTTTGAACCGTTTGATTCGAGAAATCCTATCGTAGGTAGCCAGGGCCGCGTCAAAGTCGCCCTGTAACTCGTAGACACGTCCGATCTGTTGGCGGGTCACGAAACTGGTGACTTCGTCGGGCTTGTTATCGAGGACGTTCTCATAGGCCTCGAGCGAGGCCTCGAGATTCCTCTGGTCGAAGTGGGCGTCTCCCAGCCCCCTCCAGACACGTGCCCTTAGCCGTTTGTCCTTTTCGGTGCCCAGCAAGCCCTGGAACAAGGCGATCGCGGGTTCGAAGTTTCCATCGGAAAACTCTAGTTCGGCCAGGGCCAATCGTGCCTGCCACGCGAATTTGCCGGATCCTTGACCGACACCCG
>CEVA01160211.1_pt1 | contig 18939 bp, 17 predicted proteins | sample 361521 | NCBI WGS metagenome assembly CEVA01 (sample SAMEA2622823, study PRJEB7988) | marine metagenome | isolation source: saline water (ENVO:00002010), including
CCCGGCGTCCTGCGGGGGGCAGAAGGGGCCTGATGATGCGATAGTAGACACGATGCAAGTCTGTAAAACGGTGTCCGCCGGTAGTGGCTTCGGACAGAACAGCGGCGACAATCTCGCGGGCACTGTCGGACTTAACCGACTCGAAGGCCTCTCCAAGGACGTCCACGCTACGTCGAGCGGCTTCTTCGAACACGGATGACTCGATCGGGTCGCAGAACCTCCAGAATTTCCTGGGCTCATTCTCGTGGTAAAGAGCCGCGAGGCGGCGATCGAGGCTTCGCACGTCGGCTATCCCACGTGTCTATAGAGCAGCTCGCCAGCTGCCCTGCCGAGGATGGCCGGTGATTTTCTTAGAACGATTCCCATGAGACGGTCGGTCAGACCGTGACCGTAATCCTCTGTTTTGCCACCGATCGTTTCATAGACGAGGGGAGACTCGGTCGCTCCCCAGCCCCCCTTAAACGCCCGGAGCCCCGTATTTTCCGCGTCCGATCGTCCGAAATCGAACGATCGATATCCCTGTTCGCAGCCCCAACGGATGGCATCCCAAAGGATGGCGTGATTGGGGCGGCAGGACCAGTACGCGGGGTCCGAAGCACTGTACTTGTAGGTAAGAGTCTGGTTCCAACACAAGAAGACGGATGATGCGATCGGCCGTCGCCCAACCCAGGCGACCGATACGAACCCGCGCCGGTGGCGCAGTAACTCCTCCCACAGAACCCGAAAATACCGTCGCGGCTGTACAGGGACGCCGTGCCGATGCCTCGTCAAGCCGTGGAGAGTCAGGAAAATACGGAGGTAGGCCATCGACGAGTTCCGGTGAACGATCACACCTTCCCGCTCGGCCTGCTGAATGCTCTGCTGGACGCGCGTCTTCTTGAAACGTCCAAAGACAGAGTTGCTGTCCGGCTCCAACTCGAGCTCGTGCAGGTACGCCCTGGTTCCCATCACCGCAGAGTGATCGATAAAGTCACGAATCTCGATGCGAGGGCTTCGCCCGCCGGTCTGGGTCTCGACCAGACCCTTTACCAGTCGAACTTTTGAGGCATCATCGACAGCGAGGAGCCGACAATGATCCGAGAAGGGCAGGGCAACCCATCGTCGACCGGTGATGGGGCTATTGATCTTCATAAGAGGCAACCCTGCGGTGATGGCGTCACCCCTTCTGACGACGGCTGCGCAAGAATCATAGCCGTAAGATCTAGCCAGCACACGGGACCAGCTTGGATGATGGAAGATGGACGCATCAGGGTGGCCCGCCACGAAGTGGCTCCACGTGGAACTGTCGGTATTCAGCATGGTGAATGTTGAGCGACTCACCTCGACCAGAACCCTCTCAGATCCCACCACCGAATCACCGACCGTCTTCTCGCCGCCACTCTCTCCTCCTTCGTCGGCTTACGGTGGTACGTGCCGTGACCCTGGGGAACGGCCTCCTCCCACAGTGAAGGCAGATTCCGCAACACGTGGGTGAGGGATTGTTGCAACGAATCCTGTGCGATTTTTTCCACACCATACTCCGACTGACGTGGGTGGATCCTGAAACGACGCTGGCAAAGGACTTCCCCTGCGTCCCAGTCGGAGGCAAGTCGATGAAAAGCGAGGCCCGATTCCTCCCATCCGTTAGTCAGGGACCAGAAATGGGGCGCAGGACCCCGATTCTGAGGCAGTAGCCCCGGATGAATGTTCACCAGGTACTCGAATCCACGGAGGCGAGTCGGAAGCCGATACGGAAAGATGCAACTGACAAGCACACCCGGGCGATCTTCTCCCGAGATGCCCAGGGACTCGATCGCCCGCGCCAGACTCCTTTCCTTACCGTCCCACGAAACGATTGGAATGTGAGGATGGTCGATCAGGAATTCTCTGAGACACGTATAGTCGTCAGAGCGCTTCAAACGTGTTTTTCGAAGCAGGCAATGGAGAAGCCGAAAACACGCGACCGCCACGAGCGATAGGGCATGGATCCTGCCTTCGCGGAGACGGTCTCGGAGATTTTGTCCGTGTTCGGGAACGACCACCAGCCGGAGAGACATCTCACGGTAGACGGCCGCGGCGGCCGCGGCGGACAGCGGATTAAGGGGGCTTCCACAGAGAACGGCATCCATCACAGTGTCGTCAGGAGGCCGACGAAGAAAAAGGGCGGTAGTCCCCGCCACTGAGAATGGCTTTCGACAGCTCTTCTGAGATGCGCCGGTTGGCCTCAGCGGTGAAGTGACAGTAGTCCACGAACACTTCAAACTCCCATTCGTGGGGCGTGGACATCGGAAAGATGGAACCCATTCCTTTCGCGGAGGTGTGCAATCCGCTCAGAAACCCGTGAACTCGCCCCCCCGTCTTTGCGTAGTAGTTGTAGACGGCCCGCTCGGCAGATTTCAACTGCGTGGTATCGCGTAGACTCAGATGCGGCTGAATTAGGAGCAAGTGCTGGACCCCGTCCGCCCGGAGTTCTTGCTGTAGGGCATTTAAATGACCAAAGAAGGCGGCCGTCGCACGCTGTTCGCCTTCCCCCAGAGGTTTGGCGGGTCCCAGGATTCCGCTCTGGCCAAGCCACTTGCGATAGGTTTCCAGGTCACGCGAAGAGGAGACGGGGGTCCGGATGATACCACTCTTCGCATAGAGATACTCCCCAACCAGAAAGCAGAGAGCAGAATTTCGCATCAGGAAACGAAACTCGAGGAAGGGCCACCGCTTGAATCGATGTGATTTCCACGCCGACTCGATCACGTCGCGCGTCATCTCCTCCGGGTTCAGGCTCGGCGGGTCGTTTATACCATCCATCGTGATCACCCAGTCGGGGCCCAGGTTCCTGAGTTCCCTGTATCTGAGCAAAGACTGAAGGGATGTTCCCGATGCGATGGCCGCGTTGAACACGCGCACTTTTCGATCCGGCATCTCAGCTTGCAGAAGGCGCTCTAGTTGGCCATCAATTGAATCACGGATCGGATGCGTCCCCACTCCGGTGATCTTAAGCCACTCCCCATCCTGATTCGATCCCATTCCGGCAACTGCCGACCCACCAAGGAGAAACACCCAGAAGTCGTCATCGCCCTTCACAGGCATCGCAACTTGGCCGATTGGAACCCGCATCCCGAACTCGTTGTATTGGCTCGCGAGAGTGTGTTCCAGAAATCTCGGTCGATTTCCCCATACCGTAAGGTCGTGGTCGATCCATCGTCCGTTTCCCATCACGGAGAAGTGTGTTCCGTAGGCGTCGAACCGTTGCCAACACACCACCCGAGCCCCGATCTCGAGCAGAAGAAGGACGATGACCAGCGGAGCCAGGGAGAGTGCGGCTTGGGCCGTTCGAGACAGATTCTTGAGCCGACTCAAGACGTACCGCCCCAGCTTACGATCTGATTCACGAAGAACTCCAGCACCGACGACGATGAATCCGGTAGACGTCCAGGCGGTCTCTTTTCAAATCGAATGGAGGCGACATCTTCCCGGGTCACGATGTGTGTCAGCCTCCCTTCCTGGATCAGCGAACGATCCGCGGCTCCAAGCGTTGCCGTGAGAATAGAATAGGTCGGGACGCCAAGCAGAGCAGCCTCGCGATTCATGGTACCCCCTGCGCTGATGACCAGGTCGCAGTGCCAGATGGTGTTCAGGCCGTCGACTGCTCCATCGGGAATCACCACACGGTCACCGAAGGATCGATAGGTCGCTCGGAGTTCCCGCTCCTGGTCGGCCGATCGAGGTATCAGAATCGCTTTGGTACGGGACCGAGAAAGGATCATCTTCATCACCGATGTGAACAACAGATCTGACTCGGTCGTATGATAATGTACGAATCCAGACGGGGGTCGAACCAACACGACAATCGACTGCGGGTCCGTGACGTCGAGTTCCATAGAGGAACGAGGCTCGAACGTCGAGAGGTAGATCTCCTCTTTGTAACCCTGGTAGTAGCTGACTTTTTCTGATGGGATAGTCCGTATGCGGTCAGAATCCTGGAGGCAAGCGGGAAGGAGAATCCGATCGGGCAGGGAGTGAACGAAAAGCTTCGATGAATGCTCGTAGTCGTAGGCCGTAATACACGGGATACGCGCCAGGGTGGAAGCCAGGATGTGGCTTCGAGAACCGTGGCTGATGCCGACGTCGATCCCGCAATCCTTCATGCGCCACGCAAGTCTGATTGCCCGATCGAAGGCCGAGATCCCCTTCGACACGGTTCCCCGACGCTCTCCCCCTCCCACCACATCATAGCTGAGGCCGAAGCGATCCAGCAGGCCGAGAGTGTGCCCCGTATCCTTTGCAGTGAGGTAGATCTGATGCCCCAATGACTCAAGCCGCTCGATAATCGGCTCGAAGATCATCGCGTGGGGGGTGTTTTCCAGATCGATCCAAACGTTCAAGGCCGCCCCTATACTCCCGTCGCCTGGACTACCCCACGATCAGACAGGCATACCCGATAGACCTCTTCGACTCGCTCCGCCACACGATCAAGAGATAGATTTCCGATCTTCTCCCTGCCATCGCTGCGATCCCCACGCCCCAGCACTTCCCTCAGTGCGTTCCCGATCGAAGTGGGATCGCGCTCGGCCCTTCGACAGCCCTCTACACCCTCGATCGTCTCCCAGGCGTCACCCGCGTCAACCGAAACGACGGGCAAGTTACAGGCAGTGGCCTCCTTGACCATGTTCGGAGATCCTTCCCAATCGGATGTCAGCAGCAACACGTTGCACGCGTTCATAAATGTGACGACTCGATCCTGGGGCTGCCCCCAGACAGGAAGGAGCTCAACGGGGATGCCCGATTTCTCGAGAACGTCCACGGAAGCCTCGGCTAGGTCGAACCGTTTGCGCACGATGGCAGGATCGCCCGGGAACAGCACGTACCGGAGATGCGGTTCAAACCCCAGTTCACGTCGCGCCTCCAGGACGTCCCGGGGCCGAAAAAGCCCGAAGTCGACCCCGTTCGGGATGACCGCAGTTCGAGATTTCGCGCCTGCGAGCCACATCCGATCCAGCATACCTTGACTCTTGACGATGCCTCCATCCATACCCGCTGACAGTCCCTGACACGCCAACGCGATCAGTCGACTGCGAAAGGTCAGTGAGCCTCCGTTTTCACTGGGGGTCCCCAGCAGATCGTCGCCACAGAACGAAACCACCACTGGCACGTCCGACTGCATGCGCGCGACGATACCCGACAAGCCATAGTGCGCGTGCACGACGTCAAAGTCTCCGTTCTTGATCACCTTCCGTAGAGCCGGTATCGCTCTGGCGTATTCGTAGGGAGATCGAAACCCTTCGATGTAGAAAAGAGTTACGTCGTGCCCCCTGTCTACGATGGAGTCGATCTGCGACTTCACGAATGTGCCGTAGTGCGGCTTCTCTTCCGTGGGATACATATTCGTAATCATACAGATTCGGAGCCTTCGCATCGCCTCAAGCCTCGTAGGCACGGCGCCACAGTTCGAACATCAACAGGGCGAAGATGAGGTGGCCGTGATCGGCGGTCTGCTTCTCGTGCTCGCTCAGAACCGTCGCCACCGCTGCTTTGTCGAAATAACCAGGCCCGTTCAGAAGATCCCTGGACATTTCTTTGAGTTCTCCGCGGAACCATTCCTGAACTGGCATGCCGAAGCCCTGCTTAGGGCGATTCCATATGGCCCTGGGCAGAACCTCCCTAGCCAGTTCTCGAAGAACGTATTTTGTCTGGAATCCTCGCAGCTTGTAACGACTGGGCATGCTCGCAGACAGGGCGACCACCGACTCGTCGAGAAGAGGCACTCTGACTTCAAGCGACGAAGCCATGCTCATTTTATCCACCTTCATCAGCATGTCGTTTGGAAGATAGAAGCCCAGGTCCAGTCGAATCAGGTTCTGAACGAAATCAGCATCCGGGTCGGTCATTGCTTCCAACGCTTCACGAACCGTATCACCACCACCCTCGCTGCCAGATAGCAGTCTAGACCTCATAGCCACGTCGCAGATAGACCCTTTGGCAACGTAGCGTTCAAGAAATCCAAGCTCTGCGGTTGAAAGCACACGTCTCAGTCTGCGTATCGTTTCTCCCCATTCTGGTGGAATTCGCCTCGATGCCGTGCCGATCGCCACTCGCAGGATCGAAGGGAGGCCTTGGAGCCATCGGGAAAACTGCTCACCCTGGTATCGCGTGTAGCCAGCGAATAGCTCGTCTCCCCCATCGCCGGAGAGAGCGACTTTTACAGACTCTCGGATGGACTTGCAAACATAGTATGTAGGAACAATCGACGAGTCCCCGAAAGGTTCATCCAAATGCCAGGCCAGTTCGGGCAAGACCCCCAGCAGGTTGGGCTCGACGCGGTGTTCCGTATGCTCGGTTCCGAATCGCTCGGCCACGATTCGTGCGTAGGGTAGCTCATCGAAGGAATCGATGCCGAACCCGATTGACGACGTCGGAAAGCTCGTTTCGTTCGTGGACATCATTCGAACTACAAGGCTCGAGTCGATCCCGCCACTCAACAGCGCCCCTACCGGAACGTCGCTGATCATCTGAGACGGCACTGATGCTCGCAAGACCTCATCGACCCGGGACAGCCAAACCGCCTGGCCCGGGTCGGGTTCTTCGACGGTGGTTTCGTAGGACCAGTACCGGTGGGTAGTCGTACGACCCTCCTGCCATAGGAGATAGTGCCCGGGCAAGAGTTTCCGTGCGTCACGGTAGATCGTCAGTGGCGCGGGAATATAGCCAAACGTAAGGTAGGCATCGACGGCTTCAGGATCGACGTTCCGTTCGAAGGATGGGTCGGCCAGGAAGGCCTTGAGTTCCGAGGCAAAGAGAAACGAAGGACCCGCGGTCCCATAGTAGAGTGGCTTTATTCCCACCCGATCCCTGGCGACGAAGGCCTGGTTCCTCGGAGAATCCCATATGCAAAACGCAAACATACCCTCCAGATTCCCCAGGCATTCTGTTCCCCATTCGAGGTAGGCCTTGAGTACCACCTCTGTGTCGGAACGTGACCGGAAATGGTGACCTAACTCTTCCAGCCGGTTCCTTAACTCCACGTGGTTGTAAATTTCCCCGTTGTACGTAATCCACACCTTACCCGCGTCGTCCGACATGGGCTGGCATCCGGCCTCGGTCAAATCGATGATGCTAAGCCGGCGATGACCAAGTCCCACATTCACGCTTTCGGATCGTTCAACGTGGATCCCGCCCCCATCGGGTCCACGGTGTGTCAGCGTGGCTGTCATCTCACGAATCAGTTCTTCCTCGACCCGTGCTCCAGCCCGGTGAGCTAATTTTCCGCAGATTCCGCACATGCTCGCTCACCGAGACCCCGCCACCCTAATCCTCCGGTGCTGGATGTCTCCACCTGTTCGTATCCTGCGTCAGCGAACCACGCACGAACCTCCGCGTCCGTATGCTCGTGGATGACTGGGGCCGACATCTCGTCGAAAAAGTCAGCATGCATTACGCGAAAAGGATGTCGGGCATAGAAATCGAACTTCACATAGGGTTCTAGAGCCCTGAGTTGAAATCGTTTCACGATCTTATTGGGGATGACGAAAGTCACCCAGATACTGACTGCGAAGACAAGACAGAACGCTCGTAGCATCCAGAACGGCACGTGCAACGTGAGCAGGCGCAGCTTCGCGTAGATCGGGTTCCTTGTGTCCGAGTAAACCCAGATAAACAGGGTACCCGACTTCCGCGGAATCCGGGCAAGGGCACGGAATCCTTCAGCGGGATCCGTCAGGTGGTGGAGCACGCCAAAGGAGTAGGCAAAATCGAAAGCCTCCTCCCGAAAAGGATGACGTGTGATCTCACCTTGAACGATATCGACGTTACCCAACTCGCGTGTGTTGCGTCGTGCCGCATCGACGGCTCCGCTGATGTCCACTCCCACAACATCGGCCCCAAACGAAGCACAGACGCGAGTATGCCGACCCATGCCACAGCCCGCGTCCAATCCAAACTTTCCATTAAAGAATAACGGATCGAGGTCGGGAGGGCTGAATTGGAGGAAATCATCACGCCACTCAGGGTAGAGATCGTCAAACACATTCCATTGGTATCCAAAGCTCTCCATGGTGGCCCGTTCCAGTCGCCTTGATCCATCGGACGGAGAAGATACCGAAGGCAAAACTGGCTCACCGAATTTTCGACACCAGTCGGGGTATGTTTCCGGGAGAGCACTTCTGAGGTCTTGGGGTAACATTCTTGGCACACCCAGGATGACAGGAAAGGCACTCTCACACGAGCCGCACGAAATCAGGCCGTCCTCTACGTTTCCTTCTTCACCACTGAAGATTTCTAACTCGAGTTCGGGTGTACCACAGTCAGGACAACATAGAATGTCGAGAAGGGAGATTCTCATCGACCAAAGACATAGACTTCGCTGATCACGATGTCCGTGGCTCCCGGGTCTTGCGCGAAGGTCATTTGAATCTGTTCCGTCCCCTCCGACTGTCCTGTGATGAGATCGGACCTGAGAAGTCCACTATCGATGAGCGGGACCGACGATCCGAATAATTCGAACCCTTCGTTGGCCCTGGCCACCTCCACCGTTATTCGGTCCACCCTGTAGTTAGGAAAAGCACTTGGGCAGATCGCGACGATCCCCAGGACCTGGATGGGTCTATTGAAAAGAAGTAAGACTCTACGCTCCTTGGCATCTGTGCCTCCCCGCCAGTAGACAGTTTCCCAGGCTGGATATCCAGACTTACCGAACAGGCCGTCGGTCAACTCCTTGACTACCGTTCCCTTGACCGAGGGGTTCATTGTCGGGGGGCCATCGGGGAAGGATATGCTCTTCAAGGCGGAAACTCTATGCCTCATCGGCAGATCTGCGTTGTTGGTCAGGCAAACGACATCCGTTGCAGAAATGATTGGCTCCACGACGAACTCTGACAGAGACGCTGTCATCAAAACACCGCCTCGATCGTGTCTGATCCTGACGGAGGCGGAATAGGTTTCGTGGTCCAGGAAAGGAAGGGGTCTATTTCGAGTTGGTAGAGGCCTTGCGTAAAACACAAGTTTCTGATTCAGCACCGCCCCGATCTTCACATCGCTGCCCTGCAGCTCAGCGACCGGAAAACGATAGTCGCGGCCGGCAAAACTGAGAAGCGTATAGGATTCGTCGAGATAGAAATCGTCCTCTACCAGGATGGAGAGATCCAGCTCCACCTGCTCGCCATACCGCACTGATTTCCCTTGGCCGGGAAGGGCCCAATCCACCAAGGAAAAGTTCTGGCTTCCGCTATTGCTTTCCCGCGGTGCACCTGCTGCCTCCAACTCCGAACACATAACCCAGGTCGAGAGGAGAGCCAAAATCAGACCGATAGGGCCAATGGTCCGCCTCAAGCAACGGAACATCTCGTAGTTGCGTTGGTCGCCCATCACGCTGCGAAAGTCTCCTTGGCAGGGCTTTTTGAAGAGATGTGACTCGCCCCGTGCACAACTAATCCGACAAAGATCCAATAGGCAGTCATCATCGTGGGGCGCTCAAGATACGTGTCGAAAAACGCGAGTCCGAAAAGGCAAATGGTCATTACATATACCATGATGCCGGTATGGGCGTAGACAGAACTCGAATGAAGTGCACATCGAAGTGAAAGATACGCTACGTTGGCGAAAAAGGCAGCCAGTAGCACGAAACCAATGATTCCGGTTTCTACGAAGACAGAGATCAGGCTGGAAAAGGGCTGCGATAATGTAGTACTCCGGAATCTGGAGGTCTTCGCGAAGCCCTCCTGGAAAAGATCCGAGAAAAATCGAGCTGCGGGTGGACTGGTGTGGGCAGTGAACAGCTTCGCGATCAGTCTTTTCCGTTCCTCTTCCTTGTACATCGTGTCGTAGGCTCGAACGTTTGATGCCCTTGATCCAACAGTGCCAGGACCCGTTCCTGTCCACCACGACCCATAGTTTTCGGGTATGTCACTCAGCGCGCGTTCCAGGAAGACATACTTATGGTTCAGGGGCTGCCCCCCGGGGCCTATGCCGTCTTCCACCCACGTCTTCAGGTAGTTCGGGCCGAAAAACTCCCCGATGGCATACCACGACCCAAGGATGCTACCGAAACCCACCGCGATGCCCAGAGTGATCAGCCAACCGACCCTCAAGGTTCGATGTAGCGAAGCGAAAAGAATCGGAATCCCACAGGCCAGCCCCAAAGCAACAATTGCAGCGAAAATGACCGTTCTCGACCCGGTCAAGTGGAGGGTGAAGCAGAGCAGAGCCAGGATCGACATCTTGAGGAAGGGATGAGCAAGCGACTCATGGGACTGACGGAATATAATCCGCCGCATAACCGGCGCTGCAAGGAATGCGATCCCGGCGACCAGCAGGAAAGGCAGGGCGATATAGGCCGAGCCGAAGCCCCAGTCCATGACTGTGATAGACCCTGTCTGGAGCAACATCCGCAGCCCGGTTCCTGAAACCATCAAACCTTGAACAACCAGACACCCCAGAAAGAAACTCACGGCAGATTTGATGTCCGAAAGGCTCACACCCAAACCTGCAATGACAAACAGGGGAACTATAGAACCCACAAAGGTGAGGGCGAACATCCAGAAGGCCAGTCCGTTCGCATCCAGACGCTGGCTCAGAATGTAGGATAGGAAACACCACCCTATCCACCCGATCACCAATAAAGGAATCCGGGCAAACCGTTTTCCTCTTACGAAAAGAACCAGCAAGATCTGAAGAAGAACGAACTGGTAAAACCACAAGCCGAATTCACTGGGCAGAAAGCATAGACCGATCCCGGTGGTGAGCAGGCGATCCACCCTGAACCAGAAAAACATTCTCAGGGACATCACGATGCCGATCGGCAGCGCAGTCCAGGCAGGAAGATACCCGTGATCGAATGCGACGAAGAGCACTGCCCAGGGGATCAGCCCCCTGAGAAGAGATCCGAAGCCCGTGGATGTACCAACACGATCCTGGTTGCTGATCTTAGTCTGTGTCAAATTCTGACGCCTATAGAGCGATTCCGATTTTTTCCAGGTTCCGCCAAACGATCCAGAACCAGTCCGCGACGAGAAACACACCAAGAAGTGCCACCACTTTCGGTGATACGGGAAAAGCCTCCCACCACCGGGTTCGCGACATCATCTGGCTTGTGGCGTAAGCCACGAAGGGTGCCCACAGCGGGTAAAGCAAAAGCCGGTATCTCGTGAGAAAGTAGAAGACTACGGTCAGGACGAGCATATAGACCGTGAACACGAGCACAGCTCGCACCTCAACGGACCAAGGGTAGGTCATCAACAGGCCCGCAAGGAATAGTGATATCATCCCCGCGTGCCCGATCGTCGATACCAGAAGGGACAGCCGGAGGTCGAGGGCCCCCGACCATCGATAGACGCCGTCCATTTTGATTCCCCAGAACAGACCGAATTTCTTGACCATCAAGGCCAGAACGGCCTTCGGATTCTCACCGATGAACTTCAATGCCTGTCGGGTCCTGAACCAATCCTGATCTACCTCGACCGTCCTGGTCGTGAGTCCGTGGACACTAGAGTTAAAGCTCGTAGGAACCTCCTGACGGCGGAGATACTCCTCCGCCCATTCTCCGTCGGCCTCCGGGTTGTTTCCTCCCCAGAGACCCAGCCCAAGTTGTGTCGTCACGGGTATGAAGGCGTGATAGACACGCCAGTTCCGTAGTGTCCACGGACTCACAACCAGGACGGTCGAGAGGACAAGAAGCGCGCAAGGCATCAGGGACACCCGCCATCGGCGTTCGTGTACGTCTTGCCAGATCCAGATGAGGAAGAGAGCAAGAACCCCCAACAGCATGCCCCGGACCAGGAAGGCACAGCCCAGCAGGAGCCCGGCGGAAACCCATCGAGCCTTATCGTCCCGGGAACCGCCTCGCACCAGGATCAGGACGATCCCCAGGACGAGAGGAATGATGAGATTCTCCGAAGCCGGAATCCCCGCATAGACGATCAGATCCGGATACAATGCCACGATCCACGCCGATATTGCGGAGATCCCCTGATCCTGCCAGAGCTCGTGGGTGATCAGGTAGGTAAGCCCCACGCCCATCGCGCCCAGAACTGCGTTCAGAAGCCAGATGGTCACCAGGCCGTCGTATAACCGCAAGAATATCGAGAGAAATATCGGATAGCCGGGCGATTGTCGGAGCTGGAGGGACAGTCCGTCATTGATCCGATGAGCAGTGGACAGATACGACTCAAAATCAGACCACGGCTCAACCTGCGCAACAAACGCGTAGAGCAGGCGAATGGCCGTGCCCACAAGAATCGCCCACGGCAAGGCGTTTCCAACCAGCTGCTCCCTGAATGACCTGGTGTCTGTCAGAACTTCCTCGTCTCTTTATCTTGATCGGTCATAAACTTCCGTACAGACCTGCAATTCGGGCACATACGTTCTTCATGTTGAACTTTCCCAGACATTGAGATCTGGCTCTTCCGGAAAGCTCAGCTACCTTCTCAGAATCTGTAAGGAGATCTGTGATCGCTTCCGCCATCGCATCCGGATCTCCCGGAGCCACCAGGCATCCCGTGACTCCATCCTCAACCAGATCTGATACTCCCCCGACATCGGTTGCCACCACCGGGGTATCTAGCGCCATCGCTTCCAGCACCACGTTCGGAACACCCTCTGTGGCTGAGGACAGTACGAACACGTCGAAAAGGGCAATCAGAGCGTGGACATCGTCGGACCATCCAGGAAAGCGAACACGGTCAGAGATACCGAGCGCCGATGCCTGCTCAGCCAACTCATTCCTCAACGGGCCGTCACCATCGATCACGCAGATGCCCCCGGTTCTGGGAATGACCTGAGACACGGCGCCCAGTAGGAGCGCCTGATTCTTATGCCAGGTCAACCTCCCCACGTTTCCGATCACGGGTCCAGATATCTCCCCCAATTTCTGTCGAACCCGGTCGATTCTCTCCTCCGTGACCTGCGTCGCACAGAGATCGATCCCATTGGGAATCACCTCTAACTTCGATCGGCTGATACCATAGTCCGTCATTTCGGAACGGCTTGCCTGGGTGAAGCATATGAATTTCTTCGTGAATGCAGAGCATAACCACTCTACGGGGCGGGTCCACACGGGCGCATCGCGGCGGGAAGAGACGACCGTCCTGATCAGGGAGACCCCTGACGCCGCCGAAACCAGACAACACCAAACGTAGGATTCGAATACGTGAGCGTGGATCACATCAATCCGGTTCCTCCGGATGAAACGAATCAGCCTGTAAGCGGCGCGAAGCCCCCCAACCGGTGAACGAAAGGTCAACGCATCCGAGCTCATGCAGAAGAGCCCAACAGGAAGCTTGCGATATCTTTCGAGGATCGGACCCCCAACCGAGTAGCCCAAGAAGTGATCGAACTTTTCCGACGCCAGCCCCTCGATGATCTTGATCGCGTAGACTTCCGCCCCACCGTGATCGGCTCGATTGATCACGTGCAGGACACGCATCTTTCTCACGCGGACGTCCTGTCAGTGGTGTGATGAGCTAATTCCTTCAGTCCTGAAGCAAGGTCAATCGAGGGCTTCCATCCGAGCGCCTTCTCGATCCGGCTGGTATCGGCGCGAACGAGGGGGATGGGATCATCAGGCTCTTCTCCCCCTTCCCAGTCTGGCTTGCTCCCCACGATTGAAGCCAACATCTCCACGACCTGCCGCACCGCCACCGACTCCCCGGACCCCACGTTCAGGACCTGGAAAGGTGCATTGGAGCACAGACTTCGCTCGATCGCTCCAATGACGTCTTTCACATTCACATAGTCACGGGAGGAATCCGGATTGCGGATCGTCGGTGGCGATCCGGTGCGAAGTCTTTCAAGGATGTATGGTATGAGAAATGCAGAGTTCTGGCTCAGACCGTAGACGTTAAACAGTCTGAGAACCGTACACGAAACACCGAAATCGGCACTGAATGCACGACAGAGGGACTCGCCTATGGCTTTGCTACGGGTGTAGGGCGAAGTGGGTGCGAGAGGGGACTCTTCTGAAACGACGCCGTTGGAATCAGGAGCACACACGCCGCAAGTGGAAGGGAAGATCATCCGAGCATCCCATCTGGCACATGCCTCGAGAGCTCGCAGTATTCCTTCTACGTTGACCGAGAACGCATCTATAGGATCTCGGCTGAAACGCTCGTGGGTGGCTGCGGCAAGGTGTACGAGAACATCGAACGGCTTCTCCCAGACTGACGCGTCGCGAACATCCGCTTCGACTCGAAGAACGCTCAGCGACCCTTTAGACAACTCGGCAAGTAGATGGCTGCCCAGAAAACCCCGGTAGCCCGAGATCGCGACAATCATGAGTTGGGCTTCTGGAGACTCAGTTCCGGACCAAGTGAGGCGAGGGGACTGTCTGTCCCTGTATAGGTCGAGAGAAAAGAACGATACCATTCGATCGTCTTCTCAAGACCTTCGATCAAGTCGATGTTCGGCGACCATCCGATCACCTCCCGCGCACGAGTCGAGTCAGAAACCATTCTCCAGATCTCCGTAGGCCTCGTCGGAAGTACACCGATCTGAAGTTCGGATTGACTCTCCGTGAGTTCGTGAATTGTGGTGATCAAATCCCGGATCGACGTTTCCACCTCCGAACCAAGGTTGAGGATCTGTCCCACCGCCGCGTCCTCCTGGCAGACAAGGAGAATCCCATCCACCAGATTCTCCACGTAGTTAAAATCCCTCGTCTGCTTTCCTTCGGTTGCCCGAATGGGTCTCCCCTTCAAACAGTCCAGAATGACTTCCGCGATCACTGCTCTGGGGCTCTGATAGGGTCCGAACGCGTTGAAAGGTCTGACCACCGAGATTCTGCGGTCGGCCCACTGAAGTTTCATCTGACTGTAGAGTTCACCGCCATACTTACCGACCGAATAGGGAGAAATCGGGTGAGGTGTCATTGTTTCAACGAAGGGAACATCGGACTGAAATCCGTAGACTTCCGAGGACGAGATATAGATGAAGCGCTCGTAATCCTCGTAGGCCTCGAGGACATTGGCCGTACCAACGGCGTTGCTTTGCATCGCTTCGGAGTAGTGTGTGAAGCTGTCTCCGACGTGATTGTAGGCAGCCATGTGGATCACAACCTCAGGACGAAAGTCGACGATCTGCCTGAGGGAATCCTGATTTCGAATGTCGGCCTCGATCACCCGAACGTCATCCCAGAAATCGGCAATGCGAACGTTGTCGATCAGGCTGTTGTACTTCGTCGTAATCGCGACATCCGCCCCATTCCCAACAAGGCGGCGGGTCACGTGGGAGGGTATGAACCCACTTCCACCCGTGACCAGAACCCGGGTATTCGAGATTTTCACTCCTCCTCCTTGTACGTATAAAATCTGCCCAGGTCCCGTTCTGCGCGCCGTCTCTCAGATTCCGTGCTGAATGTGATTTGAGTCCCTGAATGAGTAAACGAAGCCAACCGACGATCTTCCAGCAGCTTCCCGAAGAATGCTACCAGGCCATCTCCGTCAGGTCGTTCCAGCATCTCTACGGTCACGGCTTCAAAGGCGGACTTCTCGATCACAAAGCATCCGATGTAATAGTTGAGCAGGGGCTTTTCGACAAAGGAAGACACCCAACCGTCAGGATCCGTGTCGACCAGGCCGAAGGGACTTCGAATCTGGGCGGTCACGATTGTTGCCGCGGCACCCGCATCCTGATGTGCGGACAGCAGATTCTCCATGTCCAGATCGATAAAAGTATCGCAGTAGGAAACAACCAGCCGATCCTGCACGACATCTTTCAACGCCCAGATTCTCTGCAGCATACTCGCCTGCTCGCCCGCATCAGAGAATTCGATGACTTCATGGTCTTCGCTCTGTGAATATCGCTCAACCACTTGCTGTGCTTTATACCCGACACACAGGACGAATCGGGAAAACCCTTTAGACCGATAGAAATCAAGCACGTAGTCCAGGATCGGGCGACCGTTGAGGGGAGCCAGTGCTTTAGGGACGCTCTTCGTGCGATCGCCAAGCCTTCGTCCCCGACCACCGCAAAGAATGGCTACCTGAGGGCTCGTCACTTGGGAAGGCTCCGAGGTCGCGAGGTGAGACTCCAGATCCGATGACCCAAAAGACTGGCCGCAAAGTGCGCGTAGACACGCCAGCCCGAGGGTCTACAACCCACCGCTCTCCGGACGAGGCGTCTGGCATCTCGGAGCTCACCGATGGTTCGAAACGAGAGTGCGAAGTCCAGGCAAGCCTGCCCCAGAACATCCCTCCGGACTTGCTCCCCGGAGGGGGAGTCGAGGTCGAGGTGCTTTTTCAGGACATACTCGATTTCTTCCAACGATCGCTCCACGTTCCGAATCGAATAGTTGCTGGAGAATCGATATTTGGACAGAGACTCGTCGACATAACAGACTGGGAACCCGGCAGACATTCTCAGCCAGTAGTCCCAGTCCGCAGGCACGAAAATGTGCTCATCGAACAATCCGATCTCATCGACAGACTTTCGACGCATCACCACGGTTGGGGCGGGGATGAAGTTCCCTCGAAGCAGGTCGGAGTGAACGTCGGTTGGATTTACCGGCTTTCGATATTCATCGATCGTCTCACCCGAACCATCGACGATTAGACACGACGTGAAAACCATGCCCGCCTCTGGATAAGCCTGGAGTGCGGCAACCGAACGTTCCGCCTTGGTGGGAAGCCATAGATCGTCACAGTCCAGAAAGGCCACGTACTCCCCACGGGAAGCCCGTAGTCCGACGTTCCGGGCACTGCAGGCACCGCCGTTCTCTTTGTAAATGTAGGAAATCCGGGAGCCAAAAGGGCTCATCGCGGGGCGGGTATGGTCGGTAGAACCGTCGTCGACCACGATGACTTCGACGTCCGAGTAGGTCTGAGCCAGGACGCTTTCGACCGTCTCGACAGTCAGGTCCGCGGCATTGTAGGCTGGGATCACGACGCTGACGAGGGGGTGACTGTGCGCAGGGTTGCTTTCGAGCACGTCAGCGGGCGTTGGAGATGATGTATTCACGGAGGGAATTCTTCCAATCGGGCATGCGATCGAGCCCGATCAGACCCAGTTTCAGGTTGCGCAGCATCTCGGATGCCGGGCGCTCGGCGGCCATCGGAAACGTATCCGACGACACGGGCTTCACGCGAATCTTCTCTTCCTTCCCGAGCGCTCGTACGATCTCCTGAGCGATTTCGAACCGGGAACACGTTCCGTTGCCGTTGACCATATGGTAGAGCCCGAATCGCCCCGAACCAATGATCTCAGGCAGATTCCGCGCAAAATCGACTGTGAATGTCGGACTCCCGAACTTGTCGTCGACAGCGAGGATTTCGTCTTGCGTCTGGCAGAGCTGAACCATTTTGTAGACGAACTTCTTGTCGATCTCCCATCCGCCCACCATCCATCCGGCACGAACGATGTAGTAGCTGTGCAACCACTGGGCAACGACCTGTTCGCCCGCAAGTTTCGCCCTTCCGTACGTGTTGATCGGCGACGGTGAGTCGTACTCCGTGTAAGGTGTCTCCTTCTTCCCGTCGAACACGTTCCCCGTGCTGATGTAGACGAGCGTGGAACCAGCACCCTGACAGGCTCTCGCAACGTTTTCCGTCGCAAACGCGTTCGACTGGAAAGCGTGGTCGGAGTCGGACTCGCATTTGTCCACATCCGTTTCCGCCGCCAGATGCAGCAAAACATCTGGTTTGAAGTCCCGGACTCGTCGGTCGACTTCGGTCCAATCCCTGACGTCCAGTTGCTCCACATCATCGCCCACGGATTCCAGATCCGTCCATACCGCATCGGGCAGCTGTGAATACACCTCGCGTACAGCCGTCCCGAGCATACCCGCCGCCCCTGTACACAGTAACCTCACGAACCAACGCTCCGTGCCTGGCCCGCGTCATTGCACATCGTCTTCGCCCCACTTTTCGAGGAGTTCAGCTCGGAAATCGTGGATGGCCGTCGCCTGTTGGAGCACCTTTTCTACGTATTTCAAATGAAGCTGAGTCGCGGGGTCACACAGTGCTTCATCCGGATTGTCGTGAACTTCCGCGAATAAGGCGTGGATCCCGCTCGCCGCGGCCGCCCTGACGAGGGAGGGAATGAACTCGCGTTCGCCGCCCGAAATCGTGCCGAGACTCGTCGGCTGCTGGATGGAGTGGGTCGCGTCGTAACAGACCGGATAGCCCGATTCCTGCATGATCTTGAGGCCGCGATAGTCGTTGATCAGCATGTTGTAACCGAAAAACGTGCCCCTCTCACTCAGAATGACCTGGTCGTTACCGGTACTTTCGATCTTACGTGCCGAGTTCTTCATGTTCCAGGGGCTCATGAACTGGCCCTTCTTCACATTGATCGGTTTCCCGGTCTTGCCAGCTTCCACGAGAATGTGGGTCTGACGACAGAGGTAGGCCGGAATCTGGATCAGATCCACGACTTCGCTCGTGGGCGCAGCCCACTCACTGTTGCTGATATCACTCGTGACGGGTACACCCACCTCGTGTCGTACCTTGTCCAGTATCTTGAGCCCCTCATCCATGCCGACGCCCAGGAATGAATCCATAGACGACCGGCAGTCTTTGTCATAGCACGATTTGTAGATGAAGGGGCAGGCGACTCGATCGCAGATTTCCTTCAGCTTCTCCGCCATAAACAGAGCGTGAGATTCATTCTCGATCGCGCACGGCCCCCCGATGAATACGAGGGGTAAATCCGGTCCCACTTTAACGCGGCCTGCCGTGTCGTCCCCGACTTCAACCGATCGGATCAACCTTGAACTCCCTTCCACACATCAGCCAGATCCTCGCCTTTCTCGGACAGGAGGTGCTCGGCGAGTTCCCTGAACGCACCGTAACCACCATTCTTCGAACACTGATAGACCGCCGCCCTCTTGATGAGTTCGTGGGCATCTCCCACTGCGGCAGGATATCCGACCATTTCCAACACGCTCAGATCCTGCAGGTCATCACCCAGGAATGCAACCCTGTCGACCGTCGTGCTGAGTCGCTCACAAAGTGCACGCAACACTTCGACTTTGTCCGTCACGCC